>ERZ808246.1272-NODE-1272-length-18504-cov-5.709469_pt1 | contig 18504 bp, 12 predicted proteins | sample MGYA00521083_ERZ808246 | MGnify/ENA primary metagenome ERZ808246 (study PRJEB31516, sample SAMN03275577) | gut metagenome | biome: mammalia-associated habitat; material: feces | host: Papio cynocephalus | place: Kenya | collected 2012-07-07 ... | reverse complement strand
GAAGGTTAACGTCAAGATCCATAGCGCATACGGGGAGGGTTACAAGGTACATGTCTCCGCTCTCGAAATTCGTAACATCGGCAGTGAGAGTGAACGTATCAGGAAAAACAAGATCCTTGAACTGCTCGTTGTTTGTGTCTATGCCAAGACTCTGATTGAGTCCGGGCGCACCGACGAATCCGACCATTTCGTTGCTTCCGGTTCCGAGAGACATTCCCGTAGAAACTTTTATATTCGAATATACGCCGTAGTCGAGAATCATTCCGCCGGCAACGACTACGGGATTATAAATCGTGATTTTCTTACCGTTGATTTCGACTTCTTCGCTTATGTTATTGGTGAGTTTTATCTCCATTTTGAATTTACCCGACTTGCCCGCAAGGTCGCTCGGGGAAATCTCGGTCTCGTTGAGATAATACTTAATATTTGCGGTTACGGGCATCTGCTTATCCGACGTACCGTTATAATAAAGGTCGGTCGAGGAGATGTTCCAATACATTTTTCCGTCCTCGGAAACGGGGGTGTTGTGACCCTTTGCATCCTTGACGTCCTTAAGGTCGGTCGAATCGAGCACCTTAACGCCCGAAAGCTCGGTATGAAGATGATCCGTTACCGTAATGTATCTCGGCGAACCGTCGGGATTGAGGTTAGCGTAGACAGCCTCCGATTTTTTAACCTTATCTGTCGTCTGAGTGTAAACGGGGTTTGTATATTCCGTAGTGGGCTCGTCATCTGTTTTTGAGGACGAACAGGAGGTAAATCCCGTCATCACAATCGCGGCTGTCGTAAATACGGAAACTATTGAAGCGAGTTTCTTCTTAATCATTTCTTTCTCTCCTTTTCCGCCTTTTTCGTTTGTTTGCTGTTGTTCTGTTTATCGTCTTTTTTCTGTGATTTTTGCAAATCCCTGTTTTTGAGCCTCTCTGCATGTTTTGCTTTACGCTCGGCGCGTCTCTCGGCTCTTAACTGTTTCTGTTTTTCTTTCTGAACGTAAGGATTTCTCAAAACCTTTATTTCGTCCGAGGCAAGGTCAATGGTCTCCCCTTCGGGTCCCTCGACTACGAGCGGAACGCTTCCCTTGTTTCGTTTCCAGCCTGCTGTCGTCTTTTCGATAACCTTATCGGAAACTATAAGAAGAGACGGCAGGAATATAATAATTACAAGTGCACTGACTATCGAACCTCTTGCAAGCAGGGCGCATATCTGTTTTACTATATCGATATCACTCAAAAGGTAAACGCCGAATGTCGCGCAGAAGAATACGAGCGCACTCTGGAATATAGACCTGTCCGCGGTATTCGCCGCTTTTTTCATTGCAGTGACCCTGTCCGGAGTGTGGCTTAATTCCTCTTTATACCTCGTTGTAAGAAGTATAGCATAGTCGACCGTTGCGCCGAGCTGAACACAGCTTACGACAGTGGGCGCGATAAACGGAATTTCCGAATTCATTAAAGTCGAAATCGACATATTCAGCATAATTGCAAGCTCGATTGAGACAACAAGGATAACGGGCAGAGAAACGGATTTTAAGCATACAGCAATAACCGCGAATATTGCCGCAATTGAGATGATATTCGTTACGACGAAATCAACGTTTGTAACATCTATCAAATCCTTCGTCATAACGCCCTCACCAGTCAGGAGCGAAGAACTGTCATAGCTTTTTGCTATTTTTGTGATTTCGTCAATCTGCGCGTTTATCGGGTCGGTCGCGGATTCATAGCTCGTGTTTATCATTATCATCTGCTTACCGCCCGTAGCCAGTATCGACTTTACGGAGTCGGGAAGTATTGTAGACGGAATACCGGAACCTACTATCGAATTCATACCCAGTACGCTTGTTACGCCGTCAACATTTTCAATCTCCTTAAGCATTTCGTTGACGTTATCGCCTGCAACCGAGTCGTCGATTATAAGGAAGTGGGTCGTTGTCATGCCGAATTCCTCTTTAAGAGTATTGAGCGCGACTATCGAATCCATATCGTCGGGCATCGACTTCATAACGTTATAATATTTAGGAACATTGTGGTTTCCGATATAAGCGGGGATAATGAGAATAACAAATATAATCGCAAAAACCTTGCTGTGCTTTGTTGTAAATTTATTAATCGGCCTAAAGCTCGGTATGAGACTCTTATGAGTAGAAGAATAAATCTGTTTTTCGAATGTGAGAAGAAGCGCGGGAAGTACGACTACAACCGTTACGATTCCCAAAACAACGCCCTTAGCCATAACAAGACCGATATCAAGACCGAGCGTCAGTTTCATAAAGCACAGAGCAACAAAACCGAACACCGTCGTAAGCGAACTGCCGGCAAGAGATACGAACGTGCTCGCAATCGCGTGCGCCATGGCGTTCTTATGGTCTCTCGGCGTTTTCATACGCTCCTCAGTGTATCTGTCCATTAAGAATACGGAGTAGTCCATCGTAACGCCCAGCTGAAGAATAGCCGCGATACACTGCGTTATATACGATATCTGACCGAATATTATATTCGAACCCATATTGTAAATAACGGCAAGACCGAGAGCGGTGAGCAGTACAAACGGCAGAGCGAAGCTCTCCATTGTAAACATCAGCGCGCACAGCGACAGAATAACCGCAACCGCTACGTACACGGGTGCCTGTTTATTCGCAAGCTCTCCCGATTCTTCAAATATAGCGGACATACCGCTCATCATGCACTGCTTTGAAATAACGGATTTAATCTGTTTGACCGTGTTCAGGGTTTCCTTTGACGCACTGGCTCCGTTATATCTTATAATCATCAGCGTGCTTTTACCGTCCTTTGAGTAAAGCATGCTCGAAAGAACATCAGGCATAATCTCCTCGGGAATAGGCGCGTCGAGAACGCTTCCGAGCCACATAACGTCGGCAACGCCGTCTATCTGCGAAACCTTTTCCTCGGTCTCCTTCATGTCGTCCCACGCCATGTCCTTCATGACGACTATCGACATGGACGCGCTGTGAAACGTCTCGTCGAGCACGGTCTCGCCCTGTACGGATTCGAGATCGTCCGGCAGATACGACAGGATATCATAGTTAACATACGTTGCAAAATAGCCTATGGCGGACGGGATAACGAGTATAAACGCGATAATCATTATCAGCTTGGGGTGTCCCGCGATCCATTGGGCGAGTTTATTTATCACTGTCAATCAACTCCTTAGCTGTAAAATCTTTAAATATATATTCCATTAACGCAGATATAATAAACCCGTTTTTTAAACTAAATGTTAAATATCATTCGTCTGTTTATTAAATTTACAAATGATATTTAATTGACACATGTATATCATTAAAGCCCTCGGCTGTTATTTAAACAAGTCAAGGGCTTTGTCTGCCTTTTAAAATTTAATTTTATCCTCAATGTAAGAAACAAGCTCGCCTATAGGAAGTCTTACCTGTTCCATGGAGTCGCGGTCGCGCACGGTAACGCATCCGTCAGTCTCGGAATCAAAATCGTAAGTAATGCAGAAAGGCGTGCCTATCTCGTCCTCACGGCGGTATCTCTTGCCGATAGAACCGGTTTCGTCAAAATCCGTCATGAAGTTCTTGCTTAACATATCGTAAACTTCGAGAGCCTTGGGCGAAAGCTTCTTTGAAAGCGGGAGAACGGCGGCTTTGTAGGGAGCGATCGCGGGCGAGAGATGAAGAACGGTACGAACGTCGTTTTTCTCCGCGTCGAGAACCTCCTCGTCATACGCTTCGCATAAAAGCGCGAGAACAGTTCTGTCAAGACCGTACGTCGACTCGATTATGAACGGAATATATCTCTCGTTCGTCTCGGGGTCGAGGTATTCGAGCTTCTGTCCCGAATACTCCTGATGTCTCGTAAGGTCGAAATTCGTTCTGTTGTGAGTGCCGTTGATTTCGCCCCAGCCGAACGGGAAAAGGAACTCGATGTCGCACGCGGCCTTTGCGTAATGCGCGAGTTTTTCGTGGTCGTGATATCTTAAATGCTCTGCGGGAATACCGAGGTCGGTATAATATTTAAATCCGTATTTCTTAAAATACTCGTAAAGCTCAGCGTCGGTACCTTCTTTACAGAAAGTCTGAAACTCCATCTGCTCGAACTCAATCGTTCTGAACGTGAAATTACCGGGGGTAATCTCGTTTCTGAAAGCCTTGCCTATCTGACCGATGCTGAACGGAAGTTTAGCTCTCATACTGCGCTGAACGTTCTGATAGTTAACATACTCGCCCTGCGCATTCTCGGGACGAAGATAAATAATGCTCTTAGAGTCGTTCGTAACGCCTCTGTACGTCTGGAACATGAGGTTGAATTCGCGTATATCGGTAAAGTTGTGCTTACCGCAGTTGGGACAGGGGATGTGATGATCCTTTATGTACTGGAACATCTCCTCCTTCGTCATACCGTCGGCATGAGCGTTCGGGTCGAAATCGTCGATAAGATTATCGGCTCTGTGACGCATTTTGCACTCCTTGCAGTCAAGAAGCGGATCCGAAAAGCTCGCTACATGTCCGCTTGCCTCCCAAACGCGGGGATGCATGAGGATATCGGCGTCAACCTCGTAGCTGTTTCTGCGTTCCTGAATAAATCTCTTTCTCCACGTATCTTTTACGTTATTTTTAAGTCTCGCTCCGAGAGGGCCGTAGTCCCACGTATTCGCAAGACCTCCGTAGATATCGCTGCCGGGGAATATAAAGCCCCTGCCCTTGCAGAGAGCGACGATTTTTTCCATTGTCTTATCCTGATTGTTCATTGTTAAACCTCCCGAAAACGCAGACGGCTTCTGCGCTTTCTTCTTATTATAATTATATTATTATACCTTTATAGATTTGTCAAGTATCCGTAAGAGATGCTATTATAGAATTTGAAAGTAAAAATCCGTTTTTCGTAAGTCTTATTCCGTTTTCATCCGAAACAAGAAGACCCGCTTTTTCGAATTCGGCGCATTTTAGGCGCATTTCTTTCGGAATTTCAAATCCGAAACGCTTTTTAATGTCCGCCTCTTTTAATCCGTCGGAAAGTCTTAATCTTAACATTACGAATTCGCTAAAATCCCCGCCGTACGATTCGAATAAAGCCTTTCCGCCTTTTATAAACGAATCGATATCGCGTTCATAATAAAAACGGCTGTTTCCTATAAACGAGTGCGCCGCAGGACCTATGCCGAGATACTCTTCATCAAACCAGTATTTTAAGTTATGACGGCTTTCGTACGATTCATAGGAAAAATTCGAGATTTCGTACTGTTTCATCCCGTTTTCTTCTAAAAATCCGCACAGCGACAGGTACATATCGCATACCTCGTCCTCGTCGGGGAGAACGAGTTTATCGCCCATTTTCGCAAAATGAGTGCCGGGCTCGACCTTGAGCATATAAGCGCTGACGTGCTTAACGCCCGAATCGATACAGAATTTTGCGCTGTCAAGAAGCGTTTTTTCACTCTGCGACGGAATACCTATCATTATGTCGAGCGATATATTTTCAATTCCCGCCGTCTGCGCGTCCGATACGGCTTGTCTTACTCTGTTCGAATCGGCAAGTCTGCCGAGCTTTCTGCGTTCAGTATCTGAGCTTGACTGCATGCCGAGCGAAACGCGGTTAACTCCGTAAGAATTCAATTTCTTAAAAAATTCGGAATCGACTGTCGACGGATTGCACTCGACGGCAATTTCGCTTTTTTCGTCAATTCTATAATTTTTTCGCGCGGAATCAAGAATTTTACCGATAATATCCGCGCCGAGAACCGACGGCGTTCCCCCGCCGAAGTAGACGGTATCGAATTTAAAATCGAAATCCTTCGTATATTCCGCGCTTCTGACGTTCGTTTGAATTTCATCAATAACGCTGCCGGCATATTTTAACGCCGAATCGCCGTTATACTTTAACGAATAAAAATCGCAGTACGGACATTTCGACATACAGAACGGAACGTGAATATATAATCCCGCGCTCATCAGTTCTGGTCGTCGAGTTTGAGGATAGCCATAAACGCCTCCTGCGGAACCTCGACAGTACCGAACGAACGCATACGTTTTTTACCCTCTTTCTGTTTCTCGAGAAGCTTTTTCTTTCTCGTGATGTCGCCGCCGTAGCACTTCGCCAAAACGTCCTTACGCATAGCCTTAATAGTCTCTCTCGCAATGACCTTTCCGCCTATCGCTATCTGTACGGGAATTTCGAACATCTGTCTCGGTATATTGTCCTTTAATTTTTCGGCTATCTTACGCGCTCTCGGGTATGCTTTGTCGGCGTGAATTATAAATGAGAGCGCGTCTATCATGTCGCCGTTTAACAAAACGTCGAGTTTGACGAGATTCGATCTCGCATAGCCCATAAGCTCATAGTCAAACGAAGCATAGCCCTTTGTCCTCGACTTTAACGAATCGAAGAAGTCGTATATTATTTCGTTCAACGGCAGTTCATAGTGAATATCGACTCTGTCGGGGGTGATGTAGTCCATATTCTTGAACACTCCCCTGCGCTCCTGGCACAAATCCATTATTGCGCCGACGTAATCGGGCGGGGAGAAGATGTGAGCGTTCGTCATCGGCTCCTCGGAATAATCGATAAGCGCGGGGTCGGGGTACTTCGTCGGGTTGTCGATTTCGAGAACCTGACCGTCCGTCATGTGAATTTTATATATAACGCTCGGAACGGTCGAAACGAGGTCTAAATCGTACTCTCTTTCAAGGCGTTCCTGTATTATTTCAAGATGAAGAAGTCCCAAAAATCCGCATCTGAAGCCGAATCCCAGCGCGCCGGACGTCTCGGGTTCGAACGACAGCGCCGCGTCGTTTAACTGCAATTTTTCGAGTGCGTCCTTTAACGCCTCGTAATCCGCGCCGTCTGCAGGGTAAATTCCGCAGAAAACCATCGGGTTGACTTTTCTGTAACCGGCTAAAGGCTCCGCGGCGGGGTTTTCGGCGGTCGTGACGGTATCGCCGACTCGTGCCTCGCTTACGGTCTTTATCGAAGCCGTAATATATCCGACCTCGCCGGATTTCAGGCACTTTGCGCTCTCTAACGACGTAGCTCTCATTCTGCCTGTTTCAACGACGGTGAATTCCGCCCCCGTCGCCATCATGCGCATGGTATCGCCGGGCTTTATCATGCCGTCCATAACACGGACGTAAACTATAACGCCCTTGTAATTATCGTATACGGAGTCGAATATCAGCGCGCGCAGCGGAGCCGAATCGTCGCCCTCGGGCGCGGGAATATCTGAAACTATATGTTCTAAAACCTGCGAAACGTTTTCGCCTGTCTTTGCTGAAACTCTCGGAGCCTCAGAACAGTCAAGACCTATAACGTCCTCTACCTCCTCCGCTACTCTGTCGGGGTCGGCGGCGGGCAAATCGATTTTATTAATAACGGGTACAAGCTCAAGGTCATGGTCAAGCGCGAGATATGTATTCGCAATCGTCTGCGCCTCGATTCCCTGCGTTGCGTCGATTATCAGCACCGCGCCCTCGCACGCGGCGAGAGAACGAGAGACCTCGTAGTTAAAGTCGACGTGACCGGGAGTGTCTATTAAGTTTAACTCGTACGTCTCGCCGTCGTTTGCTTTATAATTGAGCGTAACGGCGTGGGCTTTTATCGTAATGCCCCTCTCGCGTTCAAGATCCATATCGTCCAGAAGCTGCTGCTGCATATCGCGTTTTGCTACGGAATCGGTAAGTTCAAGAAGCCTGTCCGCAAGCGTCGATTTTCCGTGGTCGATATGCGCTATTATGGAAAAATTCCTGATGTTTGATTTCGTTTCTTTCATACGGTATTCCTTTTCACATTTCGTCTTTATTATCAAGCGGTTTAAAGCCCTGACCGCGGATTTCCGTGGAGTCCGTTATGATTATAAACGGTCTCGGGTCAACGCTTAAAACCATTTTTTTAACCTTTGCAACTTCATTTGGGTGAACGGCGGTCATCAGCATTTTTTTATTCTGCTTATCATACGTATTTTCAACGTTTACAACCGTAACTCCGCGATAAAAATTAGACCTCAAAACGTCGGTTACCTCGTCATATTTTTCGGTTATTATCAAAAGCAGTTTGTTTCTGTCGGTGCCGTACAGAACGAAGTCAAGCGTACGACCGCTGACAAAGAATACTATAACGGCATACAGCATGCTCTCAATACTCTTATAGACAACACCCGCCATGCAGACAACGCACAAATCCATTATCATAACAAGTCTGCCCATAGGAACGTACGGCAGCGCGGATTTTATCAGTTTGCCGAGAATATCCGTTCCTCCCGTCGTGGCTCCGCGGGAGAAAACTATGCCGAGTCCGAGACCGCACAGCGCACCGCCGAACAGCGCGGCGAGAAGTCTGTCGCCCGTATAAATCAGGTTATATTTCGAAATAACAATCTCCTGAATATCGATAATCGCCGAGAGTATAAGAGTCGCGGTAAACGTTTTCATTATGAAATTTTTGCCGTACTTTATAAACGAAGCGATAAACAGCGGTATATTGATTAAAAATAAAATTGTACCGATAGGCAGTACGGGAAAAATGTAGTTTATAAGAATCGCTATTCCTGTCGCTCCGCCCTGCGCTATGCTGTTGGGAGAATTGAATATATTAACAGCCGCCGCATAGCAGAATCCGCCGACAATATAGCACAGCAGATCGAGAGCCACCGTTTTCGGCGGAAAATCGCGTTTTAAGTCGCCGATAAAATTACTGCTTTCCTTTTTTTTCATAGATAATCCTTTCAACGATTCACATTTCGTAAATATATGAAAACAGCTCTTTGAGCCTTCCGAAATCCTTATTAATATACAGATATCCGAACAGCGTTTCGAGTCCCGTCGCCCTGTGATACTGCGCCTCACTCGCATTTTTGGGAGTGTGCGAAGTGTGAGCATTTCTTCCGCGTTTGAATACCGCAAGCTCCTTTTCGTCGAGGATATCGAGTATTTTTCCGGCAAGCTCGGACTGAAAAACCGCGCTTACGTATTTAGTAGACTCAAAATGAATACTCGACGGCGCAATATCGTTTCTGCTCACGAGCATTTCCCTTATCATAAGAGAATATACCGCGTCGCCGAAAAAAGCGAGATTCAAAACCGGTATCTCCGAAATTTTCACGCTGTCGGAAATACTTATCATATCCGCGTCCGAATTAATGTTATCAGGGTACATATTCGAACTCCATATCGTAAATATTTACGGTGTCGCCGTCCTGTATTCCGCGCGAACGAAGGGAGGCAAGAATTCCGCTCGTCTCCAATACCTTCTGAAAATACTGTAACGATTCGTAATCGTCGGGGTCTGTTTTGTTGAGTATTTTAAGAAGCCATTCCGCCTCGACGTAGTATGTGCCGTCGATAACGTTTATCTTATATCCGCCTGACTTTTTCTTTGCAAGCGTTTCCATCGGAACGCTCTCGGTCTCATAGCGTTTTATCGGCGGAAGCGTTGCAAGCATGGCGGCAGCTGCGTTTATAAGTTCCTTTGTGCCCTCTAAAATCGGCGCGCATATCTCGAAATACTGAAGTCCCTTATCCTCGATATATTTTCTGAAACTCTCCCTCTGCTCGTCCGACGCCATGTCGATTTTATTGCCCGCGACTATCTGCGGACACTTGACGAGTTCGGGGTTAAACACGGCAAGCTCCTTGTTTATCGTTTCGAAATCCTCGACCGGGTCTCTGCCCTCGCTTCCGGATACGTCGACTACGTGTATGAGCATACGGCATCTCTCAACGTGGCGCAAGAACTCATGTCCGAGTCCCGCGCCCTCGCCCGCGCCTTCGATAAGACCGGGGATGTCAGCCATAACGAAACTGCTCTCGGGTCCCATTCTGACTACGCCTAAAACGGGAGTAAGAGTAGTGAAATGGTAGTCGGCAATAATGGGTTTTGCCTCGCTGACAACGGAAATAAGAGTCGATTTTCCGACGTTGGGAAATCCTAAGAGCCCGATATCGGCAAGCAGTTTAAGTTCGAGAGTTACGTCCCATTCCTCGCCGGGAACGCCGTCCTTTGCAAAACGCGGAGTCTGTCTCGTCGGAGTCGCAAAATGGCTGTTGCCCCATCCGCCCTTACCGCCCTTGGCGGCAACAAAGCGTTCGGAGTCGGACATGTCCGCAAGAACGGCTCCGCTCTCCTCTTCTCTTATTATTGTACCCTTAGGGACTTTAATTATTAAATCCTCGCCCTTTTTGCCGTTACGGTGACCGCCCTGTCCGGGCATACCGCTCTGAGCCGTGTACTTTCTTTTATAACGGAAATCCGAAAGCGTGGACAAATTCGTATCGACCTCGAATACAACGTCTCCGCCCTTGCCTCCGTCTCCGCCGTCGGGGCCGCCGGAGGCGACGTATTTTTCACGGTGAAAAGCGACAGCTCCGTTACCGCCGTTTCCTGCCTTGATTTTAATTTTAGCTTTATCTACAAACATATATTTTACCTCTGACAAACTTTTGCTTATATATATTACCATATAAGTTTAAAATAATAAATAGTAAATAAAAATTTTTATGGTTTTATTAAAAGAAAATCAAATTAAAAAATCCCAAAGCCCGAATCAAAAAATGACTCGGGCTTTGAAATTTTGCACGCATCCTATTTAAAACCAGAAAGGAATAAACACTAAATTAAACAGAAATTATTCTGTCTCATCCTCTTTACCGAAGATGCCGTTGATACCGAGAAGCTTTAAAATAGCCTCGATGATTCTGATGAAAGAGAAAATCTTGAGTTTAGCCCAAGAGAGGTCTTTCCAGTTTATATTACCGTAATCCATTTTATCTTACTCCTTTATACATTATTGTTTTTATTTATTATAACGTCGGATGAAAATAAATTCAAGTCTTTTTTATCATTCTTTCGTTTTTTTGTTGATTATGCCATAGATTCTATGATAAAATATATAAAAATTATTCTACGGAGTTTCATCTATGGAAAATACGTATACAATATCCGCCGTCACGCCCGGCGAAATAAAGGCTTCCGGCATTTTAAGAAGCGAAATCGAGAAGAGAAATGCAAAGTGTAAATACTTCTTTAAATTCGTCTCGGACAAAAACGCCGGCAGGGATTCTTATAAAATATCAAAAAACGAGGACGAAATAACATTCACCGCATACGGCATACGCGGATTCATGTTCGCAATAGGTCATTTTTTAAGGAAAATAAAAATTTCCGGCGGTAAAATTACGCTTACAGAAGACATTGACGGGGAGTATTCGCCCGTAAAAAAAATACGCGGACATCAGCTCGGTTACCGCGATACTCCGAACACATACGACGCGTGGGATTACGATACGTATTTTAATTATTTTAAAGAATTGATGTTCTTCGGGTGCAACACAATGGAGCACACGCATTTTGAGGACAGAGAGGAAAATTACAACCCTCTTATGAAATATAAGCAGGATGAATTTTTATCCCGTGCGTCCGAACTTGCCGACGAAATCGACATGGACGTGTCCGTATGGTACCCGAACGATAATTCGGACGAGGGCGAATATTATTCCTCACGCGTTCATACGTTTGAAATTATGCCCCGGCTTGACGTTATTTTTCCGCCCGGAGGAGATCCCGGATGCTTTGACGGAGACGAATTCGTAAAAAGAGCAGATAAACTCGGGGCTAAGCTTAAAAAAATTCACCCGAACGCGGAACTTTGGCCGAGCGCGCAGACTCCGGATATTGAAAACTGGGGTAAAAAATTCATTGACGAAATGAATAAACTGCCCGAAAATATAGACGGCGTTATAACAGGTCCGAACAGGGCGTTCGACCTCGACATTTTGAGAAAAAAGCTCCCCGCGAAGTACCCGATACGCCTTTATCCCGACATCACGCACAACGTTCGGTGCGAATACCCCGTCCATGTTTTCAGAGACGACTGGCATTACGCGCTCGCGTCGACGTTAAGCCGTGAGTCCGTAAATCCGAGACCGCGGGAATACGCGTCGCTTCACAAGCTGACGTCGCCCTACGTAATAGGAAGCGTAAGCTATTCCGAGGGCGTCACCGACGACGTCAATAAATTCGTATGGTCATATCTCGACTTTTACGGCGAGGAAAATATACGAGATATAATCCTCGACTACGCGCGTCTGTTTATATTTGAAGCGGATGAAAACAAAATTGCCGACGGTATTTTAAATCTCGAATATAACTGGGAGGGCTCGCCCGATACGAACGCGGGCATAGAATATACATATCTGATTTTTACATCCGAATTAAAGAAAAATCCCATTCTTTTAAACAACTGGCGTTTTATGATTCTCCTGTTCAGGGCAGAATGCGACCTTATCGTCAGAAAACGCATGATTTTTGAAAATTCGCTTATAAAAAAAGCAAAAGACCGTTTAAAATACGGCGATATAATAAGCGCACGTAAAATTTTAAATTCCGATTTCGATTCCGAATATAAAAGTTTAAGAAGCGATATTGATTCTCACGCGAAAATGCTCTTTGACATGATAGGACTTCAGCTTGACGTTAAAAACTACTGTGCCTCGGGCTGGGAGCGCGGAGCGGTTCTTGATACAATAGACAATCCCGTAACCGACAGACTATATATTTTAAACCGACTTGATTACGCCGAAAAACTCCCCGAGCAGGGTCGCGGGAAATTCATTTCGGGACTTCTTAACAGAAACAAAGTCGATGACGACGAATACTATTTTTCTTTTGCTCTGCACGGCTTCGACGTATTGGGCGTAAGGCAGAAACCCGATTTTTACATGGATTTTCAGGGCGACAATCCCGGCAAAAACAACGGCACTATCCCTATGTGCATGCTCAAAGTTTACGACCATTATTATTTTGACTGCAAAGTCGGAGGGCTTAATTCTAAGTGCGATTATAAACTCATATTAAATATAAAACCGAGATACAGGGACGGGGTTGAACATTTCAAAATCACCGTAAACGGACAGACTCTTTACGACGGAAAACAGTACGGCGGAGAAAGAGACGAAAAGTACGACGAAATGTACTCCGCTCCGGGATTTGAAACGCATTCCTATAAAATCAAAAATTCAATACTCATAAACGGATGCGCAGACATAAGCATCCATGAACCTAAAGTCGGAGTTATGATATCCGAATTCAGAATTATCAAAGACAAGGAGACTGACAGATGAAGAAGAAAACAAAAGCTCTGTTTTCGCTCTCCGCGCTGACCGCGGCTGCTGCGGGCGGAGCTGTTGCGGCGGAAAAAATACGCATAGCTTTAAAAGAAGATAAAAACAAACGCAAACTTTACGACCTCGCGGACTGTGCGATTAACACGGTAACGGGCGGACTCGCCGCCGTTCTGCCCGACGTCGACAGACCCGACTTAATAGATTACGAAAGCGAAAATTTCTATGCGGGCGACGAAAAATTCTTAACATCCCCCGCAGACGGCGCAAAGTGGAGATTGGGATTTTCGAAAGAGAGCATTCTCCCGTATGACGTTACGAATGATGAATTTTACATAGCCGGATACCTTGCGTACCCTCCCCACAGAGCCGACGGCGTTCTCGACGATTTATTTGTAAGAGCCGTTGCGCTCGACGACTGCTCGGGCAGAGGAATAACCGTTTTTGCAGTCATCGACTGCGTAGGTATTTCGAATCACGACATACGCGACATCCGTTTTCTTCTCGAGGATTTTGCAAAGGAAAACAATATAAAATCTATTAATGTTTCGGCAACTCACTGCCATTCGGGACTTGACACGCTCGGAATTTGGGGCGATATTGTCGGCTCGCTCAAAAACAACGTTATTGAAACCGTAAAGAAAACTTATAACTTCAAGTCGGGCAAAAACGCGCGTTTCATGGGCGAACTAAAAGAGAAAACCGCCAAAACCATCAAAAAAGCCGTTCTCGATATGAAAGACGGAGAACTCTCGATTGCAACCGTCGACGGCGGAAAATTCATGCGCGACAAGCGTCCGCCCGACGTTTATTTAAAAGATATCAACGTAATGCGGTTTATCCCGTCAGACGGCACTGTACCGACAAAAGCCGTTTTCATGGCGGCGCACCCGACGTGCGTGGGATATTCGAACTGCTCGGTAAGCTCCGACTTCCCGCTGTACATATGCTCACAGCTTGAGGAAACGGGAAACAACGCACTGTTCTTCCAGGGCGCGGAGCTTGCGATAGCGACCGAGCGCGGGGCGAACATCCCCGAGGGACTTGACCATTTCGAGGGCATACAGGAGTACGGCAGAGTTATCGGCAGATTCGTAGAATCAATCGGCGAAGATTCATATAAAAAAATCGAGCCGTTTATTAACGTAGGAATTAAGGAATTCTATATCCCGGTTACAAATAAACTTTTCCTCGCGCTCGGTAAATCACATCTCGTCAATCATAATATAGTCACAGTTCCCAACAGTTCGGACATGGGATTCATAACGGAAATCGGCTATGTCGAATTAGGAAGCGAGTACAGAATCGCGCTCATCCCCGGTGAGGCGGCTCCCGAACTTCTGCTGGGCGGATGCTATTCGAAGGAAGAGTCCTACAATCACGAGGAATGGACTCTGCCGAGCATGAATTCGCTGACCGACGGTTACATGTTCGCCGTCGGACTGTGCAACGACGAGATAGGCTACATCGTCCCCGACAACGACTGGGGCGGATTCGTCGCTCCTCTTCACTATGAGGAACTCGTTTCCACCGGCAAAACTGCCGCGTCGCATATCGTCAAGGCTTTCATGGCTCTTGTCGACGAATGCAAGGCAAAACGAAATTAAGATTAAATAAAATAAAGCCGAGATAAACGAGAAAATCAAAATCACGTTTATCCCGGCTGTTTTTGTATCTTACCGACATCGTGTCGAAAATCTACCTTTTCAGTCGGCATTATATCAAAAAAATTCAAAAATAAAAAGGTAACGAAGCTCCGCAGAAAACTACGAAGCTTCGTCGGGGAAGAGAAAATAAAATGAAAAGGAATTGAAAAAACTATACGTTTTTCACAATTGATATTGTATATCATTCCAACCAATTTGTCAACACCGAAATAATCAAAATTTATTAATTTTTAATTACAATTACCGTTAAATGACATCGATTATGTATGATATACAACACGTGTTGTATAATTAATCAAGGAAGTCTCTTAATTTTTTGCTTCTCTGCGGGTGACGGAGCTTTCTTAAAGCCTTCGCCTCTATCTGACGTATACGCTCTCTCGTAACGTTGAATTCGAGACCTACGTCCTCCAATGTTCTCGGGTGACCGTCCTCAAGACCGAAACGAAGCGTAAGAACCTTAGCCTCTCTCGGCGTAAGAGTCGAGAGAACAGAGTTAAGCGCCTCTTTCAAAAGCGACTGCGAAGCCGCGTCTGCCGGAGCGAGCGCGTCGTCGTCAGGGATAAAGTCGCCCAGGTGGCTGTCCTCCTCCTCGCCTATCGGGGTTTCGAGCGAAACGGGCTCCTGAGCGACTCTCAGAATCTCTCTGACCTTTTCGTTCGACATGCCGAGCTCAGCGGCAATCTCCTCTGCGGTGGGGTCTCTGCCGTTTTTGTGAAGAAGCAGACTGTTCGTCTTTTTAACCTTATTAATAGTCTCGACCATGTGAACGGGAATACGAATCGTTCTCGCCTGGTCGGCTATCGCTCTGGTGATAGCCTGTCTTATCCACCACGTAGCGTAGGTTGAGAATTTGAATCCCTTTGTATAGTCGAATTTTTCGACGGCTTTGATAAGACCGAGGTTACCCTCCTGAATAAGGTCTAAGAACTGCATACCTCTTCCGCCGTAACGTTTAGCAATGCTGACTACAAGACGGAGGTTAGCCTCTTCCAGTCTCTTTTTCGCCTTTGCTCTGTCAACGGGGTCGTCACCCGCAATTCTTATGGCAAGGTCAATCTCCTCCTCGGATGTAAGAAGCGGAACCTTGCCTATCTCCTTAAGATAAACCTTCACGGGGTCGTCGTTTACAATGTTTTTGCTGTCGCTGTCGTCAACCTCGGCCTCCGCGTTTCTGCCGATATCCGAGTCAAAATTGATATCGTCGAGCGAAACGTCCGCGGGCATATCGTCAACTATCTCAATATTATTGGCTTCGAGCGTTTCATAGAGTTTGTCAAGTTCCTCTATGTCGAAATCAATTTCGAGAATAGTGGTATCAATATCCTGCGTAGTGAGTTTGCCCGCAGCTTTACCGCGTTCGACAAGTTTGTTAATCACATTTTTTTTCTCGTTTGCGTCCATATCTTTCTCCGATCCTTATTTTTTCACTATCTATATAATACGAAATATCTGTTTAATTTTTCTTAAACAGATTGAGGAACTGCTCGTCGCTCATCGACGACGGGTCGCCCTGTTCTCTTATTCTGCGTTCTTCCTTAAGCACGTTTACGCAGTCAAGACACTCCTTTTTTGTATTGCCCAGTTTGGAGCGTTTTGATTCGAGCATTGCGAGAAAACCCATTTCCTGCGGTGTAAGTTCGCCCGCAAAATACGATAACTCAACGGCTCTGCAATCCTCGATGCGCTTTGCTATAAGAGAATACAGCCTGTAATTGAACGGCGTTGCAAAATCCTCTTTCGTCAGTTTGTCTTTTATTTCCTTATAAAAATCAGGGTTGCTCAACAGCGTGGAAATCAGCGTCTCCTCCGCAATGGCAGCACGCAGATTCTTTTTTCTGTCGGGATTCGGACTGTTCTGCCCGCCCATCGCGGCAGAACGCGCGCTGTTATAAATCTCCCTGTTTTCCTTACGTTTTTCGGCGGTTTTTCTGCGCTTTACCTGCGCTAATATGGCGTCCTTGGAAACGCCCAGTTCCTCTGAAAGTTTCGAAGCGTAAACATCACGGCTTATCGGGTCGTTATACGAAGCGAGAACCTCAGCCGCCTTGTTTAAATACTCGACCTTGCCCGCCGAATTCGACGTGTCAATGCCCGCCTTTATTCCCGCAAGGTCAAATTCTATATCATTTACCGCGCCCGAAAGAATCGCGCGCATACGCTCTTTTCCGAATTTTTTAATAATTTCATCGGGGTCCTTGCCTCCGGTCATTCTTGCAACTCTGATTGTAACGGGCGTTTTCTCCAAAATACCCATCGTCCTTTTCGTCGCCTTCTGCCCCGCCTCGTCGCCGTCGTACGATAAAATAATTTCGTCGGCATAGCGTGAGAGAAGTTTTGCCTGCTCCTGAGTAAACGCGGTTCCGAGTCCGGCAACGGCGTTTGTAAATCCCGCCTGATGATACGCGATTACATCCATATACCCTTCGCAGAGTATAAGCGTTCTGTCCGTTCCTCGTTTTGCAAGATTCAGAGCAAACACGCCCTGACTTTTTTTATAAACGAGCGTATCGGACGTGTTTAAGTATTTAGGCTTTGAATCGTCAAGAACGCGCCCGCCGAACGCAATAACGCTTCCGCGAAGGTCGATTATCGGAAATATAACCCTGTTTCTGAACATATCGATAATCGAGCCGTTTTTCGTTTTTCTCGCAAGGTCGGCAGACAGCAGTTCGTCGTCCCTGTAGCCGAGTGAACGCATGTGACGTGTGAGAGAATCCCACCTGTCGGGAGCAAAACCGAGTCCGAAACGGCGTATGGTGTCGTGCGTAAGCCCTCTTGAGAGAAAATAATCAAGTCCCGCCTTACCCTCGTTTTCATAAAGCGTTTTATAATAAAACCGCGCCGCTTCCCTGTTGGCTTCGAGCATGCGTCTGCGCGCCCTCGCCATACCGTCGTCGTAGCCGTCCTCGGGCAGAGGCAGTCCGCTTCTCTGCGCAAGGGACGTAACGGCGTCCGCATAGTCGAGGTTTTCCATAGCCATTGTAAACGAAATAATGTCCCCGCCGGCTCCGCAGCCGAAACAGTAATACGACTGGGTGTCGAGATACACGGTGAACGACGGCGTTTTTTCGTTGTGAAACGGGCACAGCCCTTTCATTATCCGCCCCCGGCTTCTCAAATCGACATAGGGCGAGATAACGGCCTCTATATCGTTGCGTTCTTTTATCGCCGCGATAAATTCATCACTGAACCGTGCCATGAGCTCTCCCTCCGTTTCTGCCTTTTCACCTTGTTATACGCAAATTAATGCGTTAAATCCTCTTTTTTTCAAAAAAATTTTTATTATTTATAAAATATTTGATTTGCTATATTTTTCTTCAATAATATCAAATGTGTATTTTCCGCGCCCCTCGTCGGTGAGTTTAGACGAAAAACGGCTGACGTTTTCCTTCGGAATTAAAAAAGAAACGCTTACTTTATCCGTAAATTCGGCGTTTTCGACCGAGCCTGCGAATTCGGGAATCATGGACGAAAGTTTTCCGTAAAAATTATAATCGCACTCCGTTTTTAAAACGCAGAACGGCATCATCGCGACTATTCCCGCCGCCTCGAGAGCTATTGACGCAGTGTGCGAGTACGCCCGAACGAGTCCGCCCCCGCCGAGCAGTATTCCGCCGAAATATCTTGTCGCTACGACAACGCAGTCCGTCACTCCGCTTTTTTCTATAACGTCGAGCACGGGTACGCCCGCAGTTCCCTGCGGTTCGCCGTCGTCGGAATAGCGTTTGGTATTCGATTCTCTTAAAA
>ERZ808246.1271-NODE-1271-length-18520-cov-5.123531_pt1 | contig 18520 bp, 15 predicted proteins | sample MGYA00521083_ERZ808246 | MGnify/ENA primary metagenome ERZ808246 (study PRJEB31516, sample SAMN03275577) | gut metagenome | biome: mammalia-associated habitat; material: feces | host: Papio cynocephalus | place: Kenya | collected 2012-07-07 ... | reverse complement strand
GCTTCTTCATCACATTGGGCACGATGTAGCGCAGATAGATGTCGATCTGCCATTCCGGCACATATCCTAATTCCGAATGACAGCCTTGGAAGAATTCGCTTGTGGATGCCAGAATTCCTTCGTTTTCCAGTTCCTTGATCCAGTAATCCGGGCAGTGAGCGAACCGCCACGCCGGGTCGTAGCCGGAGTAAACCTCCATATACTCATCAAAGCCCATATATGGCCAGACCATAAAGGCAACAGCGTCGATGATGAGCAGCCGGAACAGATCGCTCTCCACAAATTCGCAGGCAGTTCGATTGTGAAACAGCTCCTGCGGATTCCGTGGAATGGCGTTCAGCTCCGCCCCACAGCGGGACAGGATGCTTTTCGGGATGAAGTAGTAGAATGGGATGTACTCCGCATTGCGGAACGGCGTAGGCGGGCCATCCTTTCTTGTCAGCATAATTGGCATTTTTTATCGTCTCCTTTCCGGGGGGGCAGCGCCCTCCATTTTTTAACGGCACGAGCAAGCGCCGATTGTTCCCGCTTTTCAAAAATAATTTTAGCATAGTTACTGTCCAATAAATATCCCACTTTAAGATAGAGTTCCAAAATATTTGCAGGCAGTGCGGGATACACATTACACCGTCTCTTGAATGTCTTACTGCTTGCGATGTGCAGGCCAGCCGATGGTCCTTTTTTATCCCACCTAATTTCCTATACTTGCTTTGCAAGGATAAAGAGACAAGGGAGGTACAGATATGCAGTTTTATAAGCTGGTAGGGTCTTTCGCGGAGGGGAGCGGTGGCCAGGTCAGGAAGCGGGCGGTAGATGAAAAATCAGATTTGCTGGCCGCCAAGAGTGAGACCTTCAACAAAGGACTCCGGGGCCGGGCTTTTTTCTATGTGGTCAACGCCTCCGGCAGCGCTTTTACGGCGATGGCCGCACAGAAAGACCTGCACATGAATATGGAACCGCAGTTTTCTGCGTATACGGAGGCGCTGGGCGTGAAGCTGACGGACATCCATGCGGAGGAGGTTTCTCTCCACACGGCTTGTAATTTGCTGCGCCGGGCCAGTCGAAATGATTATATTGAAGATGATGACGATGCTTTGAATACACTGGATCTGGACTACATGGTAAATCGGCGCATCAGTGACTTCCGTTTCCAGGAAGATCTCATGGCCGAGCCTTCCAGGGATGAGATTTACGCCAAAGCCGAACTGCTCTTTACAAAGGACTGTCTTCTCCCGGAGCTGGACCGCATTTACGCCGGGGGTGCTTCCGGGAAAATCGTCGGTCATCCCGTCCACTACTTGATACAGACCGATGACGCAGGCATCCGCCGGGAGATGATCCATGCCTTGCTGCCGTCACTCTATGCCAACGGTCGGCTGCAAAACAGGCGGTACAGCTCCGTTCGCTTTCGTGGAGAGGCGCTGTATGGGGAGTCCTCAGCTTACGACCAGTTTTACAGAAGCAATGCCGGCGGCACAGTGATCGTCCAATACAGCGCCGACTCCGGCGACACAGACGACGAGGATATGGCTGACGGGATCCGGGATACCATCGAAAGGCTGTGCGGCTATATCAAAAAATACCGCCATCAGGTGCTGACGATCCTTTGTCTGCCCCGGGAATGCACGAAGCTGAAGGAGATTTTTTACGAAAATCTTGGCACCATCAGTTTCGTGGAGCTGAAGGAAGAATTTGCCGAGGGAGCGCGGGCCACGGACTTTCTGAAGCAGATGGCCCGGGAAAACCATGTCCGTACTGACAAAAAGCTGTTTGCCAAGCTGGAGGGAAACCGGGGCTATCTGGCGCCGGAGCTGAGGACAATCTTCGATGATTGGTATAACAACAAGCTGAAAACCGCTGTGTACCCCCAGTACAAAGAAATCACCACCGTAAAGAGTGAGGTGAGGCAAGCCAAACCGAAGGGCGATGCCTACAAGGAACTGATGGAGATGACCGGCCTGACCGAGGCCAAGAAGGTTATTTGGCAGGCGCTGAACTACCACAAGGCGCAGAAACTCTTTGCGGACAAAGGGATGAAAGTTGACCATCCCGCCATGCACATGGTGTTCACCGGCAACCCCGGCACGGCCAAAACCACCGTGGCCCGGCTCTTTGCCCGGATCATGCGGGAAAACGGCCTGCTGTCCCGGGGGCATCTGGTGGAAGTGGGGCGGGGCGACCTGGTGGGCAAATATGTGGGCTGGACGGCGCAGACTGTGCAGAAAAGGTTCGAGCAGGCGGAGGGTGGTGTGCTGTTTATCGATGAAGCTTGCTCTCTGGTGGATGGCCGCAGCGGCTCTTATGGGGATGAGGCCATCAACACCATTGTGCAGGAGATGGAGAACCACCGGGACAATATGGTGGTAATCTTCGCCGGGTATCCGGATAAGATGGAGGAGTTTTTGCAGAAAAATCCTGGCTTGCGCTCCCGCATCGCCTATCATGTGCCCTTTGCGGATTACAGCGTGGGGGAGCTATGCAGCATTGCGGCGCTGACGGCCCAAAAGAAGGGCTTGCACCTGGACGGGCGGGCGCAGGACAAACTGGCCTCTGTTTTTGAGACGGCACGGAGTCAGGCGGACTTTGGCAATGGCCGCTATGTCCGCAATATCCTTGAGAAAGCCAAAATGGCGCAGGCCACCCGGCTGCTGGCTAAGGACTATGAAAGTCTCACGCAAAAGGACATCACGACCCTGTGTGCTGAGGATATTGAAATGCCGGAGATCACAGCCCCGGCAAGGCCGAAGATAGGGTTTTCGGTATGATCCCCCCCGCCTAATTTGTGCGCCGAGCCTTGAAGTGCGAATGTGCTTGCGGAATAGAATGGATAATGCAGATCATACCCGGTGGAGCATTTTTGCCTCACCGGGTATTTTACACTATGGTTAGACTGACTGGCTATGACATCATAAAAGATTCGGATAACGATTCCGGATTGCCCGGCCAAGCAAAAGCGTATATGGAAGGAGTCTTCGGTATGAAAAAATGGTTTAGACCGGTTAGAGTGGTTAAAAAATATATTGACATAGCGGTGAATATGGATGATTACAAGGATTACAAGACGGATACTTCTGTTGCCGTTAACCCATATTTCCCCATGAAAGTTTCTCGACCTTCTGCGATAAAAGACTGGAAAATTTCGGATGAAGCGTTGTCTTTGTATATTAATTTTTTGAACTGTGTACTGCATATTATCTGGTCTCATGGGTTGAAAACTACGAAACAGTATTGGGCTAAGAAAACATACACATACAACATTGAAGTAAAGCATTACGGATATTTTCATGATGAAAAAGTTAAGTACATTATACAATTTAGAGTAAATAATCATATCAATCCAACACTGAATAGAGGCCCTAAATTCAATGGCGGCAGAGAAATGACTATGCCCGTATTGCAGGATATTCGGGTAGGAAAATTTGAATCGAGCATTTATCCTGATGCAATGTTTTATATAAATAAAATTTGTAAAGGAATCAAGGAGAATGATGAATCTGTAGAGGTAACGCTGGCGGCGTGGAAGGAGGACTATTGCGACGCTGAACGCTCCAAAAAGAGGGATGCAGCGGAATAGTCGAGCACAGAAAAAGTGGCCTCTGTTTTTGGAATGGCGAAGTGCTGTGGCCTGTTTTTATTCCACGCCGCCTTGTATTATATGTCTTACTGTGATAGAATATAGGAAAAAGGAAGTGATCCCATGCCTGTGAAACAGCCGAAAAAACTGCTGATTCTCAACATTCTGGACATCCTGCGGAAGTATTCCGACGAGGACCACCGCCTGAGCCAGAAGGACATCGCCGAGATTCTGAAAACCGAATACGACATGACCGCCGATCGCAAGGCCATCCGGCGGAACATTCTGAACCTTATGGACTGCGGCTACAACATCGAGTACAGCGAGTCCATCCGCATGGTGCCGAACCCCAAAACCGGCGTGCCGGAGGAGAGCTACCTGTGGTCGGACTTTTATCTGGAGCGGGATTTCACTGACGGTGAGCTGCGGCTGCTCATTGACAGTCTGCTGTTCTCCAAGCATATGTAAATACACATTGTATTTACACCGAAGTACCGAAGGAAAGTAATATACAACAGCATAAAGGCAGATATACGAGAAATAATCCGGAATCTGTGTAAATGGAAAGGTGTGGAGATACTGGAAGGCCACTTGATGCCGGACCATATCCACATGTTGGTGGCGATCCCGCCGAAGTACAGTGTGTCGCAGTTTATGGGGTATTTGAAAGGCAAGAGTGCCATGATGATATATGAGCGCCATGCGAACCTGAAGTACAAATTTGGCAACCGGCACTTTTGGGCGGAAGGGTACTATGTGAGCACCGTGGGCTTAAATGAAGCAACGATACGGAAGTACATACGTGAGCAAGAGACGCACGACCAGATGATGGATAAAATCACAACAAAGGAATTGGAAGACCCTTTTAAGGGGCCGGCCAAGTAATCAGTCCACAATGGCTTGAACGAAGTGAAAGCCAGCGCCTTTTAGGCGCTGGCTGTATTAAGCCCTTATAGGGCTTTGTCAAGCCACCCCTTTGAGGGGTGGTCTTGACTTTTATTCCATCAGGCGCTTCAGGGCACGGATATAGGTATCATCGCAGCCACAGCAGCCGCCGATATAGCGGACAAATTCCAGAGCGGGTGCAACCTCCTGTGCGAAGTGCTCCTCCGTATAGGGCGCGATCTCCTGACCGTCAGGGGTAATGACCGGCTTTCCGGAATTCGGCTTGAAGAACAGCGGGAGATCCGTTGCCTCATGGAACTGGCGGATCACCGTCATGGCTTCCACCGGGCCGAGAGAGCAGTTCATACCAATCGCGTTGATGCCCAGCGGCGTCAGCGTTTCCACGATCTGCTGAACGGTGTTGCCCATCATGGTGCGGCCTCCGCCTTCAAATGTCATGGAGCACAAGACCGGGACATTGTGGCGCTTGGCCACCTGCGCGGCAATGCGCATCATCTCTACATCCATGAAAGTCTCCAGGATCACGCAGTCGGCGCCAGCCGCTACGCCTGCATCGATCATCTCGGTATAGATGGCGTCACATTCGTTCTCTTCCAGATCGCCGAACGGCTCCAGCAGCACCGAGAGCGGGCCAAAGGACAGACCCACGATCACATCGGTACCCTGTGCCGCTTCCTTGGCCAGCCGTACACCAGCCGAAACCACCTGCTCCACAGTATATGGCGACGACTTGGTTACCACCGGGCCGTTTGCGCCGAAAGTGTTCGCCTGGATCAATTGACTACCTGCATCAATATAGCGGCGATGCAGCTCACGGACAAGCTCCGGATGCTCAATATTGTACTTCCATACCGGTTCTCTGGCAATCCCGGCAGCATCTGCCAGATGCCACAATGTAGTTCCCGCTGCGCCATCCATCAAAAAAACGTCATTGTATTTCATTATGTATTACTCCTATTCCGTGTTGCTTAAAACGACATACATTCAACATAGTTATCCATAAAGATCGGGCTGGAACTCAGATCGACCGTCTCAGACATTTCAGCCAGTGCGATGCCCTGCGTAAGATACTCCCCACGCAGCAGCATCATAGCGGCGCCTACCAGCGCGGCATTGCCGATGGCCGACGCATGGTTTTCCAGGTCAGGCGGATACAGGCCCATACGCGCCGCGCTGTGCAGATTCAGGAAGCTTCCAAAGCCACCAGCGATAATCAGACGAGGCAACTCCGTCACGTCAATGTTTTCCACCTCCAGCAGCGTCAGCATTCCCGCACAGATCGCGCTCTTCGCCAGCTGCAGCATGCGCACATCCTTTTGGGTCAGCGCCACATCCTGCGTCAGTGAATATGCATCCTCTTCATCCGCAAAGGCACCTGTTTCATCAATGATCTCCTGCTCACAGAGCACAGCCGCCGCGTCAATGATACCGCTGCCGCAGATGCCGGCAGCAGGCGCGTCGCCTATGGTATGGCAGCACACTTGTCCATCGTGCCATGTGACACGGTCGATGGCACCTTTACTGGCCTGCATGCCCTGCGAGATGGTCGCGCCCTCAAATACAGGCCCGGCAGCCGTTGAACAGCACAGCAGACGTCCGTCATGCCACAGTGCCAGCTCGCCGTTCGTGCCAATATCGGCCAAAAGTGCGCTGTCCGGTTTTGCGCATATCTGACTCGCCACCAGAGCGCAGGTGATATCTGCCCCCACAAAGGCCGACATGCACCGGGGCAGGTAGATCCGTGCGGCAGGCGCGGCGGCCAGCGTAAGCTCCTCAGGATTGGCCCAGCGGCCAAAAAGCTCGTCCGCAATAAAGGGCGCATGGGAAAGGCAGTCCACATCCCGGTGGGTAAGCAGGTACAGCATGGTGGTATTTCCTGTCAAAACGACTGTATCCACCTCCTCAGGGGATATCTCCGCCTCCCGCTCCATCTGACGCAGCAGTTCGTCAAGTCCACCGCAAATGCATTGAGCGAGAGCCTCCTGCTCGCCCGCCAGAGATTTCTCGATTCGTGAGATCACATCCGCGCCATATACCCGCTGGGGGTTAGGCGCCGCCGCACGCGCCAGCAGCGTCCCGTCATGCGCATACAGTCGTGCCGCCAGCGTGGTGGTGCCGATGTCCACGACCGCACCGAACTTCTCAAAGATCGGGTCTAACGCAAACTCAGGCATTGTGCCTTCGCTGCTGATGGCTTGAACCGCCTTGCTGTCTGTCAAAAATACGGTCACATCGCCTTCCGCAACTGCAAGACACGCCAGCCGGACGCCGTTTTGCAGAGCTTCGTCACCCAGCAGCTGCCGCTCCTGCTCACTGGGAGGAGACACCTGCCCCTGTACTGTTACCCGGCATTTTCCGCAGCGCCCGTTTCCCCCGCAGGGTGTTTCCAGATGATCCTTATCGATTACCTGCAGCAGGATCATTCCATCAGGCGCCTGACGAACCGTTCTCCGCCCGTCGGCTCCGTGAATCGTTATGTTGGGCATATATTACCTCCTATTAAGATCCGCAGTACTGACATTGACCATACTGCAAACAGGGAACGGGCAAAAACCCTCGCATTCTGCAAGGGTTTTTGCCCGCATTATCATGTACTGTTATATCTTTCCGGTATAGCCGCAGGCACACTGCATTGAACACCGGTCAGCCTTGCTCAACTCAACTGGCGAGCAGCTGCATTGCGACCTCAGCGCAGGTAGTTGCATCCGGCGTATAGGCATCCGCATTGATGGACTGGCCAAACGCTTCCGTGACAGGTGCGCCGCCGATCATGATCTTCACCTTGTCGCGCACACCAGCTTCAACGGCCTTCTCAACAACCTCGCCCATAACCGGCATGGTGGTGGTCAGCAGTGCGCTGCAGCAGATGATCTTACAGTCATTCTCAATGGCAGCATCAATGAACTTCTCCGGGGGAACATCGACACCCAGATCGATCACGGTCAGGCCCTTGCCCTCCAGCATCATGCGCACCAGATTTTTACCGATGTCATGCAGGTCGCCCTTGACGGTGCCCAGAATGACCTTACCCTTAGGCTCAACGCCTGCCTCGGACAGGTAGGGCTTGAGCAGCTCCGCACCCACGTTCATGGCACGTGCCGCCACCAGAACCTCCGGGACAAAGATCTCGTTGGCCTTGAAACGACGGCCTACCACGTCCATACCGGCCAGCAGGCCATCCTGCAGGATCTCCTGAGCGGGGATGCCCTCCTCCAGTGCCTGGGGAACCAACGTCTTGATGAGCTTTGCACGGCCCTTCTGCATGGCTTCAGAAATTTCGGTTAAGGTACTCATATAATCTTCCTCCTCTTTTTGTCACTGAACGGTGGTGTCGCGTTCCTTACTGCTGTCCAGCCGCCCGCCTCTTTTCCTAAATTTCCCCGGTGTCACACCGGTAAATCGCGTGAATACTTTAATGAAGTAGCTTTGCTCCTCATAGCCGACCGCGTCACAGATCTCACGGATCGAGAGCTTACTGACCAGAAGAAGCGATTTGCTGCGGTCAACACGCAGCTTGCTCAGGTAATAATTGAAGGTACAGCCCATCTCGTCCTTGAATATTTTGCTGAAATAATTCGCGGAGAAGCCGACCTGCCGCGCTGTATCCTCCAGCGTGACCCGTTCGCCGAGATGCTGCTTCATATAGTTGATGGCATCGTAGAGCACATCTTTGCGCTTAACATCTGCATGCTCAAACACCAGTCCGGCATAGCGCGTGATTAGGCGCGTCAGCCAGCCGACCAGATCGTCTGCGGAGTGAAGGCGGTCACTTTCCAGCATGAATTCCTGATTCAGGGAAAGCACCTGCTCCTGATCCGCCCCACCGGAAATTGCGGCTCTGGAAAGAACAGCCATCAGTTCCAAAGAACGAACGCGCATCGACTGGTACTCGCCGCCGGTCGCAAAGAAAATGTATCCGAGGATGTCATTCAGGAGCCGGCGCGCGTCTCTCTCGTCGCCCTCGGAGATCGCTTTGATCAGCTCCTGTTCCTTTTCAATCGGATAAACAGTAGGGGTATCCTCCAGCTTGTATTGCTGAAGATACTGACCAATGGACTGATACTGCTCCGCTTGATTCCGCTTCTCGATCACCGCCATACTGCTGTCCCCGATATAGAGAGCCGAAGCCAGCAGCTGCAATGACAGGTGGTTCAGATCTTCGGGAGACCGGTGCGGAAACTGCCGCAGCAAGTGTCCAATCTGCTCCAAACGCTCAAAGGACATGCTGCTCTGAAGCGACGGCGTGCTGGCAATGTAATCGTCCAGCTCCATCATCATGATTGGGCCGCAGGAGAGCGAACCGACCACCTTGCCGCCCAGCATAACGGGTGCGGCGATCCAACCCATTCCCATGGTACAGAAGTAGATATACCGTCCACCAAACCGCTCTGCCTGTCTGCCGCCATATGTATGCAGATCTTCACACTGCTGCGCCGGGCACAGCAAGGCTTTACATTGTGCGCAAAGCGTATGTTCCGGCGCTTCCACAGGAAGCAATACGTCACCGTTTTCATCCAACAGTCTGCAGGGTGTTGCGCACGCAAGGGAAAATGCTTCTACCATCTGGCCGGCATGCTGCAAGTCGATCGGCTTATTTGAGCGGTGGTCTTTTCTTGACATGTTGTTACCTACTTCACTTAGTATTATAGGCAGTATAGCACAGAAAAACTATTAAATAAATACGAAAAATGGTGATATTTTACGAATATGAGACGTTGGCATTTAATACATGAGCAGTTGTACTGCTATTTCAGCTTTTCTTTCGTAATTCTAAACGATTTATTCTGACTGAAAGACTATTTACGGCTGGTTATCACTGGATACACAGGCGCGGCTTTCCACTGTGACAGAAACCAGCAGCGTGGCAGAATACGCAGTCGCGTAGTCCTTGTTTACCGTTGTCGCTGTCTCTATCCGGCCCAGGGCGCCCATGGCGCGAACTTTCGCTTCCGCCATTTGTGCCGAAAGCTTCCGTGCTGTCTGAATGGCGGCGTCCAGGTCGTCAAAGCTCTGTGGAGGAATGCCGCCTCCACTGATTTGATAGCCCTCCTCATAAAAGGTCGTCAGGTCTTCCGATACGGGGTGAATGGTCAACTGCACGCTGGCGCTTATATTGCTGACCGCTGCGCCCAATGCGTTGGCCGTGCTGGCATGCTCCGGAAGATTTACACCTGTCCCCAGCAATGCCGCAGCTTGCGGCAGGAAGAAGCGCGTCGGCGCACCTACGCCGATCAGGACCGCATCCGTGTGCAGCCGCAGCGCACTGGCACCGGCGTTGCCACCCGACGCCACAGAATAGCATTGCTCGGCAAGTGCGTCTAAGATACCGGGTGCCTTCAGCGTTGCCGGAAGGCCACAGCTGGTTTCCAGCAGGACGCGGGCAAGCTGGCAATACAGTTTCTTGACGACCAGAGTCTCGACCCGTTGGCAAAGTGTATCCCGTGATATATCCAAACAGGCACACAGCCACTGCGCCGCATAGCGGGAGGCTTTCCCCTCAAAGGCGGTAAACTGCCCGCGCAGGTGCATAATATCCGTGGGTGTCAGGCCGCAGCGAATCAGAACACCCTCGTTTTCCAGACGCTCCAGCGGCAGCGCATATACGGACTGTCCTGTTTTCTCCGCCAGCTCCCCCAATTGCAGCGGCCCGTCCTCCAGTGCGCGGCAAACAGCCAATTCTTCTTCCCCGTATTTCCCGCACGTTTCCGGGGCTTCCAGCAGCAGAATAAACTCGTGGCGCGGCAGGAAATGCGGCATACCGCTTTCCGCCAGACTGCGCAAAACCGACAGAACACGGGGATACTTCGCAGCCAAAAGGCACAGAGGGACAGCCCTGCGGCTGTCCAACGAAAGCTGTTCGCCCTGCATGAGGATGCGGCTGTCGCCGCCCAGACCTATGGTATGGATATAAACGCCATGTACCATCGTCCGCCATTGACCGATCTGTATGCCGTCACCGGCCTCGATCGGATATCCGTCCCTTACGACGGATATATCGGTGGTGGTGCCGCCCATATCCACGATCAGCGCACTCTTTTCATGCGCAAGATGCTGTCCGCCGATCACACTGGCGGCAGGCCCGCACAGCAGCGTTTCCACCGGATGCTCTGCGGCGAACCGACGGGACATCATTGTGCCGTCGCTGCGAACGATCCAGACGGGAACCGAAATGCCAAGCTCCTGTAACGAGAGCTGGATCGCGTCAAGGAAGCGCTGCATGACCGGCTGGAGCCGGGCATTCAGGAGCGTACTGGCGCCCCGCCGCAGAATGTTCCGTTCGTGGAACAGATCGTTTCCCAGAACGCAGGGGACGCCAAGAATGTTCTTGACCTTTTCGGTGCATTCCCGTTCCAGCACGCCGCCGTCATCCATGGGGTCGATCTGCACGATCGCCATGCTGGCGCAATCTGCGAATTTATCCTTCAGCTCTTTTCTGAAGGCTTGCTCATTCACGGAAAGCGGACGTCCCGGCTTTCCCGGCAGCAGGCAGAGTCTATCAATGGACGGAAGGCCATACGAAGCGCCGTTCTGGGCAACGACCTTCGGGTGCGCCCCGATCAGGATAAGACCAGCTCGCCCACCTTCGTTTTCCACACAGGCATTGGTCGCCATAGTGGTAGAAAGCGCCACATAGTCAGCGCGCTTTCTCAGCTCCTGAGGGATCTTGCGCAATGCCTCACATATTCCGATCTTCAGGTCATGCCGCGTTGTCTGTGCTTTTGCGGAAAACAGGATATCATCTGTCTGGCGGTCATATACAACAACGTCCGTACATGTGCCGCCCGTATCAATTCCAATACCGATCATTGTGCGGTCTCCCTTGATTCACCGTCGGCATCCGACAGGTGATAAGTGGTCGAGCCCATCGCCGCATCATACGGCGCCCGGCGTGTGGGACAGTTCTCCCGCGGGCAGAGCATACAGTTCTCGTATATTGCATCCGTTTCATAGGCAATACCAGAGACGGACTTATAAGGCAGCATCAGGCAGGTGCTGGTCAGTTCAAGGCCGATCTTAGCGGCCCCATCACCCAGCAGACGAAACAGTGCTCGCTGACAGGTGATCGGGAAATCCGGAAGGGATCCGGGATTCATCCTTGCCGTATGGCCGAGGCGATACGTTTCCGTCAGGACACGAGTCATTTCCTTGTCCACCGCACGCATTGCGTACTGGGAGAAGGAATCGACCCACCAGCGCTCCAGCGGATCGCTCTTGCTTTGCGCCAGCTCATACAATTCCCGCCCGCAGCTGACGGCATAGGGAAATGCCCGGCCTACCTTCTGCATATTGACCTGCATGATCCGGCTCCGGAACCGTTCCTCACCGATCACCGTTTGATCCTGCTCCTGATACACTGACACGAGGCAGAACACTGCCTTGGGACATGCGACCGATATGCATTCTTCATAAACATCGCGAAATTCATCTTCCATTTCCGGATCGATCTTCAACATCGTCATTGTCTCAGCAAGGGTCGGCTCAAACGGAATAGAAATAAACTGTGTATTCATGCAATGCACCGCCTTTTCCAACAGAAGAGTTCCAAATCTTATCTACCTAATCATACATGATTATAACGTTCCGAGCAACGCCTGGCTTTGCCGCAGCATCTTTTCTTTTTACCTGATTTGCTGTCCGGAACGCTTATTCGGCTCTTTTTTGAGAAAGAGACGCGGCGAATCGTCTTCGCCGCGTCTCTGTATACCATGTCACAGGGCTTCGATATGCTCCAGTTGCTCCATGGAAACGCCGGTCTCCTTGACCAGCAGTGCCTTCACCCGGTTCTTTACGTCCTCGTCCAGCTTGGGACCGTGCTGTGCGTGGGCTTCCAGCATCTGAGCGATCTCCTTATCAATGTTCTCCTCGATATAGGCCGAGCCCTTGGCGCCGCGGGCACCAATATGCGGCATATAGAGATCCATGAAGTTGTCCAATGTGTAATCACAGGTCAGGAAGCTGCCGTCATGACCGCAGTCCTTGATTTCTTCCATATCAATGGTCTCTTCGTTGACCTCCAGCGGCGCGGTAGCGATCTTCACCTGGCGAATGATATCAATGTCCACCACCAGCTTATCAAAGGATGTAGCATTGACGCTGTCCACGATGCCACCGGCTTCCATTACCAGATTGATGCCGTTGGACTGTGCGGAATAGAAGGTCAGCATGGACTCGTAGCCTGCCTGAACGTTGACCACAGGCGCGTCCGTCTGGCTTCCGCCGCCTCGTGAAGGCAGATTGTAGAATCGTGCCATACGTGCGCCCCAGCCCTGCATCAGTGCACCCTCGGGAGAGCCACAGGCAAAGATCATGCCCTTCATGTCCATGGCGTTAGACTGCATACCGAACAGCACCGGGGTGCCGGGACGAATCATCTGCGCCAGTGCGATACCTGCCAGATCCTCTGCAGTGCCGCTGGCCAGCGTGCCGGCGATAGGCAGCGGGCCGGTCGCGCCCAGCATGGCGGCAGGGCAGAGAATGACCGGCTGGCCGTACTTCGCCAGAGTCATTAGGCAGTCCAGCATTCTTCCGTCCAGGGACAAGGGGGAATTCGTGTTGATGAGGGTGATCATGCGGGGTTTTTCGGCCATAGCCTCCTCGCCGCCGAACATCTCGCAGCCTGCCTTCATCAGCGCTTCCATAATGTTCTTGTTGCCAGTGGAAAGCATGATGACCTTGTCGGAATTGAGAACAGTCGCATAGAACATATCCACAGGCGCCGTATCATCGGAAACATCGCAGGGCTGAATGGTAATGCCGCCGTTGATGTCATAGACCTCCGCCTCCTGAACCAAGCGGGCGCATTTTACATAATCGGCAATAGTACCGGGGCGCTTGGTGCCATCACGTTCTGCAATGAACGCGCAGACATAAGCCGGCGCGGCGTTTACCTTGTCGCCGCCGATTGTCATATTATATTTGGGGTTCCGGGCGTAAAGCGTGAAAGAGGACGGCGCCATCTTGACCCAATGCATGACCTGCTCCTCCGTAAAGAACGCAGTGTTGTCCTCTACCCGGATTCCGTTTTCCTTCAGCACACGAATGGCTTCGTCGTTATGAAAAACAACACCAACATCCTGCAGGATCTCCATTGCCGCTTCGTGGATCATTTGCTCCTTGCTCTTCATGTTCATTGCCTTGTTTACCTCCTTGCAGTTTATATCGTGCGTTACCGGTTGCGGACACCGAGCTTCAGCTCGTTGCGCAGGAACGCAATACTTTCCTCACAGGCCTTCATTTCTCTCTCGCGCGCTTCCTCGATCGGCTCGTCAATGCTGCGGAAGGCGATCTCATTCTCCATAATAATTTTATCCATAGGCGACTGCTCCCGGATCATGCGGATCATGCGGCGGCAATCCATGGAGCCCTGTCCATGAGGTGCACCGACAATGTGAACGCCCAGAGGATCTGTATACACAAGGTCATCGCTGAAGTGGCAGCAATACGCCTGAGGCAGCATCTTTTCAAATGCAGAATGGGGATTTTCAGTAACATAGTAGGCGTTCATATTGTCCACACATGTACCGATCTGGGTGTGGTTCAGCTTGTCCACCAGCCAGAGGATCTCGTCCGTGAAGGTATCGGTATGATTTTCAATCGCCACCTGCATACCGTACTCCTCGATCAGCGGGATCGCCGCCTTGAACTGGTCGTAGCGCACTAGCAGCTGCTTCATAACATCAGGATGCATCCAACTGCCAAACAGCTCGCGAGGACGGATGATATCCAGGCTAAACTTGACCAGCTCCGCATCCAGCTCGTGGCCGATCCGCAGCGCTTCCTCTACGGTGCAGTTCACGCGCGAATCGCTCCCCGCATTAAAAGAGGAGTTAAACTCAAGGAACAGGCCGCACTTCTTGGCATAAGCGGCAACTTTTTTCAGATTCTCTGTGCTGAAGGGGTCTGCCGCACCGGTCGCCAGCAGATCGACCTTGGTGATCTGCAGGCCGTCCAGTTCCCACTTTACGCACTTGTCCATCAGCTCGTACAGGCTCATGGCCTGATCGAAATAGTAGTCCTTGCCAAATCCCCAGCTTTCGCCAAAGCCAAAGAAGTGGAGCGTGTAGGTATGCATACCTAACCGGATGGGTCTGTCAACAGGCTGTTTCATAATATCATTCCTCACTTTACTCTGGATCGGTGCTTTTTTGTATACACCAGCAAAATATCTTCGTTCTTTTCTCGAAAAACTGTGGGATTCGCTGTTATGTTTTTATCATACACAAAGGACGGATAAGAGAGTATGCTGTACACAGGAAAAAGTGTGCAAATTTTCAGATTTTCTTTTCCGTGCATCGGCAGAATTGCCGCACGAAACCTTTTCTCTTGAGTTTTTAATATGTTATTGGTATAATACCACAAAAGAAAAGCAAAAGAAAGGTGATGCGGGTGCAATTTATACAAAAGCAAGAGCAGGCGCAGAAGTTGAGCCTGACGCCCGCTATGCGGCAATCTTTGGAATGCCTTCAGCTTTCCGCGCTGGATCTTCTGCAATACGTACAGGAGGCGGCGCTGGAAAACCCCATGCTGGAGGTTGAGCTGCCTTCTTTATCCAGTGTTTCACTGGACTCGCAGGCCGCCCACGAAACCACGATCACAGAACACGAAACATGGGACGACTGCTTCGCACGCAGGAAGGGGCCAAGTGCAGAGCAAGACGCACTCAACACACTTTCGTCAGGAGACGAAGGCTCTCTCCGCGACCATCTTCTGGCGCAGCTTGGGCAGACGGCGTTGATCGACGAACAGCTTGAACCCGTCTGCCGTTTTCTCATTGACTGTCTGGATAGCCGGGGATACCTGGACTGTCCGCTGGAAGCGCTGGCTGACGAAACAGGCCTCTCGTTATTCTTATTGGAGCAGGCTCTCTTCGCCATACAGATGCTGGATCCGCCCGGCGTCGGCGCACGCTCTCTGTCCGAATGCCTGATCCTTCAGCTGTCACAGGGTAAGCATTTCAGTGCGCTGACATTGGGGCTGGCGCGTGACGGTCTGGAGCAGATCGCGAAAAAGCAGTATAGTGAGCTGGCAAAGCGATTCCATACGGATCGGAAAACGATCCTATCCGCCGTCGCGGCTATTTCTCAGTTGAACCCGATTCCCGCGCAGGGCTTTGGTTCCTACGAGGGCAGCAGCTTTGTTGTCCCCGATGCATTTATTTTCAGCCAAAACGACAATGTTACAATCGAACTGAACAAGCAGGCGCTGCCGCGTATCTCGGTGGACGAGCATTATCGCATGATGCTTGACAATGCAGACAATGCCGAGCTGCGCGATTATCTGCGGCAAAAGCTGCGGCAGGCCAATGATATGATACAAGGGATCCAAGGCCGCGGACAAACACTGAGACGACTGCTGCGCTATATCGCCGATTATCAGCGCGCATTCTTCTGCGGCGGCGAACTACGGACTATGACGATACAAAGCGCCGCTGAGGCACTGGAGATCAATCCGTCCACCGTCAGCCGTGCCGTGCAGGATAAGTACATTCAATTCGGCGGAAAGGTCATTCCATTGAGAGAACTGTTTTCTTCGTCCGTCACATATGGGAAAAACGGAACCCTTTCCTCCGTGGCGATCAAGCAGCGGCTGCGGATCATGATTCAGTCTGAGGATCCCGTTCACCCCATGTCAGACGAGGAACTGGTCGCTGCTTTGGCGAACGACCATATTGACATCTCTCGACGTACCGTTGCCAAATACCGCAGTCAACTTCAGATACCGCCTGCTTCCGCACGCAAATCTCGCACATGAAACTGGCAGCGGCGCGGAGTTACTTTTATCATGCAAACAGAACAAAGCCCTATGGCGGTTCAGTACGCCATAGGGCTTTGTTCTGTTTGCAATCTGTAAGCCTGCTTGCCCCGTAAACATATGCCAAACGAAGGCAAAAATCATGTGAGGGCAGGCAAAACATTGCTCGCTCATTCCCGCTATAATTTTCGTAATACCCCAGCATAACATGGACTTTGCGGAGAGGTCATTATGAGACAAAGCAAGCCGTTTTCCGGCAATTCGATTGATATGGTCACAGGGCCGCTGCTGAAAAACTTGCTACTTTTCAGCCTGCCCCTCATGGCCACCAACATCCTGCAGCTTCTTTTCAACGCCGCGGACGTCGTGGTCGTTGGGCGTTATGCAAGCTACGCAAGCCTTGCGGCCGTGGGCAGCACCACCTCCATCGTAAATCTTGTGGTCAACCTGCTGATCGGCATTTCAGTGGGTGTTAACGTGCTCATTGCCCGGTATCTGGGCGCAGGTGATCGATCAGACGAGATATCCGCAGCCGTACACACGGCGGTAGCCGTGGCGCTGATCGGCGGCATTGTGCTGGGCGGTATCGGCTGTATGGCGGCAGAGTGGTTTCTGCGGGCTGTCTCCACACCGGAGGACATCTTCAACCTTGCATTGACATATTTATATATCTATTTTGCGGGTACTCCCGCTATCATGCTCTATAATTACGGAGCTGCCGCCCTTCGGGCGCGAGGCGATACCCGGCGTCCCTTGATCTTTCTGACCATCAGCGGCGTGGTAAATGTGGCGTTAAATTTGTTCTTTGTCATAGCTTGTCGGATGGATGTGGCCGGCGTAGCGTTGGCCACCGTGATCAGCGAGGTTCTCAGCGCCCTGCTAATCCTGACCTGCCTCACGCGCGCTGATGATGAGCTCCATTTTTCCTGGCGACAGTTGCGGATCGACCGGCGCAGTCTGATACAGATGTTCAAAATTGGAATACCTGCGGGCATACAAAGCTGCCTGTTCAGCCTCTCCAACGTGGCCATACAAGGTGCTATTAACGCCTATGGCAGCGTCGTTATTGCTGGCTGCAGTGCCGCCAGCAGCATTGAGGGGTTTATCTATGTTGCCATGAATTCGTTCCATCAGGCGGCGCAGACCTTTATGAGCCAGAATATCGGTGCGGGAAAATATGAGCGCATCCGGGGCATTTTGAAAAGATGCATTCTGTGCACTGTCGTAACCGGCGCGGTGCTGAGCGCACTCTCTCTGCTCCTCAACGAACCGCTTCTGCGTATCTACAATGAAGACCCGTTGGTCATTGCAGCGGGTGGAGTGCATTTATATATGGTGGCAACTCTTTATTTTATCTTCGGTATCGCCGATGTGCTTATCGGCGCGATCCGTGGCTGCGGCAGCCCTGTGGCTCCTGTAGTCATCAACCTACTGTGCACCTGCGCACTGCGCCTTTTATGGGTTGCCGTGATCGATACAAGCACCATGTCTGTCGGCCTCGTCTATGCATCTTATCCTGTTTCGTGGATCCTGCTGCTGATCGTACTGACTTTTTGTTGGCATCGGCTGTACCGGAAGCAGATATTGCCCCATATCGCAGGCGTTTGAGGGGCGAATTCCTTTTATGCGCCACTATGCGATACCTTATGATGGAGCCTTTTCTGTACTCGCTTCAAGACACACCTGTTCAAAACAGTTGATAATATGGCGATGCTGGCAGCAGCGTCTGGAATGCTATTGGCTGCGGCAGCGGTGTGCCGTTTTAAGCACCGATAGCCGTAGAATAACAGATGAATGCCACCGGCGCATAGAGACCAGAATCCTATTGCAATAAGCGCAGTCCCTCATGAGAGTATTCTTCATGAGGGACTGCGTTATATAGCGTCATGAAAAGCTCCCTCAAAGGATATGTACACGCTCTTCAAAGGGCTTCTTGGGCTTCTGCGTGACTATTTCCATCGGCTTGCCGAAGGGGATATTGGTGCGCGGGCGTTCGTCCTCGGGGATATGCAGGAGCTGCCGCACCCTTTCGGCATTGCCCTCAAACTTCATCATGCCGTCCATCCATACGCCGGCATATCCGGACGCTGTGATTGCCAGCATGATGTTCTCTGTGGCGGCAGCGTAGTCCTCGGTCTCAAACTGGAGATCATGGCCACCGCCATGAACACATTTTGAGGCGACCACAATCATGACAGATGCAGCCTTACAGCCGGAAACACTTTTTCAGCGCCGTATACTCGCCCAGCACCAGCAGCGTCAGACTGCCGTCCAGCACCGTTTCCGGTG
>ERZ808246.1269-NODE-1269-length-18538-cov-5.233295_pt1 | contig 18538 bp, 14 predicted proteins | sample MGYA00521083_ERZ808246 | MGnify/ENA primary metagenome ERZ808246 (study PRJEB31516, sample SAMN03275577) | gut metagenome | biome: mammalia-associated habitat; material: feces | host: Papio cynocephalus | place: Kenya | collected 2012-07-07 ... | reverse complement strand
GTTATTATACTCAGGCAAAAAAGAAATGCAATAGGGGCGACCGCATGGTGTCACTCCTATTGCATATTTGAATTGGTCTTGCCGCCAAGATGTCGCTTACAGCGAACACATCGCCCAATTCTTACTTGTTCGACAGTGGTAATTGCTCATGGGACATTATCTATCATACCAAGTTCATTGCCGACATCACCATTTCCCTGTATTGCTTTTTAACGCTTTCAGGCCCCTTGATTCGTACTTTCCCTTCAAACCCAAATATCCAGTTGAAAAAGACTTTTCCCACAGCAATTTCTTCGATTACACGAAAATTTTGAAGATCACCGGCATAGGTATGAACATCTGGACCGAATCGGTCTATAATTGCATCCATTACGCTGTTATCGCAAAGCAGCTCAACTTCAACACGCGGCGCGTTGTACATTCTGAATGTCGTTTTAATGTATTTGCTTACATCAAAGCCAACCGGTTGCGGAACAGCTGATTCGTCCAAGATGCATGGGCAAGCCGCAATGCGATCTACTCTATGGCTACCAATGGTCTGGTACTTATCGGAATAACCTACAACATAATAGTTGTCTCCATCCCATACAAGCGAGTATGGGCTAAATGTATACCGTTCTCCACCATGGTGCAGAATGCGCTCTTTCTTAATATTATACTCAATCTTTTGGAAGGAAATCTTTTTTCGCTGGTTAATCGCATCATTTATTGCATCTATAATGTAAAGTATCTGCTTGTTCTCGATTTTACCGCGTCCGTCTACAATTACATTTCTTTTTAATTCTCTTGCTTTGTGGCTGCCCGCAAGGGATGTGAGTTTCTTAATAAGCTCACTGCTTTTTCCTTCTGCAATAAACTTCGACGATGCCACAGCATCAATTATTGTTTTTAGCTCTGCAACTTCAAACTCCCGTTCAATAAAGCGATACTGGTTCTGCGTAGACCGACGTTCATCGACAGAATACCCCGCCTGTCGTAGAACTTCGATGTCGCTCTTTAGTGTTGTGCGATGAGTATCAAGCCCATACTCCCGCTTCAAGATATCGCAAAGCTGAGTAGTGGTCAGGTAGTTGTCCTCATCTGTACGCTCTTTTAAGATTTGAAGGAGATATAACGGTCTGAGCTTTGCATCTATATCCATTGTGCACCTCTTTTTATTTTACCAGAGCCAGTGGAACAAGCCGCCACCGGAAAGTTGCGCTTTAAGCTCTTCATAACGGTTTGGAACAATAAAATTTGTATTTTCACACACAGTGTATTGTGGTACTTCATTGACATTCTCTGTAATATGACACATATCCAGAGCCAATTGCGTTAAGGCCTCATTCAATTCTGTTTCCGGGGATATATCAAGCCAAAACTCGCAACTATCATAATCGACCAACGCCATATACAAGTCTATATGTTCTTGATACGAACCAATAGAGAATAGACCCCAATCCTGATATATAGATCCATCAGGTCGTCTTTGGTTGTCTAAAGGGCTGATAATACGTGCATATATGGCCCAGAATAGCTCCGATTTTATGAATTTACCATATGAGATATCACAGAGAAACTCATTATAAAACTCCATACTTTTGATGTAGTTTATTAGTTCCTCTATGGATTTAATCTCACAGTAATCTGTGCAATCAACGCCATTTTTTGAGCAGTATTCAGCATCACGATCAAGTTCTATGTATCCACAGTTATTAAACAAAGTTCCATATCCTTTGCGGAGGAGGACAATAACACCGGTTTGATCATATATGTTCTGCTGCCATTCTGGATTTTCTGTATATAAAGTATGCTCCAAACAATCAATGTTTTTATTGCCTTCATATCAAGCCTCTAATCTCTCGAAATACTCCTTGATTTTTTCATCACAACGCTTTTCGATTAACTGCTTTTCGTTATTTGATAAAGAATCCCAAATTGAAGAGTCGATGGACACAATTTGTGAATCCTTATCATAATTAAGCGCTCCTATATCAGCGAATCGCTTAAAGGGATAAATAAGAATTACTTTTTCAGCGTCTTCATATGAACAATCAGGTTTTGAAAAACAACTTGCGTCTTTCTCTGCTATCTTTCCTTCAGTAATACGTTTTTGATAGAAATCCATAAACCGTGTCACTAAATCAGGAAGACCACACTCTCCATTGTCGTCAATACAATACAAAAGTGCCTTAATCAGAACGGGCTTATACGAATAGCTCATATCCATCTGGTCAATCATACTCAAGAAAACATCTTTCCTGTTCTCGTCAGTGATAACGCTCCAGCCGAACTGATTGGCATAATTCAACACAGTTCCTTTCTTGAATAGCTTAACGCTCCTATGCTCACTTTGTGGAATAACAGAATCAGGGACAATCGAACCGTTTCTTATGTATTTCTCGATAGTTTCAGATTGAACATTCACCATTTGGATAAATTCTGCAACAGATATCATTCCATCATTTGCATCTATTTCTTCAGTTGAATCCATTGCTTCAAGAAGCTTTAAGGGGTCCGCTAATTGTTCTGCTGTGAACTGAGAAATATTTGATTCGGACTCTTCTTCCGGAGCTTCAACTACTACTCGCTCCTTAAAAGAAGGCCAAATTTCAGTGAACTCAGTAAATAAATCATTTGTTCTCTTTATGATATGAGCTTCATCCCATACGGGGTCAGTTGCCGCATTGTCAACCAGTTCTTTTGTGAGCAAAAGAGATGTATGAGACTTATAACCAGGTTTATTATTATTGATTCCGTTTACTTTTTTTGAATAATCAGAGTTCTTTACGGTTGAATTCAAACTACTTGTAAGAAGGGTTTTATTACCAATAGATTGAATTAAAGAATTGCGAATCGCTTTTCCTTCATCTGACGCGCAATCAAAAGTACCGCCATTTTCTACAATAGGAATGTTCGACCAATTGGCTTCCCATTTTTTCGGCATAATATGCTCTAAAGTATATTTATACTCTAGCGCATCGATATCGAATCCTGGTAAACGCCTACGGTAAAGTTCAATCCAGAAAAGAATCATTTTGGCTGCATCATCTTTTGTTGAACACAGATATTGTTTGATGTCAACATCGCTTATTCCGGCATCATCGCTTCCGGTGTCAGTTTCAACCAACTTATTAATACCGTACTTAATGATTGAATAGCACTTGGAAGTGTAATCATGTGTCCCTTTAGGAGAAATTTTACGACGAATTACAAAAGATTCCAGCACGTGCAAGTCACTAAGCAATGCTGCATCGCTATCGTTCTGATTGGCTTCTTTGATTCTTTTTATTACATACGGATAAAACATCTGCACGCCAAATTTTTGCAGAATAAGGAGCAACCGTCTCACGCCATCTTCATACTTGAAGTATATATTTTTCTCTTCGTCCTCGAGTTCAGTTTTAAAATCAAGTATGTATTTCTTGAAAATGAGAGCGTAGTCTTTGATTTCAGTAATAAGAAATTGTAGCTCAATGAAGCCCATGCTACTAGTTTCGCGCTCAAAAACATTTTCAAGCTTGGAGAACATATCTCCATCTTCGCCCCATTTAATACATGCTACGCAATAAAGCAAAAACTCCAAATTATTATGCTTGACATTACCGAAAACTCTTTCAGAATCCCATAATTCGGATTCCTGCTGATTTGTGTTAAATATATTGTCCCAGCAGTTTTCGTAAAGCTTAATTACACTATCTTTTCGCACACTATCTGTTCCTGCAACTTCTAATAGTTTTTTAAACAGATTGTTCTTGATAATATCGGCCGTACTTAAACGAATTCCAGCTCTGTTGATTGTATCGAATATTGTCTGTTCATTTATGTCTCCCTGTTCCAGCTCAATAAGAACGAATACCTTCCGGCACTCATCAAATATTGAGTTAAACAGGGCTTTCAGCGCCGCGTCACCGATATGCTGAAGCTTCTCGCAATAGAATTTATAACACCGTAAAATATTCCCTGAAGTTGAATTGATTGTATTAAGATCAATGGCAGGAATATCATTAAGCATCCTTGATTCAATTACTTGGTTATATTCATTTTGATCAATCCTTGAATGCTGAATACGGACAAAGCTGTCTGAAAAATCATCAGCGGCGTTGTTTCGGTAGTACAGGAAATTTTCCACATAATTTCTTATACCGCTACCGGGTTTTTTACTATCATCAGAAAGGCAATCATATATAGCTTTAGCAAGAATGGTGATAGTAGTCAACCTCTGTTGACCGTCGATGATATTAGACTCTTTTGATGATTCCTCTTTCAATATTATTGAGCCCAAAAAAGGCATTATTTCTTCGTTTTGAAATGTATCGAGCAATTCTTTCCAGTTGGATTCTTCCCAAACATAGCGTCTTTGAAAAAAAGGCACGGATAGTTTTTTTCCTTCACCTAAAAAGCGCAAAGATTTTGCTTCTGCTTTCATTGTTCTTACCTCATTTATCCTTTCCCAGCATTTCCTTTAACATTTGTTCTGCGTCGCTGAACGCTTCTTTTGAAAAACCTAATATTGGCTCATCAAGCGTTCTAGATTCACCCTCATTAGAATTGGGCACCTGAACATGTCTCGTTTTTTCTTCCGCCGCTTCAGCGGCATCCAAGTCTTCATACGAGGAAATAGAGTTATTCTCAACAATTGTCTTTAGTTCTTCACATGTAGTCTTATAATTTCCTGATACTTGCTGAACGGGAGCATCATTAAGGAAGCGAGCTTTTTCTAACGATGCATCCACCCCATAAAAAGATTCAAATTCATCTAAGAATGAAAGATAATCTGGATTTATGCATGTGGAATCATAATTTCTTTCTTCATACTGTTCCTGAGGAGAACTGGATATTATTAATTGCGGCAAGTCACATATAGGAGTTGATGTAAAATCATATATCAATTCTTCGTAGCTATACATGTTAATGCGGTTTATTAGACCAGTCACTGCAAAATTGTGGGGGATTGATCTATCGAGTTCCCGTGCCATCCCAAATGCGATGTTATCAGAAATTCTAAACACAAATAGATTGTCTGCAGGAAATGCTATATTAAACAATTTTACAATAGCGGCGCATGAAACATAATAATCATCGATGTTACACGTCATCTCAACAAAGAATATATTGTCTCCGTTGTCTGTTTCATATGAGAATACTGTGTCAGCGCATTCAAGCCATTCCAGATCATTAGAGGTAAAATTATATTCAGATTGACTATGTACCAGCAAAAGATGTGTAGCACTTGTAGGCGCATACAATTCATTGCATGCGCCATAACCCATATTCGTTAGTGCATTCTCTATTGCTTGAGGATACAATTCTTCAGCAATTAACTCTTCAATAGCATCCTCAATGCTGAAACTCCAATTCATATAATTACACTCTACTTACCTAGCAATGATTCAATATCTATTGTCAAATCATCGATACTTTGTTCCTCTCTAAATTCAGAGACAAAGTCGAACATTTTTCTGACATAGTCATCATCAGTTATACAGTTTTGTACAAACTCTTCGTACAATATTTCCAATCCACCCAAAAAGTATGCCGTATATAGCTCCATACCTTTCTTTACGGATTCTTCGTTGTTGTCCTCCTTGAATGCCATATTGATTTTTTCTTCATCAGTTAAACCCAAACTATCATCTGACAAAACAATCAATCTATATATGTACTTCAACTTAGAAGCATTTTTTATTTGAATTTCAGCAAGCATGCCAGCGGTATCTTTAGAATCGTCAGCCGGATCGTATTTGCCTTTTCTTCCGTTTATCAGGCCAATAATAGGAGTTACCATATAAACATAGATATATGCTTCAAACACTTTGAAGTTTTTGCTCGTATCAATGGCATTTCCGGGAGTCTGAGTCAATGCCTTCCAATAAGTAGCGTGCTTCCCACGAATTTGCATATCTTTATCAAACATTTTCTCGCCCCCTTATTTGATATGAGTCATAGTGTCAATTTCGACACCGTCTGCATCTCTATCTTTTTCAATTCTATAAGATTTACCGACTACCGAATTCATTATTTCTGCTGCAGGCTCCCAGTCTTTCTGCATAACTGCAATAATGACTTGCTCAGCGGATGCTGGCAGTATTTTGGAAATGTTTCTAATATGAGTTTCATCCACATTAGAAAAAGGCGCATCCATAACAAGTGGGTAGTATTGAGGTCCAATATCAGCTTCTTTAGACATTTCTGAAGAGAGTGCCTCTTTTGCTAAATCAACAAGGCCTGAAACAAAAGCGAAACTCTTCACCGCCTTTAAACCGTCAGATTCTTCAGTGGTAACATCAATGTATTTTACTCTATACTTTTCGTCTATCGTTATGGTTCTGCTGCCATGATACATTAAGCCAAAATTAGAATTAACTTTCTCTTCTAGTTTTGCTCTTACAGAGCTTTCTCTTGATTTATATGCCTCACTAACCCAATCAAACACAGCCTGAGCATACTCAATATTGAGAGCAATTTTAGCGTTCTTGGCATTAGCTTTTCCGTAAGATTCAAGTGCTTTTTCGTAATTAGCAATGTCCTTCTTGCAAGCTCCAATTGATTCAAGCAAAGCGGATTTTTGCCGTTCAAAATCTTTCGCTCGTTTTTCGGCATCTTGATATTGCTTTTCAAGTGCGGCTACATCTTTTGCGCCCTTAAGTGACTCATCCAATGCAGCTCTTTCATCAATTCTAAAGCCACGCTCCCGCTGATCACTGCGCAATGTGGAGAATTTACTCTCTATACTTGCGTAATAATCATCAGACGAAGATATATAATCCATTGCTTGTTCACGATATCTTCTGACCAGCGATCCAATTGATTCAGGAGGCTGTTTGGCCTTTTCCGCCAAAAGATTTCTTTCAGCAGCAGATCCTTCCGAGATACACGTACCGCAGATACAGACTTTCCGCTTCAAAATATAATCAATAGAAGCAGCCGTCATTTCCGGAACACTTTCAGTATCTTCGCTGGCATTGTCAAGCATGGTAACAACATTCTTAAGCAGAGGAAGGCTAAAATAAGCAAAGGAATTTCTGCTAAAAGAGGAAACCAGTTCTTTTTTATCCTTTTCTATTCGATTTTCAAGGCCTTGAATAACAGTTTCAAGCTGTTCGCGGCGATGTTGCGCTGCAGCAGTTTCTTCATTAGCTCTAAGAAGGGCAGCATACTTTTCTTTTTCAGATTGGTAGTATTCAAACTGCTCCGTTATTGTAGTGAGTTCATTCTCACATTCCTGTTTTTTCTTGTTGGCACCATCTAATTTTTGCTGAATATTTTTAGCGTTTTGATCGCCAGAAAAATCCATGCTTTTCTTAAGTTTGTTGATTACTGTGCGAAGGTGTGCCATCGCATTATAAAGAACATCAAGTCCCATCAAACCCTTTACAGAAGATTCAATGTCCTCTCTGCTGCTGATTGCACCGACTCTCTCTCCGCCGAAGAAGAAATAGCTAGACAATGCACGAGGCAAGATTCGCTCAATATTTGAATCAAAATCACTGCCAATCTGTGTCTTAGTTTGTCCGTCAGGCTGCAGATACATTATGGTTGCATTTGAAATAGATGGCCTAATAGAGCTTCCTGTGCAGGTATATACTTGCTTACGTGTTATTTCATACTCTTTTCCGTTATGCTCTAAGGTCAGCGTTCCCCAAACAGCTTGAGTTTCTCCGACTTGCATGCTATCTGCAACATTTTTATTCAGAAGGTTCTTGTCGTCAAAATCGTTCTTGTTATAAAGAATCCATTCAAAAGCACGCACCAGTGTGGTTTTACCCGAAGTATTTACACCAATGAGTACGGTGACATTTCTGTCAGGATCAGTTGAAAAGGCGATTTCTTGAGTATCAATATACTGTCGAAAATTATGAAGAATGAGCTTCTTAATTAGCATTTTCCGTCCACCACCTTTTCTATGTACTTACGAATTGATTCAGCAATAGTATCATTAGGATCCTTTTTAATGATATTATTTTTCTCAATTTCAATGACCTTAACCTTTATTAGGTTCAGTTTTCTTTCGTCAAGTTTTTGTTCACTCATCTAAATACTCCTCCTTACTTATGGCATCCAAACCGTATGTCTCTTCCAGTTCTTTTATCAACTTGTCAGCTTCAGAAGGATTTTTGGATATTTCTCCAAACTCTTTCATTCTAATGATTTCTTTCTTTATCAAGGATAAGTCGTATCTTGCACTGTCGCTTCTGATACTTACATAGTCCAGTTCTGTTGGCAATGTAATAAAATCATAAATGACAGCATATTGTTTTCCCGGTGCTTTACGTAATACACGACCTCTTCGTTGAATATATTCCTTAGGATTTGTGCTACTTGCCAGGATAAAAGCGGTTTTTATGCTAGGAATATTAACGCCTTCATCCAAGCACTTAATTGCAACAATTGCTTGATAAGGGTCAGCATTTGCAAATTGTTTTTTAATCAATTCGCGTTCAGCAGCACTCTCCGAAGATGTGAAATGTGTTACCTTCATGCCGAGTTCTAACCCCAGCATTTTTGAAACTGCAACAATTTGGCGTTCGCCTTCTTCGTCACATTCAAACGAATCATTGGAATAGTCATTGCTACGCGCCGCACCACAATAAATCAACATGTGCGAATCGTTTTTATAGTCTTTCATCAGTTCTTTTAGTAGCAAGACTTTGTTTGAGGCTCCAGCTATGATTCTTGATCTTTGAATCAAAAGCTTCTTGCCAAGCTCGGAGACAATTACTTTTCCGTGCTTATCTTGGTGACATTGTTTTGCGATTTTTTTGGATAATTCACGGTAAGCACCTAATTCGTCTTCAGTTAGATAAACTACCTTGGGGTAATAATAATACGGTGTAAGCTTATCTTCTTTAATTGCTCGCGCTAAACCGTACTCTATGCATTTGTCGCCGAAATAATCATACAAGACTTGCGTGCCTTCTGGATCACCATGTCTTTCGAGTGTCGCGGATAGAGCAAGCCTATATTCAATTTTGGGATTAAGAGTCCTGCTAAGGTTCGTTGCTCCAAAGTTATGCGCTTCATCAACTACCAAAAGCGTGTCCTTGCCGAGTTTATTAACTTGCTTTTGAACATAATCAGACGAGAAAGTTGCATTCGTTGTCACAAAGCAAAAGGTATCTATCACTCCCAGCTTAAAATCCATTACGTCATTTGATAAGCGATTTTTCCAATCTTTCTGTCTTGATGTAGAATATCCTATGGTTGGCACCATGTTGAATTGTAAAATATCTTCTATCCACTGCTCAACCAGGTGCTGATACGGGCAAACTATAAACAACGCCATTCTTTTTTTATCAGAAAACAGGCGAACTGCAGCACCTAGACCGGTATATGTTTTACCAGTTCCTGTGGCCATATCAAAAATGCCACAATAATCATTAGCAGCCCATTTATCAATGGCGTCCTTTTGATAATCGTGAAGATTCACACCGTTGGGAATGCAAGGAACTCCTTTCGGGACGGGATGCATTTCATATCCTTGTTCAATTTCAATTCTATCTAGATCCAAATTAGAATAGTCTTTTTTATACGATATTAGTTTTTCCTTTATTACATCTGGGAAGTCTATTACAGTAATATTAGACTCTCGTCCAGCCCACAGCGAATCAAAATCATATTCCAAATCCATGACTCGTTGATAATCTTCATTTGTAAGCGAATTGAAAACGACTATAGACTCGTAATTATTGTGAAATGCATTAATTGTTTCGTTCATTGATCCGGTAAATGCAATTTTATTTCCCTCAACATCATATAAAATGCCTATTTTTTCATGATACATGCCCGCGCTCTTTTGGGGCGGAGTAAATGCAACTTTTATCTCCATATGGTTTTGAGCTATAAGCGTTGCGAGCCAATTCAGTCGTTCTTCATCAGATGCATTCTTAGGCTCTTTGAATTCGCGAAGCAGCGCGCTTTCAATTACTTCTCGCTCGTTATACCCTTTAGTAATTGCATCAATATCTTCTTCAGATAATAATGGCGAGACAATAAATTTAATTTTGCCACCATTTTTAACAAGGCCACTTATTCCCTTTGAAAGCTCGATTAGTGCCGTTGATGAAAAGAATCCGACCGCTCGTTTGTAGAGAACAGATTCTTTCAATGTTGGAACATAAAAGTCACGGACAATATCGTTTTTGTTTGTTTTGTAGCTTCTAGAAACCACAATGTCTCTATAACTCATAATGCACCTCGGCTAATTTGTTTGTACTCCAACTCGGCAAGCACTATTTTGGCTTGTTCAACAGAATCGCTACTTATGCGAACGCAAACACCGCAATATGCTTTATCTTGAACTGGTGTAGGAGCAATTGAATTTGTGATGTTTGCCTCGTTTAGCAGTTCTTCTGCTCTGAAAACATCACTTGTTTTATAGAACACGAAATGAATCATACTAGCTCCTCAATTGCCTGAATAAAGGCATCTGCTTCTTCAATCGTATTAAAGCCGTTGACACTAACACGCACAGCGCCAGTTTCTACTGTGCCGATTGTTTCATGGGCTTTGATAGCGCAATGTATTCCGCCTCTAACACAGATACCTTTAGTGCTTAGCTTCTCAACAACTGTGCTTGATGGCATGCCGGAAATATTAAAGCAAAATGTTGGAACGCGTTTGGCAGTTCTATTATAGACAATTACTCGATCAATACCGTCAAGCCCATCTAAAACCCGATTGAGAATAATGTTTTCTTGATTAGATAAAGAGTCAAAATTGTTCTCTATATAATCTATTGCATTTTTTAACGCCCATATTGCAGGCATATTGATTGTTCCGGCCTCGTATGAGTCTGGATACGCCTCTGGATTTATATAACTATCTCCGTATATTCCCGTACCGCCTTGAATTAATGGTGCAATTTTCATTTCATCTTCGCTAATTAATCCTCCTGCACCGGGAAGACCCAATAGATCCTTATGCCCTGTGAATGCTAAGAAATCAACCGAATCTCGTGTCATATTGATTAATTTTTTTCCTGCGCCTTGAGAAGCATCAACAAACATTTTGATATTGTTGTTATGCGCTATAGCTGCCATATCTTTATTGAAGACTATTTGGCCGGTCAAATTGCTCGCTAATGTTGAGATCAAAAGCGACGTGTTAGATCTTATGGAAGAACCAATAACCTGCGGGTGATCAATTGCGCCAGAGGGAAGCACCGTGTAGTCAATTATTCCTTTGTCTTTTAATGTTTGAATAGGGCGCAATACCGCATTATGCTCATACGGGCTAATCAAAACATGATCGCCTTTTTTTAAAAAACCATTTACAAATAAATTTATAGCTTCGGTAGAATTCTTCGTAAAAACCACATTCGAAGGTTCCTTTGCACCAAAATAAGAAGACATGGTTTTCCTGGATTGGTAAAGCATCCTTGAAGCTTGTATAGCCAGTTCATAACTTCCTCGCCCAGGACTTGTGCCGACCTCTGTTACATAATAATTAAAAGCGTCTAGCACTTCTTTAGGCTTCGGCCTTGATGTGGCAGCATTGTCAAAATAAATCATAAAAAACTCCCGCGTTTATTCATCCAGGTTTTCATCTTTCTTTTTGCCTGCTAAAACCTGACAGGTTATACACCCATTATAGAATTTTGCAATACATCTTGAGCAGCTTGCTAGATTCTGAGGGCATTTTTCAGAATCAATTATGTATCTGCCACTTCCCATAGTGTTAATTGCGCCATTAGGACACACAGAGTCACAAGCAGAACACCTAATACAAAATTGATACTTGCGCAGCTGACATTTTAATCGATTTACCAACAGTTGGATGTCTGTGCCTTTTGTTGGCAACACCTTTACAACTGGCGTACCCCAAGTGATAACAAGGTCACAGACTTTTCGTTTGCGGTGCTCAATTTCTTCTGAATCTACACAAGCTTTTTCGGTGACTGTGATATAAGTTGCATCCTCTTTATCAAGAATGGACAATTCTCCAAAGGGCTTAAAAAATTCAAGCACATCCCGACTTAACTTGCGTTTAATTATGATGTTACGAGCTCTATCGGAAAGATTGCATGGTGTATCTGCTATAGCAACATTTCTAGTTTCAAGCCCGCTGGCACCTTTTCGCGTTTTCCATTTTCCGTTCTCTACATAATCTTCTACATCTGTTTTATTTGTTTTATTTGCGAAGTCGTAAAGAATAGTTTTCCATCTTGAAGACAAATCGGGGTAATATATTTCTGTAAGCATTGTTGACCAATCGGAGTTGTTTGGGCAGCACCAACAGCCTACTCTCTTATAACCCCATCGGTACGCATCATTAAAATGTATACCTTTGTAAAGAATATAGAGCCAAACATCACAGTCGTACCATTCAATAATGGGCATTGCATTAATCTGAGAGCCAATCTTTGAATGATCTTGAGTCCTTTCATAACTCTGACGCTCCCGAGATTCGCTATGCCTTATTCCTAAGAACGTCAAACTATTACCGACCAAATTTTGATATTCGTTATTTAGGTTCCCAGTTTTAAAAATGGTACAACACCATCTTTCAAACTTACTCGGTGGGCCAAAGATATTGCAAAGCTTATAAAAGTCTTTATCTGATTCGCTCGGAATCATAGGAGTAAATGGGTTTTCTCCTCTAAATGTGCCCTCAACATAATCATGTGTCGCAGGGAACTCTAATGTCGTATCACCGAAAAAATGAATAATTGATTCATCCTGTAAGGCATCTCTTACAATTCTACTAACTACTGTAGAATCTTTTCCTCCCGAAAATGATACAGTCGGAACATATTTTACTCCTGATCGTTCTGAGAGTTCACTTACTAGTGTTACAACATATTCTTCTGCCTCATACACCAACTCTTTTATATATCGCTCGTTTGCCTCTAAATAAGCTTGCAGATGCAAGGGGGAATCATCTGTTGTGATTTCATTTCTCAAAGATTTGGCTATTTGTAAGTGTTTTTTTTCCTTGAAGAAATCCATATAGGGAATGCGAACCCTCTTTCCGTTAATCAAATAGTAGCTGCTACCTAGGTACCATGTATCGTCGTCATCAAGACTGGTGTCCAAAATACAAGAAAGCAACTTTTTTTCTTGAGAAAAAACAGGGTTGCAAATCCCATTTGTGGTTATACTTTTACACTTAGAACCACAACGAGGACATGAACTGTTTTCAATTATTGGGATTTTGCAATCCGGGCACCAGTAAATCGATTTAGACATAATTATTTTCCTTCCACAAGGTCTTCGATAAGCGACAGCAATACTTGAACTTTCTCTTCATACGAAATTGCCAAGCCATAATTACCAAAAGTAGAAATGATTTTGTTTTTTACTGTTTGGCTGAGAGGGCTCAATTCTCCTCTATCAAATACGATTGATTTTTCTGATCCAGAGGCTGTTTTTAGAATCATCTTTGTTTCGCCTTCGTTAAGAGTTTCTGTTTCCTTATAGGACGCTAGCCTTTCCTTTACATTATTTAATTGCTCTATAAAGGTGTCCTTATGACTATCATTCCAATATACTAGCTCAAAGCCTGTAAGGGATTTAGACAGTTTCGACACAACTGAAAAATCATCTTCTTTATTCTGAATTTTGCTGGCAAAATCCAAAAAAGAATTAGTGTAGTAATCAAATGATTTCGCTCGTTTGACCTTCCACTCATCGCTGTATTTTTTGCAAAACATATCGGATAGAAGAGTGTTTTCTGGTGCGTCGAGGATTTTGCATGTTTCTGCCGCAAGATCCCTCGCTAATGCTGCTATGGCGCCATCGAGTTCCGATTTAATTTGTTGCAGAATTTGAACAGTTAAATCATAGCTTCCTCCAATGCTTTTGACTTTAGCAAATAAGAAAGTGGAATAGTTTGCCGTCGATTTTTCGAGTATGCGACGATAATTTTTAGCATCATCTGACACATAGGTTTGCGTCGTCCTTGCAAACTTTGAAACATTTTTATAATGCGACATCATTGCATCATAAATTGCCTTAAGACGATTTTTACTTAAAGATGCTTCGTTGATATAGTCAGAATACATATGTTCTAAAGCATCCAAGTAATCCGTCTGTTCACTATCCCAGTTTGCTATTGTGAAAGAATAATCTGCTGGTCTTCGTACAATCTCTTCGAATAAGTCAACTGTAATTTCTTGTTCAACACCATGGCTTGAAATAATTAAAGACTTTCTATGCGGCACTAAAACATGAGAAATTAGTAATGATAAATAGCCATTCCGCAGGCCAAAGGGAGGCTCTTTCAAGGCTGTAATTAATTCCTCAAAAGTTACAGTCTCCGTTTTGCCACGATTCACATACTGCGTAATTATTCCCTTTACTGCATTCTGTGGCATTCGACCATCCGGCAACACATTCTGTTCGACGTTCTCCTCGGATTCAATGAATCCGTTTTTTACAAGCACTGATCTAACCGCTATATAATCCGGAGAAAGATACTGAACTTCGTAGTATTCAGCGGGTTTGCAGCCCTTAATAGCATTGGAAATTACATTTTTTTTGGCAGATGTAATGCTACCCGAAATCACATTCTTGTTAATAAGTTCGTTATTAACAATAAGTGTTTCGGGATAGTATGCTTCCATAATACTAGAGGCAGCGGAACTAAGTGATGCAGACGAGTGGACACTTTCTAGAATTTCACCCGATGACACAATCAAGGTAGAATCGCCATAGTTTTCCTTCCAACTCTGAATGGCACTTAAAATTTCAACATGCAATTCCTCGCGAAAATACTGCAATTCTTTTTCAAACGCGGGGTCTTTTTCAGTGTATTTTGTCTTTCGACTTTCCAAATATTTAACTGCGATATAACTTTTAACTGCGTTCTTGAGTTCGTAAATATCATTATTCGCAAAGACTATTGCTCTTGGGAGTTCAGCCGAAATTGCGCAAATGTCCCCAAGCTGAGTCTCTGTGTCTGCCAGTAGCATTATCAATAAGCCGTCATAATATTTACCAAATTTGTTACCAAATGATTTTTTTTGAAGATCTTGATAAGTTGCAAAAACCGGGAAGAATACTCGCGATATTTTATATGTGCGATTGTATTCGTAAGGATATAGAACAAAATTAACGAACTCATCATTTAAGGTGTTAACAACTGCTTCGTCACTGACTGATTGACTCTCAGTTGCTATCATTTCATCAACATCAAAAATACTGGCTTCGAAAAAGTCGTATCTGTCATATGCGCCGGAATACTTTATGACTTTTCTTTCACACAGTTCTTCCAACGCATTAGAAATTATCTCTTTTGGGCAGTCAATAACACTTAAGATTGTAGATTTGTTGGCAACCAGAGCTGAAGCGTCGTTTATAATCCCGATTGTTGCTATTACCTTCAGTATTTTTGTTTCTGGAGTGTTATCGTTGGAAATCACTTTGCACTTTGATAGTGCAGTCTGTAATTCCTTGTACCACTCATAACCAGAATCACTCTGCGTGGATTTGATGCTTGGTTCAAAATAATCATATATCTCGTCTATTCCTACAAAATGAAATTTCTCTAAATCATTACGAGTAAGAAAACGAAATAGGCTGTTGTCATCTTTGCTAGCTAAATAGGTAAAAAATGTACGTTCATTCTGGGCAACTCTTTTTGACAATTTATCTAGTGCAAATAGAGATATCGGATGTAGTGGGAATCCACCCTCAAATGGATTTTCTCCTTGAGCTGCGTCAATAAGGAACCCTCTGAAGTCAGATGCCTCAGCATACATTTTATTAAGCTCACTACCGAAGGTTTGCTTAAATAATGTCCACGTTTCTTCTTGCTTTGTTAAAATGTTTCCTATTAGCGAAAGGCACTGATCCTGCTTGTCGTTGATAGGCGTTGCTTTATATCTGCCTTCGACTTTTTTCCACTCATTTGTAACATTTTTTCCGAAGCGCTGTGTATACTGCCCAATCTCCTTGTGAGATACAAGAATAATATGATTGTTTCCATCGCAATGGTCGCAGTATTCTGCAAGGTCCTGTACCGCTTTAACTTTTATGCTTTTAATATTGTCTTCTATATAACGTCCAAATTCATCAAAAATAAATACTATTCCTGAGTATTCGTCAGATAAAGCAATGTTGGCCTGATTAATATTTTCGGAAATATTGGAAACTTCGTAAATGTACTTTACACCATAAGTCATTTCTGAAAACACTTGCTGAAATATTGATTCAGCGCCTTTATCAAGAAGGCGTAACTTGTCCTTGAGGGTGTCTAAATCTATACTGACTTTAGCGCATGCATCCTTTAATCTGATTTGTGAGTCATGGTTATTTTCCCATTGATTAACCAGTTGCAGGGCTTGATCATAAAACGTTTTGAAGCTTACTTTGCGACCTATTAAGTCTAATTTTTTCTTAAGCGAAAAGTATAGGCATCGATCAAAATCGTCAAAATCGAAAACTATAGGAACGACAAGTAGGGGCTTACGTGTTGTATCCACAATATAGTTGTCTATATCTGCAGAAAGCCCCTTGTCGAACTTTGCAACCTTGTTAAGAAAACTTTTGTAAGCAATACCGTCTGTGTGAATCTTTCCAAGTAGCATGCTCAAAACTGTAAGAAAATGGGATTTACCAGTTCCATAAGATCCATACAACATTCTGGCATGGTGCGAAGAACTTTCTTTAGTAATATCAATAAAGTACTCTTTCAGAAGGTCTATTGTGGTTTCGTTCGGAATAAATCGCAGAAGCTTCCGATCGTTTTCAATATCAAATTGAATGTTGGCAGAATAATTATATTCTCCCTCTATATTTATCAGATCGCTATAAAGTGGCATTCGGATTACCTCACTATTTTCTGATAGTAGTCAGAGATTACATCCATTGCGGGGACATTTTTTAACTGGATATATCTGTTCCCAAAATTATTAACCAATGTTAATTTTGACATGTTCTCGAGCTGTTGGAGTATTTCAAGCAAAGATGCGTAGCTCAAATTCATATACTTGCCTATTTGACCGGATGCTTCAAGAAGTTTATCAACACCTATTTGCTGACTTTCTCCCAGATGGTCCTGATTATCTGAAACAATACAAAATAGTACTATTTCAGGTGGAATCTCTTTGGCGGGACTCCTTCTCATTTCAAAATGACCGTCTCCTTCGTATTGTATAAGTTTTAACGGAGCAAAAAATGGTATGGTGTCCTCGTCGATTATTTTATTAATGTCGAATGCTTTGTCACTAACATATGTGTTTTTAAAGCAGTCGAATTCTTTTTCGACAGCTGCTTTAGCATATTTTCCTCCATTTTTTTGCAAATAAGAGTTAAAGTCGCCTACAAAGCTATCCTTTGTAAAAACCTTAGACCCCATTTCATTAAAGGCCCAGTACCATGCGGTTGCATTATCCACATCATTAACTAAGTTACGGTGCAAAGCCCAAAGGGTGCCCACATTTTGACAATACGGATCAAATTGCTTAACTAACATTCCCAGTGGAGTGAGTTCATGCGCAACGCCTTGCTGGGTCTTAATTTCAGAAGTAATTCCCATAGCAGTGGCCCAATAGCGCATCGCCTTTATCATTACTCTTCCGACTCCAATATTATCGACGGCCTCAAGCTCGCTGTTGGGAGAAAATACCAGTGTATTATTATCTACTGCATCTATAATTTTAGTCGGCCATCCGTTTCTAATGTAGAAAGAACCATGTTTATTAATCTGCATAACTCATTACCTCGTTATATCTCTTCGATTATTTCAACAATATCTCCCACATTGCAATGGAAGACCTTACACAACTTAGCAATTACCTCTAAGGAGACATATTCATCTTTACCCAGCTGGTTCATCATATATGAGCTAAGTTCTGCTGCTTTAGCGAGATCTTGTTTCTTCATTTTGTTGGCTTTCATTAACTTCCAAAGTTTATCGTAGCTGACTCTCATTTTAGGTCTCCTTTGCACTAACAATAAGGGCTAGTCGGGGGCATAATTATCCCGCGATATAGTTATATAAAATTAGTGTACCACAATATTTTCGGGATTTCAAGTTATTTTAAAAAACTTCATCGTTTTATTGCACGAGATGGCGCTTATAAGCGACAGCTATTATTCCAGATTTGATAATATTACCGCTGACACAGCCTAAAAACAGACTATAAAGCAAAAAATCTCCGGCACAAAGCTCTCATAATGAGAACCTGATGCCGGAGATTGTTTTAATAAGCTGCTACGCCATATCCGAGAATTTCATAATGGCCAACCGGGTACTGATTGACGCGGCAGCTATCGCCGGAGTTGCCCTCGATGGTGTAAACAATGCCGTTTTCGACTTTCTGGACAATACCGACATGATCGGCCTGGCCATCCTGCGGACCGGAGCTGCCCTTGTTATCCCAATCGAAGAAGATAATCATGCCAGGCGAGGGCTCCATAGAGTTATCCGCCCACTGCCCACGCTCCCGGAACCACTGGACACCGTTGACGCAGCCTGCGAACTTGGGAATGACACCGGTATCGATATAGCCGCATTGGAACGGACGAGGGCTGTCTTCATACGCTCAGAGACAACCGCCGCCTTATCAAGAACCTTGATGTCCTTTGTGCTTTCCCTTGTTTTTATCCTGCCC
>ERZ808246.1268-NODE-1268-length-18540-cov-4.423370_pt1 | contig 18540 bp, 16 predicted proteins | sample MGYA00521083_ERZ808246 | MGnify/ENA primary metagenome ERZ808246 (study PRJEB31516, sample SAMN03275577) | gut metagenome | biome: mammalia-associated habitat; material: feces | host: Papio cynocephalus | place: Kenya | collected 2012-07-07 ... | reverse complement strand
TGCGATGCACAGGCGCTTCTTCCTTAAATTTTGTCAATCAATGGGGATCAGCTCGCCAACCACCACATAACGGGCGTCGGAGAACTCATAGGAGCAGGGGGACAGCGTCACCGTTTTTCCGGTGGGTATGCCGTAGCTGGACTTGAAGTCGGACTTCGCGGCCATCGCCTCCAGCTGGGACTGCGTCAGGGAGGTGTTGTAGACCTCGTCGTCATGCTCGCAGACAAAACCCGCAAACAGCTGCAGCTTGTAGTTCTGGGTAGGCGTATAGATATACATGTACGGATGGGCGGCGTAGTAGCCCTTATCCGTGTGATAGTTCCGCAGACCGGCAAACATCATACCGGTCTTCATGTTGTGACCGTAGATGATGGTGTTGTTGTCGGAGAAGCTGCTGCTGTTGACCTGTTCAATGAAAATACTGCCGTTGCTGTTGCTGTTGCCATACAGGTCATGGCTCAGGTAATAGTCGTTGCCCTTGCCGTACTGGATCGCATGCTGGATCTTCGTGTCCGCCGCGTAGATATAACCCACCACATCGGGATAGTCAGCGCACAGCTTGTCGAAATCCACATAGATCGTTTCATCGTCCTTCTTTGTCGGGGTGGCGTCGTTGTTTTTGTCGTCGCCGTCGTTACCAGAAGTATTGGGGTTGTCCTGATCGCCGCTTGGCTTTGTATAGTCGGAGATCACGCCGTTCTGCGCGTCGGCCGCTGCGGCCTGCTCTTTGAAGTAGCTGATGATCTTCACAGCGGAAAACACCAGAATACCCACCAGCACCAGCAGGATCACAAGGCTCAGCCAAAAGCGCCAGGTAGTTTTTTTCGTGTTCATGTCAACTGATTCTCCTTCATCAGGGCCACCACATCCTCCGCCGTCACCGCCTGGGGGAACAGGTGTCGGCTCATGCGGTTGGCCGCGGTGGTGTAGAAGCTGTTTTGGGCAAAGAAGCGCCGGGGCGTGTTGGTGGTGAGCAGCTGTCCGTCAAAGAACATGGACACGCTGTCCGCGTACTCCGCACAGAATTCCACGTCGTGGCTGACCATAACGATGGTCACGCCCTCCTCCGTCATCAGCCGGTGCAGCAGCCCCGCCAGCTGGCGCTTGAAGAAGCTGTCCAGGCCCTTGGTGGGCTCGTCCAGCAGCAGCAGCTTCGGCTCCGTCAGCAGTACCTTGGCCAGGGCGGAGCGCTGCTGCTCGCCGCCGGACAGGTCGTAGGGGTGGTGGTCCAAAAGTGCCGTAATGTCGCAGAGCCGGGCCATGTCCTCGATGCGCCGGTCCTTATCCGGGCAGGAGCCGGGGAGCATCTCCTCCAGATCCTCCCGGACGGTCTTCTTCACAAACAGGCACTGGGGGTCCTGGGGCAGCATAGCCAGCTTTCCGTGAAACAGGTCCTTGCATTTGGCGGTGTCCTGGCCGTCCACCCGCACCTTGCCCCGATAGGGCCTGCAGATGCCGCAAATGGCCTTGAGGGTGGTGGATTTGCCGGTCCCGTTGCCGCCCACGATGGAAAACAGCGTCCCCTTGGGCACCCGGAAGCTGACGCCCTTGAGGATGTCCGGGCTGTCCTTTTCGTAGCGGAACCAAATTTCTTTTACCTCCAGGGCCGGGTCCCGGATCTCCTCCGGAAATTCCGGCTGGGGGGGCAGGGTGTCGCGCAGCTCCCTCCCGGCGGCCTTTTCCGTCAGCCAGCTGCGGCCCTCCCGCACCGTTAGGGGAGAGGCGGCGCCGCTCTCGCCTGCGCCGTAGAAAATGCGCACCGGGGCGGGCATAGCGGTGAACATGTCGCTCTTTTGAGTGTATAGGAGCTGGCCCACCTTCTTGGGCTCGTCATCGGCCAGGATGCGGCCGTTTTCCATGACCACGCAGCGGTCGGCGGCGTGGAAGATGTCCTCCAGCCGGTGCTCGGTGATGAGCACTGTGGTGCCCAGCTCCCGGTTGATCTTTTTCACCGTGTTGAGAAAGTCCGAGGCGGCGATGGGGTCCAGCTGGCTGGTGGGCTCGTCCAGGATCAGCACCTTCGGCTGCATGGCCATGATGGAGGCCAGGTTCAAAAGCTGCTTCTGCCCGCCGGACAGCTCCGCCACATCCCGGTGGAACCACCCCTGTATGCCGAAATAGCTGGCCATTTCCGCCACCCGCAGGCGCATGGTCTTCTGGTCGCAGCCCAGGCTCTCCAGGCCGAAGGCCAGCTCGTGCCACACCTTGTCCGTGACGATCTGGCTGTCCGGATTCTGCATGACGAAGCCAATTTCCGACGACTGCCTGCGCAGGTCCGCCTGGTCCAGGGGCGCGCCGTCATAGAGAATGGTCCCGGTGCGGTTGCCGTGGGGGGTGAGTACGGTTTTCAGGTGCCGCAGCAGGGTGGTCTTGCCGCTGCCGGACTTGCCGCACAGGGCGATGTATTCCCCCTGCTCCACCCGGAGGGAGACCTCCCGCAGGGAGGGGTGCTCCGGGTCCGTAGGGTAGGAAAAGGTCAGATTTTCGATCGCAAACTGTGCCATAGTATAGCCTCCCGAATGGAATAAAAGGTGGGGATCAGTAACAGTGCGGCATAGGCCGCCAGGCCCAGAACGGGCCGGAACCCGGCCACCCTCGCAATGGATATTGCCGGGATAAACGCCGCCCGGGCGCTGCCGCCGGCGGCCGCATAGACGGCGGCGGCCAGGTTCACGGCAATGAGGGCCGTGATGAACCAATCCCGCCCGGTAAAACGGTAAATTTGAAAGCTGGTGCGCTTGCCCGGGGCTCCGTAACCCCGGCAGCGCATGGAGTCAGCGGTGACGACGCTTCCCTCCAGAGCCCAGCCGGACAGCGCCATAAGCACGTCCATGCCGCCCTGGATCTTCTCTTTTCGCGCCCCGGCGCCGCTGCGCCCGATGCACTTGCGTGCCCCGGCAATTTGCCTGCCCTTGCGCCAGTAGCCGGGGATCAGCCGCAGCACCATCACCAGCACCAGAGAGATGGCGGGGATCAACGCGCCGAAGAGACTCGTAAACTTGTCGGAGGTCATAACGATGCCGCCGCACAGGAACCACAGGCTCACCGCCGCGAACATCATCCCCGCGCAGCCGCCGTAGCACAGGGCCTGCCAGGTGTAGGGACGGCCGAATAGGGTAAAGAGCGTGGTCTCGCCCAGGGTGTTGAACAGTGGATTCACCGCCGCCACCAGTACCATGGCCATAAGCAGGAAGCCAAAGGTCCTGCCGCAGTGCGCCCGGCGCAGCACGGCGTAGTATGCGCCTCCGCACAGAAGGGAGACCAGCAGATATGCCGGATGGAACAGCACCACCGTCAGCACGATGGCCGCCGCGAAGAACAGGAAATTCACCGCCGGGTGGCAGCGGGAAAATACGTCATAGTCCTGCAGGGTCCTCGCCTCCTTTCTGCGTGTATCTGGTCGGTCAACCCATGCTGGGTGCGCCCACATCGGTGCCCAGGCCCTTGCAGGTGTAGCACCATACGATGGTATCGCCGTTCTCCAGCTTGTAGCTGGAGCAGCCGTAGTTGGGGAACCAGCCGTTCACCTTGTACATCCAGCCGGACTGCTGCCCGCAGTCGAATTCGTACAGGTGGTTGATGCCCTCAATGTAATAGCTGCCGTACAGAGGGGTGTAGCTGTATTCGATCTGAATATCCCGCTCGTCGCAGATCCGCTTCAGCACGTCAAACACGGTCTCTCCGGCGGTGAAGGAAACGGTGGTGGCGGCGAGGATGGTGCCGCTGTCGGGCACATAGACGTCCAGTCCCGGCGTCAGATCCTTCCTATTGTTCAGAATCGTGTCGCAGCGAATTTCAATGGTACACGTCGGCCCTGCCGGCTCGGGCGTATCCGGCGTGTTCGGCTCGCTGGGCTTGTCCGGCGTAACGGGTGTGTCCGGTGTGTCGGGCGTATCCGGTGTATCCGGTACATCGGGCGTGTCCGGTGTGTCGGGTACATCGGGGGTAACAGGCGTATCCGGCTTGCCGGGCTTGTCGGCGGTATTGGGTGTGTCGGGTGTATCCGGTACATCGGGTGTGTCCGGCGTATCCGGCGCGTCGGAACCGTCCGGATTTTCGGGCCGGATGACCTCCGCCGGCACATTCCGGCTGTCCAGCACGGCCTGCACCGCATCTGCCGAGCAGAACGTGCTCCTCTCGCAGCCCAGAATGCAGTCCAGGGCAAAGGAACTCAGGGCCTGCAGATCCATGTCCTGCACGGAGAGCTCCCGGCCCACATAGCAGCCGGTTTTTCCGGCGGTAAAGGTGTTCTCCCCGTCGCTGACGGTCCCGCCCAGCACATACACGGTCTCGGAGCCCGTGCGCACGGTACACACCAGTACAGTGCTTTGCAGCGTGGCGCTGTGATCGCCGTACTGCAGCTTCACGGGGGCGTCCCCCGCCTGGCAGAAGGCTTCGCCCGTCACCAGGCGCACCTGCGCGTCCTCGGCCGACACGATCTCCAGCCGGCTCCCCTGGGAGAGCATCAGGCTGCAGGTGTCCACGTCCACCGCCACATACCCGCTGGTCACGGACACCACGTCGCCCTGGCGCAGCTGCACCTGGCCCTTGAGCTCCGAGGCGATGCCGCCGCGCTCCAGGTTGGCCAGGCCCTTGCGCACCGTGGCGCTGATGGCCGCCGTCTCACCCTGCGGGTCGGCCTTATCGAACCAGCCCAGATGCCGCCCGGCCAGTAAAACGGCCACTGCGGCGATGGCGGCGATGACAGCCACCATAATGATATTATAAACCGTCTTTTTTTTCATATTTACCTCTCCGGGGCAGAAAAAAAGCCCCCATTGGGGGCATAGTTGTTCCGTATCGGTCCTGCCGGCATCCCCCAAGAGCCAAAGACCGTCTGATTTGGGGAAAGTATTCCGGCTCCGGATGCCTGGTGCCGAACCCTTCTCGGGGCGATACTGCCCCAATGGCTTCGGCGGCATAAATCCGTCTACGGCGGCTTGGTACCGCTGGGATGTGACCCATTCCGTTCCGCAAATCATACATAGTATAACATATGCGTTTCTTTGGCGCAACCGTCAATCTTCGGCCTTTTTTTCGGGATGGTCCTTTTTTTCGTGGCGCCGACATACGCGGCGGTAGATGAGCAGCCCCACCAGGGATAAAAGCAGCGTTCCGCCGAAGACCAGGGCAGCAAACAGGTAGCTTCTGCCGCCCAGGGCGCTGCCGCCCACGGTGGATGTCAGCACCGACGGCAGCCGTCCCACGGAGCACAGCAGCAGCCAGGTGCCCCAGCTGACGTCCGTCAGCCCCGCGAAATAGCACAGCAGGTCCTTGGGTGTGCCCGGCACGGTGAAGATCAGCCAAAACAAAAAGTTTCGCTGGGGAGAATGCTTGAGGAAGTGGAGCTTTTCCAGCTTTTCCGGGGAGAAAAAGACCTCCGCCATAGGCTGACCCAGCCTGCGCACCAGGGCGAATACGATAATACTGCCCAAAAACAGGCCCAGCATGCATAAAACGCTGCCCCACACGCCGCCGAAGGCGTATCCGCCGCAGATTTCCAAAGGCTCTCCCGGGATGATGGCCACCACCACCTGCAGCATGCACATGCCCACATAGGCGGCCATGCCCCACAGGCCCAGGCTGTCCACCCACTGGCGGAACAGCTCCGGCTGCTTGGCGAATCGGATCATGGGCCGCCCCACGAACCAGCATACCGCCGCCGACAGCAGGATAAACACCACCAGCGCACAGGCGGCGGCGATCTTTTTCTGCCTTTGGGTGAGGGTGGGCTTTTTAGGCATGGCGGTCTCCTTGCGGCTTTTTCAAATTGGTTTTCCTTAGTATACCATAGAATATCAGGAAAATATAAATATTTCGTGAATAAAGAAGGAAAGAATTGTCATATTTCCTTTCTATGCAACATTTTGTTTGACAAATGCCCGGCGGACTCCTTATAATGGGTTAACATAAAAACGAAACATTCCTCAAAAGGAGAACCATATGGATATTTTTGAAAAATGCTATGCGCCCTCCCTGGCCACCGACCTGCAGGAAAAGGGCGTCTACCCCTATTTCCGCGCTCTCCAGTCCCGGCAGGATGTAGAGGTGATGATGGAGGGCAAGCGCCGCATCATGCTGGGGTCCAACAACTACCTGGGCCTCACCACGGACTCTGAGGTCATCGAGGCCGGGGTAAAGGCTCTGGAGAAGTTCGGCACCGGCTGCAGCGGCTCCCGGTTCCTCAACGGCACCCTCCAGCTGCACCTGGAGCTGGAGGAGGAGCTGGCCAGATTCCTGCATAAGGAGGCGGTCATCACCTTCGGCACGGGCTTTCAGCCCAACGTGGGCATCATCAGCGCCCTGGTGGGCCGGCATGATTATGTGATCTGCGACCGGGAGAACCACGCCTCCATCTATGCCGGCTGTCAGATGAGCTACGGCAAGATGCTGCGCTACCGCCACAGCGATATGGAGGATCTGGAAAAGCAGCTTGCGCGCGTGCCCGAGCAGAACGGCGCCCTCATCGTTACCGATGGTGTGTTCTCCATGGGCGGCGACATTGCAAAGCTGCCGGAGATCTGCGCTTTGGCCAAGAAGTACGGCGCCCGTGTCATGGTGGACGATGCCCACGGCCTGGGCGTGCTGGGCGAGGGCGGCCGCGGCACCGCAAGCTTCTTTGGGCTGGAGGACCAGGTGGATGTGTACATGGGTACCTTCTCCAAGTCCCTGGCCTCCCTGGGCGGCTACATGGCGTCGAACCGGGCGGTGGCGGAGTATGTGCGCCACGCCTCCCGGCCCTTTATTTTCTCCGCGTCCATCCCCCCGGCCAACTGCGCCACGGCCCTGGCGGCCCTGCGCAAGCTGGAGCAGCATCCGGAGCTGCCGGAGCGGCTGCGGGAGCTGAGCCTGTATGCCCGTAAGGGCTTCACGGACCGGGGCCTCAAGATCCGGGAGTCGGCCCTCAACGCCCCCACGCCCATCATCCCCATCTATACCTATGAGACCATGCGCACCCTGGACGCGGCCCAAAGGATCTACCAGCGGGGCGTGTATGTGAATCCCACCCTGCCCCCGGCCACCCCGGAAGGGGAGGCCCTGCTGCGCACCAGCTACATGGCCACCCATACCGAGGCCCTGCTGGACGAGGCCATGGACATCATGGCGGAGGTGCTGGTCCATGAGTAAGATCGCTGTCGTCACCGGCGGCACCTCCGGCATCGGCAGGGAAACGGCCCTGTACCTGGCGAAAAACGGCTGCACGGTGTATGAGCTGAGCCGCCGGGCAGAGGGGGTGGCGGGCCTTCGCCACATCAGCGCCGACGTGACGGACGAGACCTCCGTCCGCCGGGCCGTGGAGCAGATCGTGCGGGAGGCCGGGCGCATTGATATCCTGGTGAATAATGCCGGCTTCGGCATCAGCGGTGCCGTGGAGTTTACGGACACGGAGGAGGCCAAGCGCCAGTTCGATGTGAACTTTTTCGGCATGGTGCGCATGAACCGGGCCGTCATCGCCGTCATGCGAAAGCAGGGCGGCGGACGCATCGTGAATCTGAGCTCCGTGGCGGCCCCGGTGCCCATTCCGTTCCAGACCTACTATTCCGCCTCCAAGGCCGCCATCAATTCCTATACCATGGCCCTGGCCAACGAGCTGCGGCCCTTCGGCATCACCGTCAGCGCCGTCATGCCCGGGGATATACATACCGGCTTCACCGCCGCCCGCCGCAAGGTGGCCGAGGGGGACGAAGTTTACGGCGGCCGCATCAGCCGCTCTGTAAGGCGCATGGAGCACGATGAGCAGACCGGCATGGACCCGGCCAAGGCCGGGTCCTTCGTGGGCCGCGTGGCCCTGAAGACCGGCCATAAGCCCCTGTACACCATCGGCTTTGCCTATCAGGCGGCGGTGTTTCTGACCAAGATCCTCCCCGCCCGGGTGCTGAACTGGCTCATCGGAAAGATCTACGCCTCTTAAATAAATGCAATAAAAAGAGCTTGCCGCCGCAGACGCAGGGCAAGCTCTTTTTTTGATTGGGGGAATTATTTTTGCTGCTGCATTTCTTTTTCCCGCTGCCAGGCGGCGATGACCGCCTCCATGGCGGCGGAGCGGAAGGACATGGACTCCAGCTTCCGGACGCCGGCGATGGTGGACCCGGCGGGGGAGCACACGGCATCCTTCAGCGCCCCGGTGTGTTCATTGCTCTCCAGGGCCTGGGTGGCCATACCCAGGAGCATCTGGGCCGCCATGCGCTGGGCCTTTTTCCGGGGCAGACCGCACAGCACGCCGCCGTCCGCCAGCCCCTCCAAAAACAGGCAGGCGAAGGCTCCGCCGCACCCGGCCACGGCGCTGGCGGCGCCCATGAGGCCCTCCTCAATCTCCTCCAGAAGTCCCGAGGCGGCCAGGGCGTCCAGCACCGTCTGCCGCTGCTGGTCCGTCACTTCCGCCGAGCAGACGTAGGTGGTCATGCCTGCCCCTACGGCGCAGGCGGTGTTGGGCATGATGCGCACCACGGGATAGCGTCCTCCGGCCATGTCCTGCAGAGCCTCTATAGTCACCCCCGCGGCCATGGACACCAGCACGAAGGGGGTCTTGCGCCCGGCCAGAACAGACTGCAGGGACAGGAGCATCTGCGCCATGCCCTGGGGCTTCACGCCCAGGAAGATCACATCGCAAGTGCGCGCGATGGTCTCGTTATCCGCGCAGGATGCACCCAGCTTTTCAGCCAGCTCCCGGGCCTTTTTCGGGCTGCGGTTGGCCAGCAGAATGTTTTCCGGCTCGATGGCCTTGGCGCAGGCGATGGCCAGGGCGCCGCCCATGCTGCCGGTGCCGATAAATCCATATTTCATAGGACAGTCCTCCTTATTTTTATAGTCGGGATTTTACCACGAAAAATGAGGAATTGCAACCGGATGGCACCTCTGATATAATGAAAAAAACAGCGGCGGCTTTCGCTGCGGAAACGGAGAGACAGGATGCTGAAAACATTTACCCGGGCCGCGGCGGATTATTGCGCCGCCGCAAAAAACAGAACAGGACAGAGCGTCCCCCGGCTGCTGCTTTTGGGCATCCTGGCGGGAATGTTCATCGCCCTGGCGGGGACGGCGGCGTCCGTGGGCGGGGCCCTGGCGGGAAAGCTCGCCTCCGCCGCCATTTTTCCGGCGGGCCTGGCTATGGTGATCCTGGCGGGGAGCGAGCTTTTCACGGGCAACTGTCTGTTCCTTCTGCCGCTGCTGCGGGGAGATGTCTCCGGAGTCAGGGTCCTGTGCAGCTGGCTCGTGGTATACTGCGGGAATCTTATCGGTAGTATTATGATAGCATTTGTCGTAGTACACTGCGGCGTTTTGGATAGCATAGCGCCCGCGGCCATTGCCGCGGCTGCGGCCAAGGCGAGTCTGCCCTTCGGCACGGCTTTTCTGCGGGGGGTGCTGTGTAACCTCCTGGTGTGCCTGGCGGTGTGGATGGCCTTCTGCGCAGGGTCCGCCGGGGGCAAGGTGATCTCCCTGTACGGGCCCATCTTCCTGTTCGTCCTGTGCGGCTTTGAGCACAGCATTGCCAATATGTTTTACCTCCCGGCGGGGATCCTTCTCTCCGGCGGCACGGAGGTGACCTGGCTGGACCTCGGGCGGAATCTGCTGCCTGTGACCCTGGGCAATATGGTCGGCGGCTGCGGCCTGGGCGTCATACTCTATATACTGTACGGGAGAAATTCCAAATAAATATGAGGGCACAGTGGGGCGAAAAAGTTTTTTCGCCCCGCTGCCTGCGTTTTTGAAACTTTAAAAAAGTTCCAAAAACGATTGATTTCAATGGCGAGGGACACCCTTCTTGGGTTTCCCTCACACTCCCTTCCTTACCGTTGTCGTAATTATACCACTTTATCGACAGACTGGAGGGCAGTCCTTTTTGGGACTGCCCTCAAAAATTTATCACAGGAATCTGCACAGCAGGATGGGGAAAAGCATAGCCGGCACCATGTTCATCAGGCGGATCTTGGTAAGGCCCAGCATGTTTAGGCTGATGGCCAAAAGAAGCAGGGAGCCGATGGAGTTGATCTCCGCGATGACATCCGCGCTCAGCAGGGGCGTGAGCAGGGAGGCCAAAAGGGCGATGAGCCCCTCCCACAAAAACACCGGCACGGCGGAGCAGACTACGCCTATGCCCAGGGTGGAGGCGAAGATCAGGGCGGAGATGCCGTCGATGACCGACTTGGAAAAGAGAATGGTATGATCCCCCTGCAGGCCGCTGTTCAGCGCGCCCATAATGGCCATGGCACCCACGGCAAAGACCATGGTGCCATTGACAAAACCGTCGGTGAACCGGCCCTTGCCGCCGGTTTTCCGCTGCAGCCAATCGCCCAGGCGGATCACCGCGCTGTCCAGGTCCAAAAGCTCGCCTACCAGGGTGCCCAGCACCATGGAGAGGATGGGCACCAGGGGCTTTTGCGAGTCGCCAACGCCGGGAATGGCAATGCCGATGACCACTAGGGCCAAAGCGCACATCAGCGTCTTTTGCAGCCGGTCCGGCAGGAATTTGCCCGCGAACAGGCCCACAAGACCGCCGCCCGCGATGGCGGCCCCATTGACTACTGCACCTAATAGGATCATTGCTCTGCCTCCTTTTCCTTACACAGCGCCTGCACCACATAGCCCCCCAGCATCAGCCCCGCGCAGGAGGGCACCCAGGCCACACTGGCCGGGACGCTGCGCCGGCCGGGATCGGGGGTATCCAGCTGGCGGGTCTCGGCGGCCTCCTCGGGGCTGAACACCACCGGCAGATGACGGATGCCCCGGGCCTTCAGCTCCCGGCGCATGATCCGGGCCAGGGGACAGCCGGAGGTCTTGGAAATGTCCGAAATGCACAGGCGGGTGAGATCCAGCTTGTTGCCGGTGCCTAGGGCGCTGATGATGGGGATGCCCCGGCCTTGGGCCTGGGAGATCAGGTCCAGCTTGCAGGAGACCAGGTCGATGGCGTCGATGATAAAATCGTAGGGGGCAGCGAAAAACTCCTCCCGGTGCTCGGCGTCATAGGTCTTGCAGATGGTGTGGACCCGGAGGTCCGGGTTGATGTCCAGGCAGCGCCGGGCGGCTGCCTCGGCCTTGGGATGGCCCACGGTGGAGTGCAGGGCGTAGAGCTGGCGGTTGATATTGGAGAGGCTGACGGTGTCCCGGTCCACGAGAGTCAGCCGGCCTATGCCGGAGCGGGCCAGGGCCTCCACGGCGTAGCTGCCTACGCCGCCCAGACCAAACACCGCCACATGGCTGCCCGCCAGGCGGTCCATGGCATCGTCACCCAATATCATGCGGGTGCGCAGAAAAATATCTTGCATAGTAAAACCTCAAAAAAGCAGGCCGGCGAAGCAAATCGCCGGCCTGCTCAGCTTTCAGATGGATCTTGCCGGGGCTGCGGGGATAAGCTGGAAAATATCAGCCCACATACTTCATGCCGGAGCCTTCGGTGACGGTGTAGTCCTGCTGCAGGGACTCCAGCCACGCATTCATGTCACTGTTTTTCATGGTGTTGGTGACGCGGACCTGCCAGTAGGGGAGATCCTGGCCCACAAAGTACATAATGTGGTAGCCATAGCCGGTTTCCACGATGTCGGTGTCGCCGGTCTTGCGGGCGGCGTCAAAGCACCAGTCGTTAAAGGCGGTGACCATCTGGCCCTTATAGACCTGCTCATACAGGCCGCCCTTGGGGGAATCGGCGGAATACTTGTCGGCCAGTTCGGCGAAGGAGGCCTCGGTGGCGGCGCCGTCCTTCCACTCCTGATAGATCTTTTCGGCCTCAGCCTTCTTCTGGCTCTTCAGATCGGCCAGGTCCTGCTCGTAGGAGTCGGCCTTGGTGTCCAGGGTGGAGTTGTCCACACGGACCAGGATGTGACGGACGTCCACGGTGTTATACTCCTGGCGGCCGACGCTGTGGAACTGCACCACATAGTAATTGGTGGTGTCATTCAGCACGGCGGTCTCCCCGGCGGTGCGGGCCGCGTCAAAGGCCCAGGCGGAGAGGGTGTCGCCATTGTTGGCCCCGTCGGTAACGGAGGAATAGGAGGCGATGTCATAATCCTTGGCGATGGTCTCCAGGCTCTCGCCGTTTTGAAAGCGGGTCAGAGCGGCGTCAGCGCCGTCCTTGGCGGCGGCGATGGCGGCGTCCATCTGCTCCTGGGTGGCGTCCACGGTGTTGCCGTTTTCATCCTTGGTGGCGGAGGTGGAGCCATCAAAGCGGATGTAGTCATAGGCGGCCACATTGAAGGTGGACTGGTTCTCCTGATAATACTGCTCGATCTGCTCATCGGAGTAGTTCAGACTATCGAGATAGTTATTCTGGAAGGCGGAGAGCAGAACGGAATCTTTGGCCATCTCCTCAAAAACGCCCGGGGTCACCAGGGTGCCGTACATGGCCTTGATATAATTTTTATAGGAATAGCCGGCTTTCTTAGCGGCCTCCTTGAAGGTCTTGAGGAGGTCGTCATAATCGGCCTGCATATCATCGTTCCAGGTGAAGCCCTCCTTTTCGGCGGCGGCCAGCAGGGACTGGCTGGACTCTAAGTTGGACTTTGCCTTGTCAAGCAGATACTTATCCCAGGTGATGCCCTCGTCGGTGACACCCAAAAGGGCCTTGGCCGTGTCGGACATGGTCTGGCCGGCCAAAGACTTGCCGGTGTCGATGCCCATGTAGGCATAATAATTGGAGGAGCGGACCTCGGTGTAGGCGGCATAATAGCTGTACTGCACCTGGGCGGCGGAATAATTCTCGTCCCCGATGGTCAGGGCGGTCTTGCCGCGCTGGATCACATTGGAGTTCCACAGCAGGACCAAAACGGCCACCACTACGAAGGCCACGGCGACGGCGCCATAGAGCAGGGCGGACTTGCGCTGCTTGGCCTTTTCTTCTGCGGCGCGGACGGCCTTGGGGTCTGCGGCACCGCTGGCGGCAAAGGCCTGGCGGTTCTTCTTTTCTCTGGATGCACTCATGGATGGTTCATTCCTCTCGTTTGGTGATATATCATTCGGGTCAATGGGAGTAACATTCCCTGTCATTATATAGGCTTTGCACTGTTTTTGCAAGAGAAAAAAGAAAAGTAGAGGAAAAAGTGGCGGCAGGGCCTGTGCGCCCTGCAGGGAGACAAAAAGGGGCGGACGAGATCGTCCGCCCCTATGAGGGTTGAAAAAAGAATTTTGGGGAAATGAATCCCGTCCGCCGGGCAGCAGCCAAGTTATAACCTGCACCGAATCAGCAGGTGGGTTGTCTCCAACGTGCTTCGTTGCTTCCAACTTCCGGCCGCAGATGGCAGCCGGGAGGCCTGCGGTTCACACATTGATCCGACATCCCCTATAACAAAATGTGAGGATAAACAGACTGCTGCCCGCCGGACGGGATCGACCGGAGGCCAGGGACCGCCGGCAAGTTTATTGTAGCATATGCCCGGGGAAAAAGAAAGGGGTTTTCGGCGGAATGGTCAGGAAATTTTAGGGGCGGGAAAAAGCCGCGCAGAGTTTGCCGCCCGCAGGCGGCAAATAATTGGGATCATTTTTCCCCGCGACATGTGCGTGGGGAAAAATACCTCTCAGGCTGCAAGTGTGGAATTTTGAGCCTATGGCTCAAAATTATGCGCGCAGCAGGCTGCAAGCCTTTTGGCAGAAAAATCGAAGATTTTTTGCCAGCTTTACTCCTCGTCCTCCAAAAACTGCTGGGTGAACAGATCAAAGACCTCGTTCAGCTCCTCGTCGGTATCGGGGGTGGCCAGCAGCTCCTCGCCGTTTTCCATCACGGACTTTAGGATTACCAGGCCGAAGTCCTGGGCGCTCTCCGCCGCCTCCTCCGTGTCCGCTGTGGGGAAAAAGGCCATATAGGTCACACCGTTATGCTCCAGGGCGTCCACATATTCCAGCTCGATGTCGTTGCCGTCCTCGTCGGTAATGGTGATGAAATTGGGGCCGAACTCGTCGCTCATAGGGGAATACCTCCTTATTTGTGCTGAGAAACACTATAATGCATTTTGCCCCGGATTGCAAGGACGGTTTCAGACAAAAAATGGCAAATTGGGAACATTTGAAGAAATAAAAATCATTATTATGCGAAGATTTTGACGCATTTGGACATATTTTTTACGAAAAAGTTCCTTTTTTCAGGTTGACAGCTATGGTAAAATGAAATTTATAGTGGGTTCTTATGAAAAAGATTCGAATCTAAAGAGAATATACGGAAATCCCAAAAGAAAGGAAGGTGCCCCGTTATGAGCCAACACAAGCGAAGCGAACATCGCCTGGAAAACGAGCTGAAGCAGAGCGCCGAAAAAATAAAAAAGTCCGCTGAAAATCAGCTGCACAAGATCCAGGGGGAGGGCCATCCCAAGAGAAGCCCCCGGGAGGTCCAGGCCCGGCGGCGCAAGGCATGGTTCATTGTGGGGACCATCTTTGTGGTGCTGCTGCTGACGATGATCTTTTTCTCCATTCTGTTCTCCATGTACATCAACCGCACCATGAAGAACAAGGTGGAGGTGGATCTGGCCGCCTACGACCTGTCTCTGGCTACCGAGATGTATGCCAAGGACCCGGACACGGGGGAATACAAAATGTATCAGACCCTGTATGACGGCGAAAACCGCATCCTCCTCACCAGCGACCAGATCCCCCAGAGCCTGCGGGACGCGGCGGTGGCCATTGAGGACAAGCGTTTTTACAAGCACCATGGCGTGGACTGGAAGGGTACCGCCCGGGCTGTGTTCAGCACCATCAGCGGCGGCGGCGTGCAGGGCGGATCCACCATCACCCAGCAGCTCATCAAGAACATCACCGGCAACGATGAGACCACCGTCAAGCGCAAGGTGACGGAGATCTATCGGGCGCTGCAGCTGGAAAAGCAGTACGACAAGGACGTGATCCTTGACACCTATCTCAATACGGTGTATTTCGGCGAATCCTGCTACGGCGCGCAGACGGCGTCCCGGATGTATTTCGGCAAGGACGCCCAGGATCTGTCCGTGGCAGAGTGCGCCAGCCTCATTGCCATCACCAACAACCCCTCCCGCTATGACCCCCTCATCAGCGACTGGACCCTGGAGAACAACCGCAGCCGCCAGCTGCTGGTGCTGGAAAATATGTACAAGCAGGGCATGATCAAGGAGAAGGCGGACTATGAGGCCGCCTGCAGCGAGGAAGTGACCTTTACCAACGGCTATAACTGCCTGGGCCAGCAGGTGGAGGGCTATGTGGCCCCTGCCACCGAGGAGGAGACCGGCGAGGTTGTGACCAAGGCCAACAACTCCTATTTCACCGACCAGGTGATCGAGGACGTGGCAAAGAAATTCGTGGAGATCTACGACCTGCAGGACAGCAAGCCCGACAGCGAGGGCAAGGTCATCAGCGCCTATGAGCGGGCCGTGGGTATGGTATACAGCGGCGGCTACAAGATCTATACCACCCAGAACCTGGCGTTCCAGAAGATCGCTGAGGAGGAATTCGAGACCACGGAGTACCAGCAGCAGACCGACTCCTACGACCAGCCCCTGCAGATCGCCATGACGGTGATGGATCCGTATACCGGCGATGTGGTGGCCATGGTGGGCGGCACGGGCGTGAAAACTGCGGACCGGGCCTGGAACTGGGCCACGGAGACACGGCCCTGCGGCTCGGCGGCCAAGCCCGTCAGCACCTATGCCCCGGCACTGGACAACGGCACCATTACGGCGGCCTCTATCATTGACGACTATCCCATCGACCTCAACGGCAGCGCCTGGCCCAGAAACGTCACCCGCATTTACAGCGGCCTTACCAGCATGCGCGAGGCTATCGTGCAGTCTCTGAATACCTGCGCCGTGCGGACGAATCTGATGTACGGCACCTACAATTCCTATAAGTTCATGACCGAGAAGCTGGGCTTCACCACCTTGACGGATACGGATTCCCAGCAGGTGGGCAACATGGCCCTGGGCGGATTTGAACATGGCGTGACCACCCTGGAAATGGCCGCGGCCTACAGCGCCTTTGTAAACGACGGCATCTACACCACGCCCAGAACATATTCCCGGGTGGAGGATTCCAAGGGCAATGTCATCATCGACAACAACACGGAATCCCATGTGGCCATGAAGAAGACCACGGCCTATCTGATGCGCAGCATCCTGCAGGATGTCGTGACCCGCGGCTCCGGCGGCGGCGCGTACTTCTCCGGCATGTCCATCGGCGGCAAGACCGGTACCACCGATGACGCAAGAGACCGCTACTTCGCGGGCTTTACGCCCTACTACTGCGCGGCGGCCTGGAGCGGGTATAAATCCAATGAAGTGGTGTATTCCGACACCAACCCCTGCTCGGCCATGTTCAAGAGAGTCATGAGCCGGATCCACGAGGGACTGGAGGATCCCGGCTTCCACAGCTGTGACGGCCTGGTGGATGTGACGGTGTGTGCCGACAGCGGCCTGCTGGCTACGGAGGCCTGCGCGGCAGACTTCCGGGGCAGCCGGGTCAAGACGGTGCAGGTGGCGGCGGATACCGCGCCCACCCAGAGCTGCACCATGCACAAGATGGTGTCCTACTGCAAGGACGGAAAGCACATTGCCACCTCCAGCTGCCCGGCGTCCTCGGTGATGCAGGTGGCCGCCCTGGACTATGACCGGGAGACGGTGTTCGATGTTAAGGTGCCGGATGACGCTTACCGGCTGCAGGTGCTGTCGGAGGGGGATTGCCCCGTCCACGGCGGCGCAGCGCAGAAACCGGAGGAAAAGCCAACGAAGGACCCGGCAAAGAATCCGGAGGAAGACCCGGAGGAGGAGCCGGACCAGAACCCGGATCTGCAGGAGGATGACGATGTTTTCGGCGTGCGGGGGGAAAGAAACCTGTTCACGCGATGAAACGGTGAAATCAAATGGGAGAGAGCCGCGGGGGCGGCTCTCTCCCATTTGCTGCGCAGCAGTGCTGCGTACCGGGTGAAAATGATTGACAGAACGGCATGGATATGGGATAATATTCGAATGACATTTTGCCGGGGCGCAGCTGCATCCCGGCGTGACAGTGAGGGAAAACAATGGGATTTATTGAGTTGCTGCTCATCGCGGTGGGCCTGTCCATGGACGCCTTCGCGGTGGCCATCTGCAAGGGCCTGTCCGTGCAGAAGCTGGGGTGGAAGCACTATCTGACGGTGGGCGTTTGGTTCGGCGGCTTTCAGGCGTTGATGCCCACGGCGGGGTATCTGCTGGGCACCACCTTTGAAAAGTACATCACCTCGGTGGACCACTGGGTGGCCTTTGTACTGCTGTGCCTCATCGGCGGGAACATGCTCAAGGAGGGCCTGTCCCGGGATGAGGAGAGGGAGGAACAGGCGGAAAACACGTCTTTCGGCTTCAAGGCAATGCTCATGCTGGCGGTGGCCACCAGTATTGACGCCCTGGCGGTGGGCATTACCTTTGCTCTGCTGCCGGATGTGAACATTTTCGGCGCTGTGGGACTCATCGGCTGCACTACCTTCTGCCTGTCGGCCCTGGGACTGAAGGTGGGCAACGTCTTTGGACTGAAGTATAAGAATAAGGCAGAGGTGGCCGGAGGGATCATCCTGATCCTCATTGGCCTGAAGATCCTGCTGGAGCATCTGGGCGTTATCAACTTCTGAGATAATTTCTGACGGAGGAGACGGGCATGGCGGATATTCGGGAGATCACGGATTTTTCGGCGCCGGAGCTGGATGTTTTTGCCCGGCTTCGGGAGAATCAGCTGGCCAACTGGGAGAGCGCGGAAAAGGGGATCTTCATTGCCGAGAGCCCCAAGGTCATCGGCCGGGCGCTGATGGCCGGGTATGAGCCCATTTCGTTTCTGATGGAGCGCCGCCATGTGGAGAGCCAGGGAAGGGAACTGCTGGAGCGGTGCGGCGAGGTGCCGGTTTTTACGGCGGAGGAAGCCGTACTGGCCCAGATGACGGGCTTTCATCTGACCCGGGGCATGCTGTGCGCCATGAAGCGCCGAGAGCTGCCCGACATAGAGCAGGTATGCGCCGGCGCCCGGCGGGTGGCGGTGCTGGAGCGGGTGATGAACCCCACCAACGTGGGGGCGATCTTCCGCTCGGCGGCGGCGCTGGGCATGGACGCGGTGCTCCTGACGCCGGAGTGCAGCGACCCGCTGTACCGGCGCTGCACCCGGGTGAGTATGGGCACGGTGTTCCAGATCCCCTGGACCTACCTGCCGGAGGGGAGCTGGACGGAAAAAATGCGCCGGCTGGGCTTTCAAACGGCGGCTATGGCCCTGCGGGAGGATTCCCTGCGGCTGGACGACCCGCGCCTGGCGGCTGCGGAGCGGCTGGCCATTGCCCTGGGTACCGAGGGGGACGGGCTGGCGGACGGCAGCATTGAGAGCTGCGACTTCACGGTGTGTATCCCCATGGCCCACGGAGTGGACTCGCTGAACGTGGCGGCGGCCAGCGCCGTGGCGTTTTACCGGCTGGGCCGGGTGGAAAAATAAAAAAACAGGGAATTTGCAGAAAAAAGTGTTGACAAATGCACCGGAGTATACTATACTAAACAAGTCGGCAGCCGAGGGGCTGCGAAGTGAATAAGACTTGGGGGTATAGCTCAGCTGGGAGAGCGCTTGAATGGCATTCAAGAGGTCAGCGGT
>ERZ808246.1267-NODE-1267-length-18543-cov-5.866941_pt1 | contig 18543 bp, 15 predicted proteins | sample MGYA00521083_ERZ808246 | MGnify/ENA primary metagenome ERZ808246 (study PRJEB31516, sample SAMN03275577) | gut metagenome | biome: mammalia-associated habitat; material: feces | host: Papio cynocephalus | place: Kenya | collected 2012-07-07 ... | reverse complement strand
AGTTATATAAACTTAAATATCAGAGAGTTATAAATTATTCAGCAAACACTAATTATAAGGAAATAGAACAGCTCTTTTTCATTACTGTAAGAACTGTAAGTGTAAGATGCAAGAACAGGTTATCTCCCTCTAAAAGACTGATAATCAATATTATAACCATAAAAAAAAGAAAACGAAAATGAAATATGACATAAGCAAAACAACAGCTCCAGCCATGCCGAAGCTTGGAAAAGGTACCGAATGTATAACTCTTTTGCTCTCGCAAGTGTCGAAAAACATGCAGCAGAGCATCGTGCCCATGATTTTTCCTATCCTTGGTGCGCACATAAGTGGCACGGAATTCATGTATCCAGACCTCTCGTGGAAGGAAACAAGCGGAATGATGGCGAATCTCGTGGCTGACAGCGGTGCAGGAAAGGGACAACTGTCAGCTCTCGTGGAGGCCATCTGCCGAGACTTCCGCAAGCATGACGACGAGGAACTAATGAAACTCGTGGAATGGCAGAAGATGATGAAAACAAAGAGCGCAAACAAGGAAAAGCCGGCACGTCCGGATGTGGCTTTCTGGTTTCCGCCAGCCGACGTTACCAATGCCGCCTTCATACAAAACGCCATGGCTCTTGAAAAAATCGGACAAAGAACACAATACCTCAACATGCCCGAAGTGGAGATGGCAGACCGTATGTGCGGTGGGCACCGCCAAATATCACAGATGCTGCGCAATATCTACGACCGCCAGCGTGCCGGTGCACTGCGTGCCACTGCCGACGGCGTTACGGGAAACCCAATAATACGCACCAACATCACCATATCGTCCACACCCTTTGCCACACGCAAGTTCTACAAGTATGAACTCTTCAACGGAACATTCGGGCGTATGGTATTCAGCTACAAGCCACGACAGGCCCGCGACGGACACATACCGAGACAGGGCAAGTATGGCGAAGATTTCTATCATAAACTCGACGAATATCTCTCACGGCTTACCATGTGCTGCGGACGGTTCACGATAAAGCCCCTAAATCGTCTTGTTGACCAATTGGCAGGAGACATGGCAACACTTGCCGACCTTGCCGATGACGACATACTCTGGGACATCTCCAAGCGCGCTCTCGTATCGGCATGGAAAGCCGGATGCATCCTTTGGGCTCTCAACGGACAGACATGGACTAAACCGATGGGGGCACTCGTGGAATGGCTCGTGTACCACGACATTTGGTCGAAGATGCAGATATTCTCCGACATGCTCTCGCAAAATGGCGACGAAATCCCGGATGGACAACGCAAGGGACCACAGAATCTACTTAACGGACTGCCGGAGTCGTTTAACGAGGCTCAGTTGGAAACCCTACGTCTCTCACTCGGCAAAAGCAAGGAAGGAACGAAGAACCAAATCTACCAGTGGAAATACCGCAACTTCATCACCTATTCCCCACAGACGGGACTATACACCAAGACAAAAGAATACTTGAACAGTTAACTCATGACTCAATCCGAATTAAACCGCCTCCGCTCGCTCCCCATAGAGGGAGTGGCGGAAAGGCTCGGGCTACAGGTCGTGCGCCACAAGAGCCTTTGCCCCTTCCACGACGACCACCACGCCAGCATGACCTTCAACCCGAGGCGCAACACCTTCCGCTGCTTTGCATGCGGAGCACACGGCAACAGCATAGACCTCGTGATGCGACACTTGAATAAATCCTTTCCCGATGCGTGCCACTGGCTTGCCGACGGCACTAACATCATCATCGACCGATGGAAGCCCAAAACTGAAGAATACAAGCCGCCAAAGCCTTTTGAAGCTGCAAGGTATCTGCCGCACTTCGAGCATCCATGGCTGTCGGACGAGGCACAGAGGTTTCTCTTTCTGGAAAGGAGGCTCGACAGGAGAGTCGTCAGTTGGTGCCGACTGAACTCATGGACTGACCGACGGGGCACGCCATGGCTCGAAATCCCGTATTACGACACAGAGTGGAAGCTTGTAGGAGTACAGAACAGGAACCTTACTGGAGGTGCTCCCCGTTTCCGTTTCACCTACGGCTCCAGCTGCTCCGTCTACAACCTTCCCGTCGTAGGTATGCTGCGCCAAGGCGACAACCTCTACATCACCGAGGGCTGTTCAGACTGCTGGGCAATGCTCTCCGCCGGCAACAAGGCTATCGCTATCCCCTCTGCCACACTCCTCTCCGAACTCGACAAGAGGATGCTAAAAGGGCTTGCCGAAAGGCTCGATATCCACTTCCATATGTACCCCGACCAGGATGAGCCGGGCGAACGACTCTTCCTTCAGCTCCAGCAGGTACTGCCCAGTATCCGGCGACATCAGCTGCCAGAGGGGTGCAAGGACTTTGCGGAAATGTATAAAAGAACAAACAACTGACACCCACCCTAACCCTCCCGAAGGGAGGGAATAAAGATTACTCCATAAGTTCTATTAGGGCTATTTGTCTTATTGACCTTATTGGTCTTATTGGTCTTATTGCCCTTATTAGCCTTATCGGTCTTATTAGCCTTATTGGTCTTGTTAGCCCCCGAAACTCCCAAGAAAAAGCGCCTCACTTTCCCCATAAAAGTGGGGCACTTTTTCCCTCTCAACCACCCACTTCCGACAGCTTTCCATTATAGAAAAATTCCTCAAGAACAATCGAAAAATAATCGAAAAATAATCGGAAAAAAACTTGCAGAACAGCTAAAAATTTAGTATATTTGCATAGGATTTGAGAGATACTCAACCATCACAAAAACTGATTTTATATTATCTATAACCATAAAAAACACAACCGTTATGATTCGTTACAAGAAGTATCAAAACCTCAACGAGACCAATGAGTCAACCTACAAGAAATGGTATGCACGCGCAGTGGCTGAAGACACCGTAGACCTCAACAAACTGGCGGAGCACATGTCGAAACACCATACCCCGTATTCGCAGGGATGTATCCGCGGTGTGCTTCGCGATATGGTGGACTGCGTCAAGGAGCTGGTGCTCGACGGCAAGAACGTGAAGATTGACAACCTCGCCATCTTCAGCGTGGGTATATCGACCAAACCTGCCGATACTGCCGATGCGTTCACGCCTGCCTCCAACATCAAGAAATGCACCCTAAGATGCCGCCCCACGGGTAATCTCCGTCCTACAACAATGAGCGGTGAGGTGGAATACCGCGAATTCAGCGAATATGTGTCGGGAGGCAAAAAAGCTGATGCCGCTTCGAAAAACTGACTGTATGTCGAGTAAAAACATAAATCCTGAATAATTTACTGTTGACTGTCGTTTTCTGTCTTTTTGCTTTTTTCAGTCGTTTATTTGTTTCTGTCTCGTTGTCCCCGTGCCGCATTGTGCATGGGGACTTTTATTTCTTATCATGTGTCATGCCGCAATTTAATTTACAAAGATTAGAGAATAATAATGCCCCATGCTGCACTTGCAGACGGGGCATTATTATTTCTATTCCATCGGTTCAAGTTCTATTAATACTCTCCCCAAGCCTTGATTTCGATATCCTCAAGTTTCACGGTGCAGAAAGCATAGATAAAGGCACTTGCCAAACGACTGTTGGTGATCAACGGAACATTAAGGTCGATTGCAGCACGACGAATCTTGTAGCCATTAGAAAGCTCAGAACTCGTCAAGTCTTTAGGTATATTCACAACCATGTCTATCTCATGATTGTGGAGCATCTCAAGAGCTTTCGGCGCTCCGCCTTCAGCTTCCTCAGAAGGCCACAGCACACGTGTATTCTCAATACCGTTTTCAGTAAGATACTTGCTTGTTCCACCTGTTGCATAAAGTTTGTATCCGTGTTTCACAAGCATCTGGGCAGCATCAAGCATATCTGCTTTCTGCTTTGCGCCACCTGTTGAAAGAAGGATATTCTTCTCAGGAATACGCTGTCCTACTGAAAGCATACTCTTAAGCAATGCACAACTTGTGTCATTACCGATACATCCCACCTCACCAGTTGAGCTCATGTCTACACCGAGTACTGGGTCAGCCTTCTGCAGACGGTTGAACGAGAACTGTGAAGCCTTGATACCAACATAGTCAAGGTCGAAGAGATTCTTGTTCGGCTTCTCTACAGGCAGACCGAGCATAACTCGAGTTGCAAGTTCAATGAGATTTATCTTAAGCACCTTGCTGACAAACGGGAACGAACGACTGGCACGGAGGTTACACTCGATAACAAGGATATCGTTGTCGCGAGCCATAAACTGAATGTTAAACGGTCCGTTGATATGCAGCTCCTTGGCAATCTGACGTCCTACCCTCTTTACACGGCGCACGGTCTCAACATACAGTTTCTGTGGCGGGAACTGGATTGTAGCATCACCAGAGTGAACTCCGGCAAATTCGATATGCTCAGAAATTGCATAGGCAATTACCTCGCCATCCTTAGCCACGGCATCCATCTCGATTTCCTTGGCATGCTCAATAAACTTGCTTACAACAACAGGATGATCCTCGCTGACATTTGCTGCAAGCTGAAGGAATCTCTTCAACTCATCCTCGTTTGAACATACATTCATTGCAGCACCTGAAAGTACATAACTTGGACGTACAAGTACAGGGAAGCCAACTCGCTCGATAAACTTGTCGATATCCTCCATACTCGTCAGCGCACTCCATTCCGGCTGATTTATGCCGTTGTTAGTAAGCATCTGAGAGAACTTCGCACGGTCTTCAGCATTATCAATATCCTGTGCCTTTGTTCCAAGAATATTGACGTGCTGCTCGTCAAGACGCATAGCAAGGTTGTTCGGAATCTGTCCGCCGGTAGAGACAATCACGCCATGTGGCTGTTCAAGGTCGATGATATCCATGACACGCTCAAATGTAAGTTCATCGAAATACAGGCGGTCGCACATATCATAATCGGTAGATACAGTCTCCGGGTTATAGTTTATCATCACGCTACGGTAACCCTCCCGGCGAATAGTATTGAGAGCCTGCACGCCACACCAGTCGAACTCAACCGAAGAACCAATGCGATAAGCACCGGAACCAAGTACGATAATACTGCGATGGTCATTCTCGAAAGTAATGTCGCTCTTAACTCCTGCATACGTAACATACAGGTAGTTGGTCTGTGCCGGATATTCGGCAGCAAGAGTATCAATCTGCTTTACGACAGGTAAGATTCCATAATTCTTACGCAACTGACGGACAACGAGTCCTGCTTTTGCCATACTATGGAGTTCCTGCTCCAGCCCAACAGCACGTGCAATCTGGAAGTCAGTAAAGCCATAAACCTTTGCAGTACGCAGAAGATCCTTGTCGAGAGTATTGATGTTGCATTTCTTCATCGCCTCATCAATGTCGATAATATGCTTCAGCTTCTCCAGGAACCACTTGTCGATTTTCGTCAGCTCATGGATATCATCAACGCTATATCCTTTGTGCATAGCCTTTGATATGACGAACACACGTTTGTCGGTCGGCTCTTTCAAGGCTGCATCAATATCGTCAATCTTCAGTTCCTTGTTCTCAACAAAACCGTGCATACCCTGACCAATCATGCGGAGTCCCTTCTGGATAGCCTCCTCAAAGTTTCGTCCGATAGCCATAACCTCGCCGACAGACTTCATTGAAGAACCGAGTTCCTTGTCTACTCCACGGAACTTGCTCAAGTCCCAGCGTGGTATCTTGCAGACAACATAGTCGAGTGCCGGTTCGAAGAATGCACTGGTAGTTTTTGTTACAGAGTTCTTCAGCTCAAACAAGCCATATCCCATACCAAGTTTTGCTGCTACAAAAGCCAATGGATATCCAGTAGCCTTTGATGCAAGAGCTGACGAACGGCTCAATCGTGCATTAACCTCGATAACGCGATAATCTTCACTCTTAGGGTCGAATGCATACTGCACATTACACTCACCAACAATACCGATATGACGGATAATCTTTATTGCCAGGGCACGCAACTTATGATATTCAGAGTTTGTCAATGTCTGAGATGGAGCGATAACGATACTCTCTCCGGTATGTATGCCGAGCGGGTCGAAGTTCTCCATGTTGCAGACCGTGATACAGTTGTCGTAGCGGTCGCGAACTACTTCATATTCAATCTCCTTCCATCCCTTTAAGCTCTTTTCTACAAGTACCTGAGGTGAGAACGAGAATGCCTTCTCTGCAAGTTTGTTGAGTTCCTCTTCATTATCAGCAAAACCCGAACCAAGTCCGCCAAGTGCATACGCAGCACGTATGATAACCGGATATCCGAGGTCTGCGGCAGCCTTACGAGCCTGTTCTATATTTTCGCAAGCCTCGCTCTTTATTGTCTTAACGTCAATCTCATCGAGCTTTTCAACAAAGAGTTCACGGTCTTCTGTATCCATGATTGCCTGTACAGGAGTGCCAAGCACCTTTACATTATATTTCTCAAGCACTCCACTCTTATACAGTTCCACACCACAGTTTAGGGCAGTCTGTCCACCGAATGAGAGGAGAATACCGTCTGGACGTTCCTTCTCTATGACACGCTCTACAAAATACGGCTGTACAGGAAGGAAATATATCTGATCGGCAACACCTTCGGAAGTCTGCACCGTTGCGATATTAGGATTTATGAGAACCGTCTGCACTCCTTCTTCGCGAAGGGCTTTCAGAGCCTGCGAACCAGAATAGTCAAATTCTCCCGCCTCACCGATTTTCAAGGCTCCAGAACCTAACAACAGAACTTTCTTTATATTTTCGTCTTTCATTTTTCTTATCTTAATTGTTAAATGATTAATGTTTAATTTTGACTATTGTCTTTTTATATTAAACATTGCATACCACTCCCCTCCTTGTGAGGAGAGGTCTGGCGTGAGGCATTATTTATTTAAACTTTCAACGAATTTATCAAACATAAACTCCGTATCTACCGGTCCGGAACAAGCCTCTGGATGGAACTGGCTTGAGAACCAAGGCTTCTCCTTATGGCGGATACCCTCGTTACTGCCGTCGTTCATGTTTACGAACAGTTCTTCCCAATCGCTGCCGAGAGTTTTTGCATCTACAGCATAGCCATGGTTCTGGCTTGTAACGAAACATTTGTTTGTACCTACCATACGCACAGGCTGATTATGGGAGCGGTGACCATATTTCAATTTGTATATTGTAGCACCGGCAGCCTTCGCAAGAAGTTGGTTACCCATACAGATACCGCAAATCGGCTTATCGCTACGCTCCATCTGCTTCTTGATTATATTGACAGCCTCCTCACACATATCTGGGTCACCAGGACCGTTGGCGAGGAACAAGCCATCAAACTCCATGTCTGTATAGTCATAGTTCCATGGTACACGGATTACTTCCACGCCGCGATTGATAAGACAGCGGATGATGTTGTTCTTGACGCCGCAGTCTACGAGAACGACCTTCTTTCCAGCACCCTCATTGTAGCGGATAATCTCCTTACAGCTTACCTTATCTACAAAATTCACTCCTTCGTATTCGGCAGTAGGAATATTGTCAGGCTCATCATCAAAGATAATCTTGCCCATCATTACACCATGCTCGCGCAACACTTTAGTCAGTTCGCGAGTGTCAATACCTGTAATGCCCGGCACATGCTCACGCTTGAGCCAGTCGGCAAGCGACTCTACGGCATTCCAGTGGCTATACTGCTCGCTGTAGTCGGCAACAATTATTGCCGAGGCATAGATTTTATCACTCTCCATAAATGTGGCGATGCCGTTTTCCTCTACAGTAAATGGCGGCACACCATAATTGCCAACAAGCGGATAAGTGAGAGTCATGAGCTGACCGGCATACGACGGGTCAGTAAGACTCTCCGGATAGCCCATCATGGCAGTGTTGAACACTACCTCACCTGCCACTGGCTGATCATAGCCAAATGACTTGCCATGAAACTTTGTTCCATCCTCTAAGACTAAAGTTACGTTTCTCATTAATTCTTTATGTTTTTATAACCTTGCGGTTTCTTTTTTTTATATGGTTGTTATGTTTTTACTTTCTATACTTTGTCTCGTAATATTTTACGAAAGCCTGGTTTACGAGTTTTGTACCCCCTGGTGTAGGATAGTTTCCTGTGAAATACCAGTCACCTTTGTGGTTCGGAATTGCAGTATGCAGTCCTTCTATAGACTGATATACGAGTTCCACCGGTGTCTTCATACCTTCGGGACGAAGCATTTCCACGATTTTTCTGTTTATCTCGTCTATGGTAAAAGGCTTATAAATAGCTCTCACGGCATTCTGCATCTCACTTTTTTCCTTGTTCAACTCTACTTTACAATTATTGTATGTCTCGTCGATAACATTCTGCATTCCACGTTCTTTAAGCAGTTCTACAGTAGCACGGAACACGCAGAATTCTTCAAGGCTCGGCATATCGATACCATAATAGTCAGGATAACGAATTTGTGGAGAACTGCTCACGACAACAATCTTCTTTGGGTGCAAGCTGTCGAGGATTTTCAAGATGCTCTCCTTAAGCGTCGTACCTCTAACGATACTGTCGTCTATAATTACGAGATTGTCCACGTATGGCTCAAGAGAACCGTATGTAACATCGTATACATGAGATGCAAGATCCTTGCGGGAGTTACCCTCCGTGATGAACGTACGCAACTTAATGTCTTTCCATGCAACCTTCTCACTTCTCACATACTGATGAAGGATTTCTCTCAGTTCTTCGGTTGTCGGCTTATGGTCAAGACTTTGTATGCGTTCTATTTTCTGCTCGTTAAGATAGCGTTTAAAACCACCCAGCATACCATAGAATGCTACTTCTGCCGTATTAGGTATAAAAGAGAATACTGTATGCTCCGTGTCATAACCTACAGCTTTCAATATTGAGTCTGTCAGCTGTTCACCAAGTTTTTTGCGCTCCTTGTATATATCTGTATCAGAACCTCTACTGAAATATATCCTTTCGAACGAGCATTTGCTGTCGCCACGCTGGTCAAGGATTTTCTCAATCGAAACGCCACCGTTCTTGCTTACAATCAAAGCATATCCAGGCTTCAGTTCTTCGATATCATCGCAATTCAATTCGAATGTGGTCTGCAGAACCGGTCGTTCGCTTGCCACGGCAATAATCTCGTCGTTCTTATAGAAGAAAGCCGGACGTATTCCCCAAGGGTCACGCATGGAGAACATCTCTCCACTACCTGTAAGACCACACATCACATAACCGCCGTCGAAATCAGGCATAGTAGTTTTGAGCACATTGCCCATCTCCACATTATTATCGATATAGTTTGTAATTTCACGACCGGAAAGTCCCTTTTTCTTCGCCTCAACGAAATTTCTCTCCACTTCGCGGTCGAGACGGTGTCCCATATATTCAAGAGTGATATAGCTGTCGCTATAGATGCGCGGCGACTGTCCCATATCCACGAGTTTCTCGAATATCTCATCAATATTCGTCATATTGAAGTTACCGCAAAGACAAAGGTTTTTTGCTCTCCAGTTATTCCTTCTCAGGAAAGGATGAACATATTCCAATCCTTTCTTTCCCGTTGTAGAATAGCGGAGGTGTCCCATATACAGTTCACCGGCAAACGGAAGATTTTCACGAGCAAAATCAACATCAGCCAATTTTCCTTCTTCGAGCTCTCCGAATTTTTTGTGAACTCTGCCAAAGATTTCCGTTATGGCATTAGATCCCTCGGCACGTTCCCTGAACATATATTCCCTGCCAGGTTTTGCCTCAAGGTTGACACATGCCATACCAGCACCTTCCTGTCCTCTGTTATGTTGTTTCTCCATCATGAGATACAACTTATTGAGACCATACATCCAAGTGCCATACTTCTGCTGATAATATTCAAGTGGCTTAAGCAGTCTCACCATCGCCACTCCACACTCATGCTTTAAAGGTTCCATTGTGTAAATGCTTTTACGTAATTCGTTCCTGAAATTCTTATACCTTACTATATATTATATCAAAGGGCTTGCTCCTTAAAAAGGAGTAGCCCCATAATATTTTCAATCATTCAACAGTAACCGACTTTGCCAGATTGCGCGGTTGGTCAACATTCTTTCCCTTACATACTGCAATATGATAAGCCAAGAGCTGTAACGGCACAGAAGCGATTAGCGGCTCCAGACACTCCAGCGTCTGCGGCATCTCTATCACCTCATCGGCAATCTTGCTTATCGTATCGTCTCCGCTCGACACAAGAGCCATCACTTTACCCTTACGAGCCTTAACCTCCTGTATATTGCTAAGCACCTTCTTATACATATCGTCATGCGGGGCAATAACAACCACCGGCATATCGGAATCGATAAGGGCAATAGGTCCGTGTTTCATTTCTGCAGCCGGATATCCTTCAGCATGTATATAACTGATTTCCTTCAGTTTCAAAGCCCCCTCAAGAGCCACCGGATAATTGTATCCACGACCGAGATAGAGGAAATTTCGGGCATACGTGAACGTACGGCTCAGTTCAGCAACTCTATCGTTCAGCTCAAGCATCTTCTTTATTTTGCCTGGAATAACACTTAACTCCTTTACAACAGAAGAATAGAGCTCATCTGTTATAGTGCCCTTCTCCTTTGCAAGAGCAAGAGCGAGCATTGCAAGGACGGTAACCTGTCCGGTAAACGCCTTTGTTGATGCCACACCGATTTCCGGACCGACATGTATATAGGAGCCCGTATCAGTAGCTCTCGGTATGCTTGAACCGATAGCGTTACAGATACCATAGACGAAAGCGCCATGGTCTTTGGCAAGCTTAACGGCAGCAAGTGTGTCAGCTGTCTCACCGCTCTGTGATATGGCGATAACCACGTCATCACTGTTAACCACAGGATTGCGGTAACGGAATTCACTGGCATACTCAACTTCCACCGGAATACGGCAGAACGACTCTATCAGTTGCTTTCCGATAAGTCCGGCATGCCATGATGTGCCACAAGCAACGATGATAAAGCGCTTGGCGCCAAGCAGTTGTTTTTTATAATCAATAACAGCGCTAAGAGTAACGTTGTTCAAGTCTACATTAATTCTGCCACGCATGCAGTTCTCAAGACATTCCGGCTGTTCAAAGATTTCTTTCAGCATGAAATGCGGGAAGCCACCTTTCTCAATCTGTCCGAGATCAAGGTCTACGGTCTTTACTTCAGGCGACATCTTAATGTTTTGGATATTAACCACCTTCAGTTCTTCCCCGAGACGCATCACGGCAATATTGTCGTCGTCGAGATAAACCACTTTGTCTGTGTATTCGATAATAGGCGTTGCATCCGAACCGAGGAAGAACTCGCCTTCTCCGATACCGATAACAAGTGGACTCTGCTTACGTGCCGCAATTATCTGGTTTGGTTCATTCTTGTCGAGTATTGCAATGGCGTATGCTCCAATAAGCTGATGCAGCGCAAGCTGGACTGCTGTCAGGAGATCCAAATTCTTCTTCAGCTGTATATACTCCACAAGCTGAACGATTACTTCCGTATCCGTATCCGAACGGAACTTCACACCATTGGCAATCAGTTTCTTTTTCAGATCGGCATAGTTCTCGATAATACCGTTATGTATAAGTGCAAGGCTCTTAGATTCCGAATAATGCGGATGTGCATTTACTGCCGACGGTTCACCGTGTGTTGCCCACCGAGTATGTGCGATACCTACAGAACCGCTGACATCCTTGTCTAAGCAAAAAGCTTCAAGGTCGGCAACCTTTCCCTTTGTCTTATATACGCTAAGATTACCGTCACTATTCACCAACGCAACTCCAGCACTGTCATATCCGCGATATTCCAAACGTTTCAAGCCATTTATGAGTATCGGGAAAGCCTCTCTCTTGCCTATATATCCTACTATTCCACACATATAAAACTTCTTTGCGGATTAGTTTCTGATGATATTTGTTACAAGCGACGCAACAGATGTTACGATACCGATTGCGGAGAACCACAGGGTAGTACTCTGTCCAATTGATGAATTCTGGGCCTTTACCTTGTTTGGTTCCACTATGATGGCATCATTCTGCTGCAGATAATAATAAGGAGAATTGATAAGGTTTGCATCGTTCAGATTGAGCCTGTGAATAGACTTCTGTCCGTTTGCATCCTCTCTTACAAGCATCACATTGTTGCGCTTACCGTAGATAGTAAGGTCGCCGGCATCGGCAAGTGCCTGAAGGATGCTGATTTTCTCGGCATCAACGGTATATTGTCCCGGACTTGCAACTTCTCCGAGTACGGATATTTTGAAGCTTGACATTCTTACATTTATAATAGGACGCTCGTTTGCTGCCATATACGGTTTAATCTTATCATGGATAAGATCTTCACACTCACGCTTTGTAAGTCCTGCAACCTTTATCAGTCCTACGACCGGAAAATTGATACACCCGTCATTGTCCACGAGGTATTGAAGAAGGCTTCCGGAACCGCTGCTTAGAGAACCGGCATTTCCCAATGTACTCTGTACAGAGAGATTGAATGGTGTAGCAGCCTTTGGATCAGTGGTACTGACTGTTATTGTAAGCAAGTCCTTCGGCATTATTTTTGCATCATACAAGCCCTTTGATGCTGAAAGATTCAAAGTGTCTGCATTCTGGAAATAAGCCACATTCTTTGTACTTCCACAACTGAAAAATGAAAGTACAACGAGCGCTAAAACTATTGGTGCAATTAGTTTCTTCATACGTCTAATAATAAATATATAGTTAAAACTTTGCAAAAATAAGTCTATTTTCTGAGATTGGCAAATATTTGGCTAACTAAATGTGTTTACAAGATACATAACAATAAAATCAATAAAAAGAATGGTAGGGAATTGAGAATATAAAGAATCCTCTTTTCCACCTTATTATATATATATAGGAGAAAAGAGGATTCCCTTTATTTTATTCTATTTTCCTGTTAACAGAAAACAGAACCGTCAATTTTCAATTAATAAAACTTGAAATAGTTGCGTGCGTTGTTGTAGCTGATATCCTCAACCATACGAGAGAGACTCTCCATATCGTTAGGCAGCAAGCCCTTCTCTACATCGTTGCCGAGCAGGTTGCAGAGCAAACGGCGGAAGTACTCGTGGCGAGGGTAAGAAAGGAACGAACGGCTGTCGGTAAGCATACCAACGAAGCGGCTCAGCAAACCGAGTACAGAAAGTGCATTCATCTGCTTTGTCATTCCGTCGAGCTGATCGTTGAACCACCAACCTGAACCGAACTGAATCTTGCCCGGGCAAGAACCATCCTGGAAGTTACCAAGCATTGTAGCAATTACCTCATTTGCACATGGGTTCAAGCAATACAGGATTGTACGTGTCAGCTTGCCCTCCATATTGAGTTCATTGAGGAAGTGGCTCATTGCCTTTGCTGTAGTGAACTCACCGATTGAATCGAAACCGGTATCTGCACCAAGCTTGTTATACATCAGTGTGTTATTGTCGCGGATTGCACCATAGTGATACTGCTGTGTCCAGTCTGCTGCATAGTCCTGCTCTGCAAAGACGTGAAGGATGCAGTGCTTGAACTGGCGAATCTCCTGTGCTGAAAGCTGCTGTTTACGCATTGCCTTCTCGAAGATTGTTTCAATCTGGGTATCTGTATATGGCTCATCATAGAATTCCTCAATTCCGTGGTCGGAGAGGCGGCAACCATTCTCATGGAAGAAGTCGTGGCGCTTCTGAAGAGCATCAACCATATCAGCAAACTTGTTGATTGTAACACCTGCAACCTCGCCAAGTTTGTTTACATAGTCAGCGAAATCAGGCTTTTCGATATTCATAGCCTTGTCTGGACGCCATGCCGGAATCATCTTTATCTCGAAACCGCTCTTGCGAGTCTGCTTGTGATAGCGCAGGTCATCGATTGGATCATCTGTAGTGCAGACACACTCTACATTGTAACGGCGCATGAAGCCACGTGCTGTATAGCCAGGCTGCTGCAATTTCTCGTTACACTCGTCGAAGATCTCACGTGCTGTCTTCGGACTCAACAGCTTGTTGATACCGAAAGCTGTTTTCAGCTCAAGGTGTGTCCAGTGGTAAAGCGGGTTACGGAATGTGTAAGGCACAGTCTCTGCCCACTTCTCGAATTTCTCCCAGTCGGATGTATCTGTACCGGTGCAGTACTTCTCGTCTACGCCGTTTGTACGCATAGCACGCCATTTGTAGTGGTCGCCGCCCAGCCAAAGCTCTGTAATGCTCTTAAACTTGTGGTCGTTTGCAACCATTTCCGGGATAAGGTGACAGTGATAGTCGATGATAGGCATTTTAGCCGCATGATTGTGGAAAAGATCTTGCGCTGTAGGAGTATCAAGCAAGAAGTTTTCGTCCATAAATTGCTTCATGTTTTTCTTTATTTTTAAGTGTTTATTATTAATATGTAATTTGTTTCTATTTAATACTGCAAATATACGGCATTTTTTTTGATTTCAAATATTTTTAAACTATATTTGCACTATCAAAACGAAAAAAAAGAGTTTCAACATATGAACGACAATAATTCCTTGCAACCGAGAGTTGTCCGTACAGACAGAGTTTTGCTTATCTATACAGGAGGTACTATCGGCATGGGGCGCAACCCCATAACGGGTGTTCTGGAGCCACTCGACTTCAACCATCTTGTAAGTTGTCTTCCTGAATTTGCCACTTTGGAGACGGGCATCGACACATATCAGTTTACTCCTGCCATCGACTCCAGCGACATGACGCCACGCTTTTGGTCGCAACTGGTAAGGATTATTGCTGACAGATATGAGCAGTATGACGGTTTCGTCATTCTGCACGGCACCGACACTATGGCATTTACGGCATCTGCACTATCTTTCATGCTCGAGAACCTCACTAAGCCTGTTATCCTTACCGGCAGTCAGTTGCCTATCGGTCAGTTGCGCACCGACGGTAAGGAGAATCTTATAACAAGTATTGAGATTGCATCCGCACATCATGCCGACGGCACTCCTATCGTTCCTGAAGTGTGTATCTATTTCAGCGGACACCTGTTGAGGGGCAACAGGTCGACAAAGACTAATGCCGACGGATTCAATGCGTTTGAGTCGTATAACTTCCCTCATCTCGGCGATGCCGGAGTTAACATCATCTACCACGAGGAGTATATTCTGAAGCCGGACTACACAAAGCCTCTTGTTCCGCATTTTGCCCTCGACCCCAACGTTATCGTGTTCACCCTCTTCCCCGGTGTGCAGGAACAGATTATTCGCCATGTAATAGAGGCTCCTGAGCTCCGTGCCATTATAATGAGAACCTATGGTAGTGGCAACGCTCCCCATCATCCCTGGCTGATGCACTTATTAAAAGAGGTAACAAGCCGCGGCATTACTGTTGTAAACATTAGTCAGTGTGCTGCCGGAACGGTGGAGATGGGGCGTTACGACACGGGGTTCCAGCTGAAGAAGATGGGGGTCATCAGTGGTCACGACAGTACGGTGGAGGGTGCTCTAACGAAACTGATGTTCCTACAGGGGCACTATACCGACACTAATATCGTGCGCTCGAAAATGAACCGCAGCATCTGCGGTGAGATTACTATTCCTAACGATTAACCGGGAATTGATACTGACCCTTTCCCCGGGTCATCCATCCATATTGTATGGCATGTTTCTTACAGCTGTGGTAGCAGGCGAAGCATGTCATACATTTTTTATTGTGCTTCCATTGCGGAAATTCGCCTTTCGTATATTCTATATCCGCAACAGGGCAAACGGCTGCACACTTTCCGCATTTTATACATGCTGTTTCGTCTACTCTGAAATATCTGTCGGTTACGAGTTTCCCGACGAACACTGAACCCAGTAAACGACTGTTTATACGCGGCCATTTCCCGACGTAATTCAAAAAGCGTCCCTCTGTTTTTTTCTTTATTTCCGTACCGACAAATGCCAGACGCCCTACTGAAGCTTTTATTTTTTCACGCTCCACCTCTTTTCCGTCTACATCCATAAACGGCAGTCCGACATAAGTATTTGGCATTTTCACATCGAAAGCAGCATTAACCTTTATTCCCGATTTTGCCGCATCGGAAATAAACACATCTATTGCCTCGCCTACGGTGTCGCCAGCGGTACATACGACAAAGGTATACATCGCTTCTGATGAGGTTTCGGTTCTTACTTTAATTCCATTCATGAACCTCCGCATCAGTTGCGGAGGGCGCCAGCCATGCACGGGAAAGCAGAAACCAAGCGTCTCTCCTTTCTCCAGTTCTAACGTGAAGCCATCGGCAGGCAACGTTGCCACGTCTACAGCCCTGTCTCTTAATGCGGCAGCGAGTGTCTCTGCCACATATTTTGTATTTCCTGTTCCGGATAAATATAATATCATGGTGCGAATTTACGCATTTTATTTTGAGAACACAACAAAAAGGCTTACCTTAGCTTAAAAATAATAGAAACCGGAATAAAATGGATAAGAAAATGAATGACAGAGAACTTATGATGAGAGCTATCAAGCTTTCGGAAGAGAGCGTGAGAAATGGCGGCGGACCGTTTGGTGCGGTTATTGCTAAAGACGGGGAACTGATTGCCGAGGCTTCCAATTGTGTTACTATCGATTGCGACCCTACGGCGCATGCCGAGGTGTCGGCAATAAGAAAGGCAACAAAGAAACTGGGAACTTTCGACCTCAAAGGATGCGTGATTTATACGTCCTGCGAACCTTGTCCGATGTGCTTGGGAGCTATCTACTGGGCACGCCTTGACAAGATTTTCTATGCCAACGACCGTAAGGATGCGGCTGCTATCGGCTTCGACGACGACTTTATTTATAAGGAGATTGAATTAGAACCGGATAAGCGCAACAAGCCTTCGGAGATTCTGATGCGCGACGAGGCAAGCAAGGCTTTCCGCATGTGGACTGAAAAAAGCGACAAGACGGAATATTGAGTCTCTGCATCTTGTCTATATATTTGAAAATAAAAAAACTGAAAATCCTTCACCATAGGTATAAGACTTTGAATGTCTGCTGCTTACGGTGAAGGATTTTTATAAGTAACAAATCTAAATTATTTTATACAAACGACAATGGAGATAATATAAAAAAACAACAAGTACAACTTATACAACAAGTACAACACGCAGCGTGCGTGACAAGCATGAAAGTTGTTTGGGTTGTATATGTTGTAACGGTTGTTTTAAATATAAATGTTTTGTTGTTTGTATAAACTAATTGTGAATTGCTACTTATCAGAGATTAATAACCAATATTTTTATTTAGATGAACTCAGTATCCGCTATTGTCTGAAAAACATGAAATAAACGGCGGCAAGTATTGCCAACACTATAGCCATTATCACGGTCTTTACCATGCACCCGGCTATCTTCTTCACAAGAAAGAAAGCTACGATGAAAGCTATGATGCAAAATATATAATATCCAAAATTCTCCATTTTCTTACCTTATTTAAATATATGTCTGAACGTCGCCGGAATCATTGTCTGAAACTCCATCGGCTGACGGGTTATAGGATGGTAAAAACATAGCATGTAGGCATGCAGACACAAGCGGTGCACAGGGTCGTCACCATTGCCGTATTTCACGTCGCCGCACACTGGATGCCCCATATCGGCAGAGTGAACACGAATCTGGTTCTTGCGTCCCGTCTCGAGCTTGAACTCTACAAGACTGTGGTCGGTAGTGCGGTCGAGCGTACGGAAATGTGTTATTGCATATTTTCCGCCGTTGTCTACAGGCGAAGAATACGTAACGTATGCCTTATTGTCTTTCAGCCAGTTTTCTATCGTTCCCTCGTCCTCTTCCATCTCACCGCTCAATACGGCAACATAGCGGCGGTCGAACACGATATCGTGCCAGTTATGCTCCAGTATCTGCTCTGTTTCCATGTCCTTGGCATAAATCATCAGTCCGCTGGTGTCGCGGTCGAGGCGGTGTACTACATGTGCCGTGCAGCGCTGGCGTGTCTTCTTGAAATAGTCGTCGAGTACAGCCTTCACATTCAGCGACTTATGTCCTGCTGCCATAGAGAGAATACCGATATTCTTCTCTATCACCACGAGATACTGGTCTTCGTAGACTATCTTCACGTAGCGGCTCTTCAGCTTGTCGTTGTTGCGCTTCGACTTGCTCACGTCTACGCGTGTGCCCTTTTGCAGAGGATAGTCAAACTGTGTAACGGTCTTGCCGTCTACCTTTATTCCCTTGCCCTGAAGTGTTGCCTTTATCTTCGAACGGCTCTCCTTCACGTTATTAAGAAGGAAATTGAGCAACGTGTCATCCTCTTTCACCTCATAATGGGCGTACTCGTTTATGTTCTTGTTATATGTATGTCTCATTCTTAATTTATTTAAGACTGCAAATTTAGGGAAAATTATTGAGATAGAGGATTATCGCTCAAAAAAACGCGACAAATTCGGTTTTATTGGAGCTATATTGTTTATAATCATGGAAGCGAAGAGGAATTTACATAAAGGAATGTAGGAGCAGGAATCTTATCATACCGGGCGAAAAACGGGCTTACTCAAGTGTTGTAACTATCGTTAAAAACACTTTTAACGGTAGTTGAAAACACTTTTAACGGTAGTTGAAAACACTTTTAACTACTCTTACAGGGCAAACGCATCAAAAATTTCACCTTTTAACAATTTGTCATGTACTACATA
>ERZ808246.1264-NODE-1264-length-18589-cov-15.053469_pt1 | contig 18589 bp, 15 predicted proteins | sample MGYA00521083_ERZ808246 | MGnify/ENA primary metagenome ERZ808246 (study PRJEB31516, sample SAMN03275577) | gut metagenome | biome: mammalia-associated habitat; material: feces | host: Papio cynocephalus | place: Kenya | collected 2012-07-07 ... | reverse complement strand
TCTGATCTCGAAGGACTCCAATCCAAGAGCCGCTTTCGTAACCTGCATTTACGAGACAAAAATAGCACAAATCGCTCTCAAATACAATAGGGGGCAGTGATAATTTCAACACATAGGAAACATAATCCAAATATGAATCACCCCCCCCCCATACAATTTAATCAATTATAAATCAACATATTACATCAAAGAAACATAAAACCGCATATGCTTCATGCCACTCCAAAATATAACAAAATCCCCCTAAATGAACCTTAAATGAACCTTAAATGAACCTGATTCTGTCTTGTAATATCTCTTTTGAGAGGGTTTCCGGAGTGTCCACTATGGCCGATGGACTGCAGGATGCGAGTTCGTCCCTGCTCCTGAATCCCCATGTGACACCTATTGTTCGGACCTTGGCGTTCGCCCCTGTCTGCATGTCGACATTCGAGTCTCCGACATAGACGACCTGGGCTTTCGTAACGGATGGAACCTCGACCAGAATCTGATCGACAATCGCAGGGTCGGGTTTGATCGGCTGGCCGTCACGCTGGCCAAGAATCCTCACGAAATCATATTCACCGAAAAAGTGTCGGACAAGTTTTTCCGCGCCATCCTGGTACTTGTTGGATGCGACGGCGAGGCGCACTCCCCTGTCGCTGATGGTCCTCAGCATCTCCGGGATGCCGCTGTACGGTCTGGTACGGTCACATTTGTGGACGTCGTAATACGGGATGAAGTACGAGGCCATCCTTTGTACTATGTCTTCGGTGGCTTGATCAGATGGAACGGCGGCGCGGAAGAGGTTGTAGATTCCGCGGCCGACCATCTGGTAATATTCATCTAACTTATGGGTCGGGAAGCCACACTGTGTCAAAGCATAGTTGGTGGCGTCGCCAAGGTCCTCAACAGTGTTCAGAAGAGTGCCGTCAAGGTCGAAAATAGCCAGTTTTGTCATTGAATATTTTGTTAATGTCGCTTAGGCACACTCGCTTCGACAAGATCGCTTCGACAAACTCAGCGACCGAAAAGAATCGCCGCCATAGTTAGCTCAGCGACCGGAGAAAACAGTCGGGCACTGAGCTTGCCGAAGTGCCGAAACGACGAGTTGTTGATGAGACGCCGGAACGACAACGCTACATTTATCTAAAATCTACTCAGCATTCTCGAAACCGAAGTACTCGCCCTTGTCCTCGTAAGGGACTCCGGTCTTCATCCATGCCGGCATCGGCGCGCCTTTCAGATAGTGATCGAAGAACTGCTGGAGTCTGATGGAGAGGTCCTTGCAGTTGCGCCTCTGGCCAAGGTTATGGGCCTCCTTGTTGTACTGGAGCAGCCATGCCGGTTTGTCAAGCCTACGGAGATCCGAGAAGAGCTCGATTCCCTGGTACCACGGAACCGCCCCGTCAGCGTCATTGTGCATGATCAGCACAGGAGTCTGAACCTTGTCGACATGGAAGACAGGGGAGTTCTCGATGTAAAGATCGAGCGCACCCGGCTCCCACATACTCTTTCCGATTCGGCTCTGGCCGTGCTCGTACTGACCGGCACGGGTGATGCCAGAACCCCAGCGGATTCCGCCGTAGGCTGATGTCATGTTGCCCACAGGAGCTCCGGAACCAGCCGCCGCGAACATATTCGTACGTGTTATGAGCCAGGCGGTCTGGTAGCCTCCCCAGCTCTGGCCCTGGATCGCCATCTTGCTCTTGTCAGCGATCGGATAGGCTTCACAGAGAGCCTCCGCGCCGGCACAGATGCAGTTGTAGGCGCTCTCACCCGGGTGACCGACCTTGTAGACAATGTCCGGAACGAAAACAATGTACCCCCGCGAAGTATAGAACGGGATATTCACTATAGAGCGAGAAGGCGCTGGCGTCCAGAAAGAATAAAGATTGTTGGCGTTCTTCTCATAGAAATAGATCATGACCGGAAGCTTCTCGCCTTCCTTCACTCCATCAGGGACGAAGACCAATCCCTTGAGAGGTGTGCCGTCGTAGGCGTTCCAACGGAAGAGTTCGGCACGTCCCCAGCGGTAGTCAGCCATCTGAGGGTTGATGGAAGAGACCTTTGTCGAAGTCTTGAAATTGTCGTCAGTATAATAGAGGTCATAGCAGTTGCGGAAATTGCCTTTCTGGAAGAAAAGCCTGTCGTTGTCCAGGGTTCCTGCTACGTACTTGAAGCTGACGGTGTCGGTGAAATATTCAAGGGTCTTTGAAGGCTTGGCAAGGTTCAGGCGGCCGAAGCCATTCTCCTGGCTGGACTCGTTGAACACGCTCAGGTAGACAGTCTGCTTAGGGTCAAGCGGCCTGGCAAGCCCACAGCGACGCTCGTTAGGTTTTCTGGTGTCCGGCTTAGGGTCCATGATCTTGAAGCGGTTGTGGGTCTGGCGGCCTACTCCTCCCGTAAGGTTGACAGCGGAGGCTCCGTCAGGGGAGAATTTCCAGATGTCGTAGCGGTCGATGATGAAGACAGCGGACTCGTCCTTTAGCCATTTCGGGGAGAACTCATGGGCTGGCGCGGCTGTCGGGTGGTCGTCCTCCTCATCGTAGAACGGAACTCCGGTCTGGGCCGTGAGGTTGACCTTCTCACCTGTCTGGGTGTTGTAGGTGAACCAGTTCATCTCATCGTTGTCGAACCAGACGAGGTATTTCCCGCTCGGAGACATGTCGAAACGTCCGGTGTTCATTCCCTCGGCCACAGCCTTCCGGGATCCGTCATTGACATTCACAAGGGTGAAGTCATAGCGGTTGTTGTAGTCCCAGACAGTGGTGCGGGCGTACTTGGCGTTGTCAGCGGAGAGAACCCACTCGGAGAAACCACCGTTCATAAGGCGGATGCTGGCGAACTTTGAGGTGGTCAGCGGCACGATCTTTCCCGGTTCAGCGAGATCTATGGTAGCTGAATATGTCTTCTTGAGGGTTTTGTTGACATTAAGCCTCTGCTGCGGCGGGGTGTAGACGGCATCCCAGTTCCAGATGTCCAGCTGGGCGGTCTCGAAGTCCACGATGGAGGTGTCCTTCGGCGGGCGGATGGCTCCGATGCCGAGGAAGAGGCGCTTCCCGTCAGGGGTGAAGTGGAGTTCGGAGTTCTCGTTGAGGGTCCAGCCCGGGGTACCCTCAACTTTTGTTCCTTGAGCGAAGATCTCTTTGGTTGAATATACCCACTTGCCGTCCTTGCTGATGACAGTCGTACTGTCAGCGGCAACCGGAAGCGGCCGGCGAGCCTGTCGAGCCGTCTTTCCTGTCTTAACAGCCTGAATGCTCGTCAAGTACAGAGCCTGACATTTGTTGCGGTTCTTGCTCTTGTCTGTAGATCCGAGGAACACAAGCTGATCCTCAGCGTCGCTGAAGGTCAGACGGCTGTAGGACTCGGCGCCTTGGGCGAGAGTGTCAAGGGATGCCGGAGCATGGGCTATCATGACGGCTGTCGCCGAGAGCGAGTCCTTCTTGTCTTTCTTGGAGGTCATCACAAGCACAGTTCCATCCTGATTGAAGTAATAGGAGTCGATGTACTTGAGCGTGTCCTTCCTGTCTGTCGCAGGATTCAGGATGATGAGTCCCGACTTGTCAGTGCCTTTCTTGTCCGAGGTGTCCTTGTAGTGCTTCCATGTGGATTTGTAGGCGATGTAAGGCTTCGCCAACGAACCGGTTGTGTAGGAGTCCACACGACCGTACTTCTTGACTGTCATGGTTGTGAGATCCACGACGGCCAGAGTGTCCTTGGTCATGTTCTCGGCCTTCTTCTTGTCTATCTTTTCCTGACGGGTCTTTGCGAACTGTGGCTTGATCCTGAGGTAGAGCCACTTGCCTTTAGGGTCCAGGGATGCCTGGGAACCACGTGGGATGCTGATCTCACGGCAGGAGGACTTGCCTTTCTTCTGAGGGGTCATGTTCCTGACATAGAGGGTGCCGTCCCCTTCCTGAGGGTTGACGCACCACACAAGAACGTTGCCGTCATCACTTTTCTGGATGTCGGAGACACTTTGCCACGAATCGTACACATCGTGGTCCATCGCTTTTTTCTGAGCCGACGCCTCTGTCATTCCCGACATGGCGGCGGCGATGGCCAAAACTGGCAGCAGTTTGAAATTCATAATATAAGATAATAACTATTTCATTACTATTGAGTCGCTTCGACAAGCTCAGCGACCGCTCTTCGACAAGCTCAGCGACTGCGCTTCGACAGGTTCAGCGACCGGAAGAAGCGGTTGGTGAGCCTGTCGAACCACCGCGGTCAGCCTTGCGTATGGCCTCGTAGTAGTCGTGGCGGGCAGGATTCTCAGGGAACCAGCCTTTCAACACACGCTTTTCCTGCTCAAACACCTCCAGAATGCCCCAGAAGCAGGAAAAGGCTGCGGCGCCAAGTACGGTGGAAATGACTTCATGCTCCATGAATATGGAAGCGGCGGCGAAGGCCAGTCCCGCGACCAGGAGCAGCCACCAGCTGCCTTTGCCCCAATGATATTCCATCTTAATGACTATGGGATGGCATATTCCTATAATTAGGAATGTCGCCGCTCCGACTATTATTCCACTTAAGTTCATATTCGATCGCATTTTCAAAATGACAAATTTAAGAAATAATATTGATTTTACATTTTGGTACCTACGTTTCACGATACAGGGCAGACAGTTTACCTATATATTGGGATTGTACAGAAATCTGACCGGCGGTAACTTTGTGGTTGGATAGTGATATCGTCACAAAAACAAGAATCTTTTAAGCCAAATGAAATGAAAAGAGCCCGCGGTCGAGAGACACCGGGCTTTTCCGTTGTATCATGTCGCTTCGACAAGCTCAGCGACCGCTGCTTTCCGCTCTGCGACCGCACCGATCCTGTCGGTCGCTGAGCCTGCCGAAGCGACTTTTTCAAAATATTACGAAATTCTTGTAACAATCAATGAAAATATTCGTTTATATTGTGAAACGACAAGAAAACGATGACAAGAGAAGAGTCCATAATGTTCTACAAGGCACACGCCAGACGGCTGTTCAACACCAGCCTTCGGATAATCCGCAACAGCGGCGAAGCCGAAGAGATCATGCAGGACACGATCCTCAAGTTCATCTCGGCCGATGTCGTGCCCAAAGACCCTGCGCAGGTCGCCTTATGGCTGAACCGGACCTGCATCAGAAAATCCATCGACGCGGCGAGGCGGAAAAAGAGGGAGAAACTCTTCCTTGATGAATATGCCGCTGACGCTTCCGAATATGACAGCGACCCACATCTGGAGTTTTCAGGGACAGCGGCTGGTGTCACCGAAGTGCGCAAGGCCATCGATGAATTGCCGGACAACTACAGAATAATCATGAATCTGACACTTCTGGAAGGACTTGACTATGAGGAAATCGCCGGCATTACCGGGGAGCGTGAGGGTACGATCAGGACACAGTTTTCAAGGGGAAAGGCCAAATTGGCCGAAATATTAAAGAGACAAGGACATGACAGACTTTAAGGAATATATCAGGAATAATCCCTATCTTCTGAACGACAAGGATCTGCCAGAGGGACACGAGGCACGGTTCGGGGGCAAACTGGATGCGATGCTGGCGTCAGCGGGTATGGAGCAAACGGATAAGGTAAAGAAGCGGAAGAGGATATTCACAAAAATATTCACCGTGGTGGCTTCTGCGGCCGCCGCCTGTGCCGCCGCTGTGATATTCATAAACCGCACGGCAGGAGAAACAGAGTGGTTCGAAGGGGTCGGGAATGATCCGGTAGAGGTATATTTGGCATATTCAGAGAAGGCAAGCGTGATGTACGGGGAAATATTCACAAAAGATTTGAACGCCGATTGGGAGAGTACCGTGAGGAGTATCGCGGAGGAGAGTGTGCCGATGATTGACCAACTTCCGGATGAGCTTGACAATGCGGAGAAGGCGATCATTCTGAAAGAATACTATGGAGAACTTCTTAATGGATTAGACAAAATCAACAAAATAAAATAGTTATGAAAAAATTTATTTTTATTGGAGCCACAGTGCTCGCTATGATCGTCGCTCCTTGTCTTTGCACAGCCGCCTCAGCGGGCGTCACAACTTCAACAAGTCAGCCGGCAGCCACCCAGGCCAGCACTGAGTACACCAAATGCAAGTTCAACTGCACAGATTTCACCGGGCTGGAACTCTCAGGAGTCGTGGATGTCACCCTATCAAAATCAAACGCCTACAAGGTTGAGGTGACGCTTCCGAGCGAGCTCCAGGACTATCTTCTTGTTTGGGTGAAGAACGGGGTTCTGAAAATCGGTTGGAACAAGGAGATTCCGTCAAGGATTCAGAAGAAGTTGGGAAACTGGACGTGCAAGGCTGTGGTGTCCATGCCGGAACTTAGGAAATTGGACATGTCCGGAGCAACGCGACTCAGGTGCGATGACACATTCGACCTCGGGAATTTTGACTTCTCATTGGATCTGAGCGGTGCAGCCAATCTGGAAACCCTCAACGTCAATGCCAATGAACTTGAAGCTGAGATTAGCGGAGCTTGCGGCTACAAGATCGCAGGCGGTTTCAGGGAAGCGGACATCGAGCTTTCCGGAGCGTCCAACGGAAATCTTAGCATCAATGCGGACAAACTGGATTTGGAAATCAGCGGGGCCTGCAAGGCCAGGCTGGCCGGAGATTCACGCAAGGCAAGTGTAGACGCCTCTGGAGCTTGCGAGCTTTACATCGAAGGGACAATCGGAAAGCTGGAGGTGGACGCCTCTGGAGCCAGCAAGATCCATGCGATGGAGGCCAATGTAGAGGAAGCCGTACTTGAGACCTCGGGAGCATGCAGGTGTGACGTGAACGTGAGCCGTTCCATCATGATCGAGGACGCGACTGGAGCGTCTTCCATCAACTACAAGGCTCCCAAGGACTTGGGTGTGATGATCAAGTCGATAGGGAGGTCGGCTTCGGTGAAGAGGGTTAATTAATGCTGGTACGCTTCGGCACTTCGACAAGCTCAGTGACCGAAGCGTAAATAGCCCAGTAATTCAACATTAGGGTCACGGGAGAGCTGGCCGGGATTGGTTCCCGGCTCGCCTTCCGGAACTTTAAGGCCGCGAGCGGCATAGTATTTTGTCCAGAACTCCGTCACATTTCCGGTGCTGTCGTGGAACGACATCGGGATTGTATCAAACACAAAAAGCCTTGGTCCGATCTCTGAAGGTTTTATTCCTTCATTACTTTCATCATCATTCTCAGTGCCATTCGTCACCCCATTCATCTCATATTCTTCACCTATCTTGTCTTTCTTTCCAACATTATCTTTTACATCACTACGCTCATTTCGTCCACCTTTGAAAACAAACGACTTCTGGACAAGTTCCGAGCAGTATATGGCACTGTCGCTTGGCATGAATATCTCATCGTAAGGACTTCCAAGAAACCTCTCGGCGTTCCCGATGCTGGCATCTACATCCAAGTCATCCACACGCCCAATCATGACCGCATCAGTCTCGGCAAGCCTCACCAAAAAGCTATCCAGCGGAATCCGCCATACTCCTCCTACGGGAACGGCTTCGATGATGTCTCCTCCAACATAAACAGCCACATGGTCAATCGTGAGGCCATCAACTCCCTCCGTCACATCTGTTATGTTGTTGCCAAGACCGTTTACGACAAAGAGCAGATCACCGTCCCTTAAATCAGAGACAGATACATTCCCAGATGAACACCCTATAAGTGTAATAATAAATAATATCGGGAAAAACGTCCTCATGAAAATGCCATCTACAAGAAACAAAACAGGCCTGAAATCGTGAAAAATCAGGCCATTATGCTATTATATTAATTGATCGTGGATTACTCTGCGGAATCATCATCCCCACCGTACTGCGAGATGTTGTCATCAGGAAGGGCGCTGTCAGCAGGGGCGTCGGCAGAAGATCCGGCGACATCCTCATTCTCGGCATCCTCCTCGCCTTCAAGCCATCTCTCAAGGGCCTCGGCGTCATCTGTCTTCACCTTGATCTTCACCAGATTGATCGAGTCATCAGTCTCGACAGTCACCGCATAGAAAGACGTGCCGTCAGGCTTCGGGTATTTTACAAGGTCAGGAAGGTAGTCACTGAACCCTCCTGGATATTTCTCATTGAACGCAGCGGCAAGTGCCTCGGACATATTCTCATAACTTACCACGTGTCTTTTCTTCTGATCTGGTGTCATAGTCATTCTCGTTTTCGGGTGCAATATTAAGACATTTTTCCGAATTGAGAAGCAAAGAGTGAACTATTTTCTGAAAAAAAACGATTTCTGTCTCTTCTTCTTCTCTGGATCACGCTCCACGAAGACCGGTTTCATCGTGCGCGGGTCGATTCCGGTGTAGTACATCACGGATGATGTGGTCATCGGAGTCGGAGTGAAATCCTGCACCTGATCCATGTATATTCCTTTCAAAGCGGGATTTTTGGACAGGTTCTCCATGTCCTTCATCGTGCAGCCAGGGTGGGAGGAGATGAAATACGGAACGATGCCGGTCCGGCGGCCGTTCTGCGCGCAGATCTTGTCAAATTCGCAGCGAAGCCTCTCGAACAGCTTGAACGAAGGCTTGGCTATGTACTGGAGAACCTTGTCCTCAGTGTGCTCCGGAGCCACTTTCATTCGCCCGGAAGTGTGGTCAAGAATCAAAGTCTTCAGATAAGGTTTGGAGGTCTCGTCCACGAAACCGTTCTCGTCCAGGAACAAGTCGTATCGGATTCCGCTTCCGATGTAGGAATGACGGATTCCGGGGACGGCATTGACTTTCTTATAGAGTTCAAGTATCTGTTTGTGAGAGCGGTTCATATTCGGACACGGGGCCGGAAACAGGCACGATTTCCTACGGCATTTGTCGCAGAGAGTCGGATTCTTGCCTCGCATTCCGTACATGTTCGCGGTCGGGGCGCCAAGGTCGGAGATATTCCCCGCAAACCCTGGCATCTTTGCCAATTTCTTCACCTCAGCCAAGATCGAAGCCTGCGAGCGGGATTGGATGAACTTTCCCTGATGCGCCGCGATAGTGCAGAAATTACACCCTCCGAAGCACCCTCGGTGAGTGATGATGGAATCCTTGATCATGTCGTAGGCAGGAATCCTCTTTCCTTTGTAGCGAGGATGGGGCAGTTTGGTGAACGGCAGATCCCAGAAGGAATCCATCTCCTCGGTTGTGGACGGGGAATATGGCGGGTTGATCTGCACGAAACCGTTCCCGACAGGCTCGATGATCGTTGCCGGATGCATCATGTTGGCGTGAGTCTCAATCAGATGGAAATTCTCCGCGAACGCTTTCTTGTCCCGCTTGCACTCCTCGAACGAATGGAGCACCAGCGGATCCTTGACCTTCCACTTCCCGCTCATCATGAAAGCGATCTGCGGAATCTTGTGGATCTCATGAATATTCCTCTGCGCCTCTATGGCCCTTGTCAGCTCTATCATCGGCTTCTCCCCCATCCCGTAGCACAGGTAGTCTGCCCTGCACCATTTCAGAATAGACGGAACAAGCTCGTCTTTCCAGTAGTCATAGTGGGTGAGTCTTCGGAGAGAAGCCTCGACACCTCCGATGATGACCGGAACGTCAGGATAAAGATCCTTCAATATGTTCGTATAGACACTGACGGCATAGTCTGGCCTCTGTCCGGCCTTTCCGTCCGGAGTGTAGGCGTCGTCGTGGCGGAGACGCTTGCTGGCCGTGTAATGGTTCACCATGGAATCCATCGCACCGGCGTTGACACCGAAATAGAGTCTCGGAGCGCCCAGTTTCTTGAAATCCCTGAGGTCATCCCTCCAGTTTGGCTGCGGCACGACAGCAACCCTATAGCCAAAATGCTGAAGCCAACGGGCGATGCAAGCAGTACCGAAAGAAGGGTGGTCCACAAAGGCGTCACCCGTAAAAAGGATGACGTCGATGTAGTCCCACCCTAAGGCTTCAACCTCCTTCTTGGAGGTCGGGAACATGTAATCCGTTTCGGACATAGGACGTCCTACATTCTCTCCGGCAGTTCGATTCCGAGGATACCCATAGCCTTGCGCAGCACTGCGGAAAGGGTGTCAATCAGAACAAGACGCATCTTGAGGACATCCCCGTTCTCCTCCTTGAGGATAGGGGTGTCATGATAGTACTGGTTGAACTCCTTGGCGAGGTCGTAAGCGTAGTTGGCGATGACGGCCGGTGAATATGCCTGCGCGCCTTCCGCGATCTTGGCAGGGAATGTGTTCAGCAACTTTATGAGTCTGATCTCCTTGGCGCTGAGCTCGACCTTAGGCAGAGGAGAGGCTGAATATTCAATACCCTTCTCCGCGGCCTTGCGAAGGATCGAGCGGATTCTGGCGTGGGTATACTGGATGAACGGACCGGTGTTGCCGTTGAAGTCGATGGACTCCTTCGGGTTGAAGAGCATGGTCTTCTTCGGATCCACCTTGATGATGAAGTACTTGAGCGCACCAAGACCGATCATGTGGTAGAGCCTCGTCTTGTCCTCCTCGCTCATGTCGGCCAGCTTGCCGGACTCGTCCGAAGTCGCTCTCGCCTCCTCGTACATCTTCTGAAGAAGATCGTCGGCGTCCACGACGGTGCCCTCACGGGACTTCATCTTGCCCTCCGGCAACTCGACCATTCCATAAGAAAGATGGAATATGTTGTCGGCCCAATCGAAGCCCAACTTCTTGAGGATCAGTTTAAGAACCTGAAAGTGATAGTTCTGCTCGTTGCCGACCACATAGACGTGAGAATCCAGATGATATTCGGCGAAACGCCTTTCAGCAGTGCCAAGATCCTGTGTGATGTAAACTGAGGTACCGTCCGAACGGATGAGAAGTTTCCTGTCAAGTCCGTCGGCGGTTAGATCGCACCAAACGGAGCCGTCTGGATCCTTCACGAACACACCCATATCTAATCCCTTCTGCACCAGCTCCTTGCCGAGCAGATAAGTCTGAGACTCGTAGTAGACTTTGTCGAAAGTGATTCCGAGAGCCTTGTAGGACTCATCGAATCCCTTGAGGACCCAGCTGTTCATCTTGGCCCAAAGGTCACGGACCTCCTTGTCGCCGGCCTCCCACTTCTGAAGCATCTCATGAGCCTCCTTAAGACAAGGGGCCTCTTTCTTGGCGGTCTCCTCGTCCATTCCTCCGGCCACAAGATCATCGACTTCCTTCTTGTAGATGTTGTTGAAAGCCACGTACATATCCCCGACAAGATGGTCGCCCTTGATTCCGGTTGACTCGGGAGTCGCTCCGTTTCCGACCTTCAGCCAGGCAAGCATGGACTTGCAGATGTGTACTCCCCTGTCGTTGACGAGGGTGGTCTTGATCACATTGTTGCCGCTGGCCTTCAAAAGCCTTGACACAGAGTCACCGAGCAGGTTGTTCCTGATGTGGCCGAGGTGAAGAGGCTTGTTGGTGTTAGGCGAAGAGAACTCGACCATGATGTTCTTCCCTGTCTTAGGCAGATCGCCGAAATCCTTGTCAGTGACGATCTCTCCGAAAAGCTCGTTCCAGAACAGGTTGGAAAACAGGAGGTTGAGAAAACCCTTCACGCAGTTATATTCAGAAATCTCCGGCACATTGGTCTTGAGCCATTCCCCGATGGCGTTGCCGGTGTTCTCCGGGGTGGAGTGCGACAGTCGAAGAAGAGGGAAAACGACGAGGGTGAAGTCCCCTGTGAATTCCTTCCTTGTGACTGAGACCTGAAGAGCAGACGGTTCGATGTCGGCGTTATAGAGGGCCTTGATGGCTTCTGAAGCCTTCGTGGCGATGAAAAGTTCCGGAGTCATTAACCGAGATAGGTTTTAAGAAGTTTGCTTGCGGATGGTTTCTTGAGCTTGCGGATCGCCTTCTCCTTGATCTGGCGGACTCTCTCTCTGGTGAGATCAAGTCTCTCGCCGATCTCCTCGAGGGTCATCTCCTGGCATCCGATGCCGAAGAACGACTTGATGATCTCACGCTCACGGGTCGTCAGAATCTGGAGAGACCTCTCAATCTCGGTGCTGAGCGACTCGTTCACCAGACCTCTGTCGGCCATAGGAGAGTCATCGTTAGGGATCACGTCCAGAAGGCTGTTGTCCTCGCCCTCAACGAACGGAGCGTCCACTGACACGTGTCTTCCGGAGACCCGGAGAGTGTCGGAAATCTTGTCCTGAGGGATGTCGATCATCTCGGAAAGTTCCTCGTTGGATGGGCTTCTCTCGTTCTTCTGCTCGAACTGCGAGAGAGCCTTGTTGATCTTGTTCAGGGAACCTACCTGGTTGAGCGGAAGCCTGACGATCCTGGACTGCTCGGCGAGAGCCTGAAGGATTGACTGGCGGATCCACCACACGGCGTATGAAATGAATTTGAAACCTCTTGTCTCATCGAATTTCTCAGCGGCCTTGATCAGTCCGAGATTGCCTTCATTGATCAAATCCGGAAGGCTAAGACCCTGATTCTGATACTGCTTGGCCACAGAGACCACAAAACGGAGATTAGCCCTCGTGAGCTTTTCCAACGCTTTCTGATCTCCTTTGCGGATCCGCTGTGAAAGTTCGACCTCCTCTTCCGGAGACACCAACTCCTCGCGGCCGATCTCCTGGAGGTACTTGTCCAGGGACGCGCTCTCGCGGTTGGTGATTGACTTTGTAATCTTTAATTGCCTCATATATTCTGTAATACACAAATTTCCCTGACGGAAGGCAGGATCCTTTTCCGTCAGGGAAACACTATCCGATAACCTTCATCAACTACTCTTTACTGAATCCGAAGAACGCTTTTCTACCGTTGGCTGTCACGCCCTCGATGTAGACCGCTCTCTTTGCGGACTTAGCGATGTTCAAGACATCCTGAGGTGTGCCGACAGGCTGATCGTTGACGTAAGTGATGATCATTCCCTCAGAAGCGCCCGCCTCAAGCATCTTTCCGCTTCCGACAGATGTGACCTCGACACCTTTCTTCAAGCCGAACCTCTCAAGAGTCTCCTTGGAAGCCTCTTTCAATGTCGTGCCGAAGAACGCGATCTCTCCGTCTCCGACAACCGTTCCGTTCTCGATGCTGCTGCCCTGGAAAGTTACTTCCAATTCCTTCTCCTTTCCGTCACGGACAACTTTAACCTTGGCCTTGTCTCCTGGATGGTACGAATTGACCTTGACCTGCACTGCGGAACCGTTCTTGACCTCGGTTCCATCAATGGCCACGATCACATCACCCTCCTTCATTCCGGCCTTGTCAGCCGAGCTGCCTTTCGCAACCTCTCTGATATATACGCCATCCGGAGAAGAAAGTTTCATTTTTTTCAACATATCATCCACGGAATCGTACTTGAGGACATTGGCTAGTCCCTCGTTGAGGTCGGACATCGAGATTCCCAGAACCGCTCTCTTCACTGAACCAAAGTCCATCAGGTCACCAACAATCTTCTTCACAATGTTCACAGGCACGGCGAATGAATATCCCGAATATGCCCCCGTCTGTGAAACAATTGCGGTGTTGATGCCGACCAGCTCGCCTGTCTTGTTGACAAGGGCTCCACCCGAGTTACCAGGGTTGACAGCGGCGTCAGTCTGGATGAATGACTCAATCTGGATTCCTCCATTGTTCCTTTCCCTCGGGTCATGAGCCATGGAACGGCCTTTGGCACTGACGATTCCGGCGGTGATTGTGGACCTGAGCTGGTAGCCAAGAGGGCTGCCGACAGCAAGAACCCATTCCCCGAGCCTCAACTGATCTGAATCTCCGAACGGAAGGGTAGGAAGTCCCTGGGCGTCAATCTTTATCAATGCGACATCCGTGGCCGGATCGGTGCCGATCACCTTCGCGTCATAAACCTTGTTGTTATTCAGCGTGACCTGAACTTTCGTGGCGTTGGCGACAACATGGTTGTTGGTCACGATGTAACCGTCGGGACGGATGATCACGCCGGAGCCGCTTCCCTGCTGCTCCCTTGTCTGAGGTTCACCGTCTCCAAAGAAAAAACGGAAGAACGGATCGGACATCTGATACTGCTGGGTCACGGTCACCTCGACATAAACCACAGCATCGACAGCAGCCTCCGCCGCATAAGTCAGGTCAGGATAGTCAGACTGTGCCAGATTGACAGTCTTCGTGACCATTCCGTTCTCGGTCCTTGTCACTTTGTCCCCCTCTTCCACGGTCGCCGCCTTGACGACACCGTAAGCCGCCAGCATGCTGATCAACACTGACAGCAGCACTGTTACCAAACCTTTTTTCATTTTTGACATATTAATTAAATTTTACAAATATTCATAGTTCACATAGCCTCGGACGGCAATTCCGAAGCCTTGGGCAAAAAATCAAATATGATGCCATAAAATTAAGGGAATATTCGTATATTTGCCTTTTACAGAGGCCGCCTTCCGGCGGCCGGAAAACAATGAATTTAAAAACACACGAATATGAAATTCAACGTATCAAGCTCCGAGCTTCTGAAAGGGCTGATGGACATCTCCAAGGCAATCCCGGCCAAGTCCGCCCTGCCGATTTTGGAAAATTTCCTGTTTGACCTCAAAGGCAACATCCTGGAGGTCACCGCTTCGGATTCCGAGCTCACACTGAGGACCGAGATAGAGGTGGACACCACTGAGGAAGAAGGCAAGATCGCTGTTCCGGCACGGCACATCATCGATCTCCTCAAAGAGCTTCCAGACCAGCCGGTCGCCATCAAGACAGCAAGCGACAGCTCGATCGAGTGCAAATGGGCCAGCGGAAATTCCGTCCTGCCATTCTTTCCCGCCGAGGACTATCCTGAGATCAAAGGGACAGGCGACGACGCGGAAAAGATCGACTTCCCTGCGGAAAGCCTTATCGAAGGCATAAACAGCACGATCTATGCGACCGCTGACGATGAGATCAGACCGGCGATGAACGGTATCTTCTTTGACTTCAGCCCTGAGTCTACCACTCTTGTGGCTTCAGACTCTCACAAGCTCATCTGCTACACAGCCAAGGAGGTGAAGACGCCGGAGAAGTGCTCGTTCATCCTGCACAAGAAGCCGGCCGCGGTTCTGAAGTCAATCCTCGGAAAGGATGACGGGACAGTTGAGATCGCGTTTGACTCCAGCACCGTCCTCTTCACATTCGGGAAGACGACCATGGTGTGCAGACTTATTGTCGGCAAATACCCGAAGTACCGTGACGTGATCCCGCAGAACAATCCAAGCGTGCTGAAGATTGACAGGGCGTTGTTCCTGAACACTGTAAGACGTGTGGCCGTCTGCGCCAACAAGGCATCCAACCACATCAAGCTGGATCTCAAGCCTGGCCAGATGGAGATAACCGCCCAGGATCTCGGATTCGCCATCGCCGCCTACGAGAAAATAAACTGCGACTACAACGGAGACGAGCTGACCATAGGATTCAAGTCTACATTCCTCACCGAGATTCTCTCGAACATGAGCTGTGAGACTGTCGTGATGAAATTCGCGGACGCGCGAAGGGCCGCCCTGATCATTCCGTCTGAGGAGGACGAGGAGAGCGGCAAGATCTGCGGAATCCTGATGCCTATCATGGTTTAACCACGAATATTCAGAGCTATGGAACTTTCTCTTGAGAGGCCTTTGCTTTTCTTTGACATCGAGAGCACGGGGCTTAACATTGTTAATGACTGCATTGTCGAGTTGAGTTTCGTCAAGGTTTTCCCGGACGGACATCATGAGGTAAAGACTTGGAGGGTGTGTCCTTGGGACTATACTCTCCGCAAACAGCATCCGATGAATCCTGAGGCCAGCCAGGTGAACGGAATCAAGGACGAGGATGTCGCAGGTGAGAAGAAATTCATCGAGATAGCACCGGAAGTTGTCGAATGGCTTAAGGACAGTGATCTGGCCGGATACAACTCAACGAAGTTTGATCTGCCCATGCTTTCCGAGGAGCTTGAAAGGGTGAGGGCTTACTGCCTGCGCAGGATAGCTGACCCGAGGAACACTCCCGAAAATAAGGAAAAGGCCCAGACGACGCTTGAGGCCACGGACATAGATCTGCATTCCAAGCAGATGATCGACGTGCAGACGATCTACCACTACATGGAGCCTCGTAACCTCAAGGCCGCCTACAGGTTCTACTGCGGAGGAGAGGACTTTGAGAACGCCCACTCGGCTGAGGCAGACACGATGGCCACGTACGAGGTTCTGAAAGGCCAGCTGGACATGTACAAGTCGCCGAGCAAGTACCATGAGCAGGTGCTCAAGAACAACGTGGAGTTTCTGGCCGGTGTCGCCGGGCGTCCCCGCACCGTGGACTATGCAGGCCGCTTGATTCTCGGCAAGAACGACGAGCCTACGATCAGTTTCGGAAAGCATAAGGGGAGAACCGCACGTGAGGTCTATGAGACAGAGCCCGCCTATTTCGCATGGATTGAGAACGGCGAGTTCACGATGGACACGAAGCGGCAGTTCGCCCGTTTGAAAGAGCAGTTCGAAAAGGAAAAGAGAGAGGCTGCGAAGGCTCGTGAGGCCGAGATGAGCAAACCTCTTGAAGGAGAAGCGTTTGACAGCGCCATTGCCGGTCTTAAGGACAAATTTGGTGGTGGCAAGCTTTTCTGACGCCCTACTCACGCGTGTTCCATGAATATAATAGTAAAGACATCATCCGGCCACATCATCGTGCGTCCGGACACCACATGGGAGAAGGACAACGAGGATTTCTACCCTCCGGAGTTTGTGGAGGAGCTGACATATTCCCCAGTCCTTTTCGCGCATGTCCTGAAGCCTGGCCGCAGCATAGGGAAGAAGTTCGCGTCAAGGTACTATGACAGCGTAGGTTACGGTGTGCTGATCTACCCAGAGAATATGCTTGACGGCACCCCCGAAGGCTATGCCCAAGCCATCTGTCTGGACCACACTTCCTTCCTCCCCTCTCCTACCTTTCCTCCACAGAAATTGGAGACGGACGGCAGATTCAGTCTATTCAGAAACGGCACTGAACTTTTCTCCTTCGACCAACCATCTTTGAATATGATTGAGGACGCTCTCGTCCAGGCCACCCGGCTGCTCTACATCCGCACCGGTGACCTGATCGCCATAGAGCTGACCGCCCGCAAACCGCTGACAACACGCATTGACGCCAGCACCCGCCTCACCGGTTCTTTCGGGCAGGACAAAGTCCTTGATTTTCAGATAATTTTCTAAACAAGGTCTCGTGTTGACTAATAGTTCAGCGAGGTGCCACCACGAACCCTCCGCGCTTCGCGCTTCGTCCCTCCCAGCCTACAGCTGGGTCCCTCCCGCTTATAGCCGCGGGTGGCTAAGGTTCGTGATGGCACCTCACTGAACCAAGGCGACAATAGGACGCATGTAATCGCATAACTATGATAATCTAATTCTATAAATAGCTATAAAAAAACATCAGCAGCCGAAAAATCAAAAGTCAAATTTTGGTAACGTGCAAAATTTGGCTTTTGCTTTTTTCGGATGCTTATAGGTGCTTTGTCGCTTCGACAGGCTCAGCGACCAGAGTGTAATGCCATCAAGCGATGGAAACCGGCTGCGATACGCTCAAGGCCTTGCTGGAGGCGGGCGCGAGGGCAAGCGATGTTGATGCGCATGAAGCCATCGAGGCCGTACATAACTCCGGAATTGATCCAGACTTTCTCATTTGTCAACAGACTATTTTCGATGTCATTCGCAGACATGTTCAGAGCGCTGACATCGACCCAGACGAGGTACGTTCCCTCCAGTTTGCTGACGGGAAACTCCGGGAGGTTTTCCTCGAAGAACGAGAGCAGTGCGCGATAGTTGCCGTAAAGATATTCATTGAGCTCCTTGAGCCACGGCTCGCCCTCGTTGTAGGCTGCCTGAAGGGCAAGGACTCCGAAAGGATTCACGTCGCACAACTCGTTGATGTTGATGACCCTGTCGATGAGCTTCTTCCAGTCCTGATTGTTCGTGATGATGTTGGAGATTCCGAGGCCGGCGATGTTGAAAGACTTGCTCGGAGAGTTCATCGTGACGGTGTTGTCCTGGGAGGCCTGCGAGAGCGAGGCCATAGGAGTGTAGTGATAGCCAGGCATTTCCAGTTCGCAATGGATCTCGTCGCTTATGACGATCACCCCGTTTCTTCGGCAGATGTCGGCCACCTTTTCCAGATCCTCGCAAGGCCATACTCGTCCGCAAGGGTTGTGAGGGTTGCAGAACAGAAGAACCTTGGCCATCGGATCAGCGGCCCGTCTCTCAAGGTCCTCGAAATCAATGTACCACGTGGCCTGCTCACCTTCCGTGTCGTAGATCAGCTTGTTGACCGACAGCTCGCACAGGTTGTTCTTCGCGGTGGAGAAGAAGCAGTTGTAAGCCGGACTTTGGATGATCATTTTAGGTAGCTCTCCGTGAGGTCCTCGGCCACGGTTCGGCTTCTCGGCCACTTCGCCGTCTACAATCTCGTACTGCGTCAAAGCCTTGACAACCACCGACATAGCCGGAACGACTCCCGGAATGTAGAGGTACCAGTCCTTTTCGGTGTGCCACCCTCTGCGACGCTCCCACCAATTGATGGCGGCATCGTAGTAGGAATCAGGCACGTGGGTGTAACCGAAAATCTCCTGATCCACACGCTTTTTCAGCACGTCCACAATCTCCGGAGCCACCTTGAAATCCATATCCGCCACCCATAGCGGAATCACATCCTCTGAAATCGGCCCTACAGGGCTCTCGGCATCCCACTTGACGCAGTT
>ERZ808246.1263-NODE-1263-length-18605-cov-7.433801_pt1 | contig 18605 bp, 14 predicted proteins | sample MGYA00521083_ERZ808246 | MGnify/ENA primary metagenome ERZ808246 (study PRJEB31516, sample SAMN03275577) | gut metagenome | biome: mammalia-associated habitat; material: feces | host: Papio cynocephalus | place: Kenya | collected 2012-07-07 ... | reverse complement strand
GCAATGCAATGCGGGAGAGTAGGTAGCCGCCTCCTTTCAATCAAGAAGCCTCAGATTTCGAAAGATTTCTGAGGCTTTTTTGTGTTTGTCCCGCAGATTTGATATTTTTTAGTCCCACAGATTTCACAGATTATCACAGATATTTATCACTCAATGAAATAAATCTGTGTCATCTGTGAAATCTGTGGGAGATTTTTATTATCTTTGCATTCGCAAATTTAAAAATGAGGATTATGTTATACTATATCAAGACTTGGTGGAGATGGCTTAGACGCTGCGGCTTCAGTCGTGGCTTTGGTGTGCAGTCTCCTTCTGCTTATAGTTTCATTCGCTACGTGGTGAATGAGCATTACCCTTACTATGCTTATGTAGAGCTAAAGGATAGGCTAGATTTGCTTTCTAGGAGCGAACATAAGTTCGGACGATTACTGTTACGTCTGGCTAATTTTTGGCAGCCAGACGTGCGTTATACGGACGCTTATAAGTATTTGCCTTATCTCTATGCAGGATGCCATCGCTCCGAGGTGAAAGATTTGGTGGATTTTCCTGTGGATGCCGCCAAAATCAATGGTTGTGGCAAGACGGCCGCTGCCGCCAAGACAGATTTCTCTTCCCAATCTTCACTTGTCGTTCTCGACTTATCGACCTATGATATTTCTCGAATCGCAACAGAGATATTGCCTCTGTGTACTCCCAAGACGATGCTTGTTCTGCTGAATATGCAAAACCGCAAGAAGGTGGTTGAGGAATGGCTCAAGATACAGAATTCGGTGTTCACCGGTATTACTTACGACTTATATTACGTAGGTATTATATTCTTCGATAAGTCCATTTTTAAGCAGCATTATGAGGTAAATTTCTAGTTGGAATGTGCTATTCATGCATAAAAATGTAAATAAATGCTAGAAAGTAGCATTTCACTCGAAAAAAGTTGCCGAAAAACTTGCAGATAAAATTAATTTTATTACTTTTGCAGCCAAATTAGTAGAAACGTTAAATAATTAAGCTATGTATTGGACACTTGAATTGGCTTCAAAGCTAGAAGATGCACCATGGCCTGCAACAAAAGAGGAGTTGATAGACTATGCAACTCGCTCAGGTGCGCCTCTGGAAGTTCTGGAGAATTTGCAGGAGATAGAAGATGAGGGTGATGTCTATGAGAGCATCGAGGACATCTGGCCTGATTATCCTTCAAAGGATGACTTCTTGTGGAATGACGACGAATATTAAAAAGTCGATGATAGGGCTGTTCTCTATATGGAGGACAGCCTTTTTTATCCCATTTGTAATGATTGCCATATCATATTTATCCTATTAGTGATGATTGCCATATAATAATTTGTTGTGATTGTCATATAATAATTGTGTTCCTTTTGCGTTATACACTTGTGTTGAAACGAATCATCATATTATGTTTTTTGCTGACAGGAGTGCTCTTGGCTAGAGCGCAGTATGATCCATATTTTAGTCATTACTTCGACATGGAATCATCCTTCAACCCTGCGGCTGTGGGTAAGCAGGCTAAACTGAATGTTACGGCTGCTTATGCCTTGGATATGGTTGGGTTTGAACATAATCCCCGTACGATGTATTTGGCTGCTGATATGCCTTTTCATGCACTCAAAAATAACCATGGCGTAGGCTTGTCGCTCATGAACGACCAAATCGGTTTGTTTACCCATCAACGTCTCAGCCTTCAGTATGCTTATAAAAAGAAGTTGTGGAAAGGTACGCTTGGCATCGGATTGCAAGGAGGAATGCTGAGCGAGAGCTTCGATGGAAGCAAGGTGGATGCTGGCGAGTCGGGCGACCCGGCTTTGGCTACTTCCCAGGTGGATGGAAGTGGCATGGATTTGGGCTTGGGGCTTTATTATCAGCATTCTACCTGGTATGTGGGGATTTCGGGACAGCATCTTACATCACCTACCATCGACCTCGGCGAAACCAATGAGTTTAAGATAGATGCAACGTATTATTTGACTGGTGGATACAATATTAAGCTGAGAAATCCGTTTCTAACAATAAAGTCATCCGCTCTCGTGAAATATGATGGAACTACTTGGCGTGGCGACGTGACAGGTCGATTGGTGTATCAGCATGAGGACAAGCAGATGATGGGTGGTCTGACTTACAGCCCGGATCACTCCGTAACCTTTTTGCTGGGTGGCTCCTTTCATGGCATTGTGTTGGGGTACAGTTATGAGTGGTACACCTCCAAGCTCAGTGCGGGAAATGGTAGCCATGAGTTGTTTGTGGGATACCAGACTGACATCAACCTCGGGAAAAAAGGAAAGAACAAACATCAAAGTGTAAGAATACTATAGATAGTGTAAGAATACTATAGATAATGTTTGCTATCATGAATAGATAAAGATTACCATCGTGAATAGAAAAAGGTTGCTATCATGATGAGAAATAAAATATAAACAAATATAGAAACATGAATAGAAACAAAAATATAAACAAGAATATTAAGAAATGTATAGGGCTTCTCTGTGCTCTTATGCCTCTCTTTGCCTTTAGCGGTTGCTTTAGTGCAAAATCTACCTCCATGGCAGGTAGAGGTGGCGAGGTAGTGGGAGTAAGCGGTAGAAGTTTCGTGGAGCCTGCGCCTTACGGTATGGTGAAGATAAACCGTGGATTCCTGAAGATGGGATTGGAAAAACAAGATTCCCTGTGGGGATTGCAAACCCCAAGAAAGGATGTTTCCGTGGATGGCTTCTGGATGGACGACACCGAAATTACCAATTCGGAATACAAACAGTTTGTGGCATACGTGCGCGACTCTATCATCCGTGTTCGACTTGCCGACCCTGCATACGGTGGGGATGAGACTTATATGATTACCGAAGACAAGAATGGCGACCCTGTGCCCCCCCACGTGAACTGGAAAAAACCTCTGCCAAGAAAACCCAACGAGGATGAGCAGCGAGCTATCGAGAGTCTTTACAATGTGAACCCTGTGACAGGCGAGAAATTGATAGATTGGCGCCAACTCAACTATAAATACGAAATCTACGATTATACGGCAGCTGCCCTTCGCCGCAATCGCATCAATCCGCAGGAACGTAACCTGAACACAGATGTTCGGGTGAATCCTGACGAGGTGGTGATGATTTCGAAGGATACGGCTTATTATGACGACGAAGGTAGGGTGGTGACTGAGACCATCAACCGACCATTGAGCGGACCATGGGATTTCCTCAACACCTATATCGTGAACGTCTATCCCGACACCACTTGCTGGGTAAACGATTTCCGCAACTCGGACAATGAGACTTATCTGAGAACTTACTTCAGTAACCCAGCTTACAACGACTATCCTGTGGTGGGTGTTACTTGGGAACAGGCAAATGCCTTTTGTGCTTGGCGCACCGACTATCTCCTGAAGGGCTTGGGGCCAGAGGCGAGATTTGTGCAGCGTTACCGTCTGCCGACTGAGGCGGAATGGGAGTTTGCCGCAAGAGGAAAGAGCCAGAACGAATTTCCTTGGGAAAATGCTGATGTGAAGAATGGAGACGGCTGTTTCTATGCCAACTTCAAGCCAGACCGTGGAAATTATACCAAGGACGGAAACTTGATTACGAGCAAGGTGGGCATTTATTCGCCAAACTCCAATGGACTCTACGATATGGCGGGCAACGTGGCAGAATGGACGAGTACGGTATATACCGAGGCGGGAGTAGATGCGATGAACGACTTGAACCCTGACTTGAAGTACAATGCAGCCAAGGAAGATCCTTATCGCCTGAAGCGAAAAAGCGTAAGAGGCGGATCTTGGAAAGACCCGGAGTCTTTCATTCGTTCTGCCTGGCGTTCTTGGGAATACCAGAACCAACCACGTTCGTATATCGGGTTTAGATGCGTGCGCAGTCTTGCCACCACATCGAGCGCTAAGCAGAAAACGTCTAGAAGAAGAAAATAATGGCTTAGGCTTACTGCGACATCGGAAGAGCCTATGGCTTCTTGGTCATATGAGAGCCTATGGCTTCTTGGTCATATTAGAGCCTATGGCTTCTTGGCTATATTAGAGCCTATGGCTTCCGTACTATTAAATAAAGGAGAATAAAAAGAAAATGGGTGATTACAGTAAATATAATATAGTGTATCGTCTGCAAAAGTGGATGGACAGCGTGCCAGGACAAACATTCCTGAACTATGCATATAGTTGGGGAGCGAGTATCGTTATCGCTGGTACTCTCTTTAAGTTGACCCACTTGCCTGGAGCCAACTTTATGTTGTTTCTGGGAATGGGTACCGAGATTATTGTGTTCTTTCTCTCGGCATTCGACCGTCCTTTCGACAAGACGGCTGATGGCAGGGATATTCCTACTCATGTGACAGAGGAGTATTTGGAAACAGGAAAATTCGAAAATGGCAAAGAAGTGGTTCCTATGAGTGATACTCAAACAGCTCCTTCATCAGCTCCTTCATCAGCATCTTTGTCAGCTCTTTCATCAGCTCCTTCATCTTCAAGTCAATTTACTTCTTCTGGTGAATCTTCTCATGGCTTGGACGAAATGCAAATCGTTTCCGAGCAGATGCAGGAAGCGCAGAATGACTACGTGGATGAGCTGAAAAAGTTGGTGGAAACTCTTGGAAAGGTGAACGAACAGAGCAACCGTCTGACTCGTGACAGCGAGGAAATGGAAAACTTGAATCGCACGCTCACTGGTATCACCAAGGTATATGAAATGCAGTTGAAGAGTGCCAGTCAGCAAATTGGCACCATCGACCAAATCAATGAGCAGACCAAGAAGATGGCTCAGCAGATAGAGCAACTGAACAGCATTTATACTCGAATGATAGCGGCGATGACCGTGAATATGCGTGCGGCTGCTCCTAATATGAGCGACGAGCAAAAATGATGGCGATGAGCAAAAATGATGCGAGGAACCAAAATAAAGTGTGAAGAATCCAAAATACAAATAAATGGCAATCAAGAAAAGACCGATTTCACCGCGCCAAAAAATGATCAACTTGATGTATGTGGTCTTGATGGCGATGTTGGCACTGAATACTCCTACTGACGAGGAACTCGGTGTCAAGGGAATGTCGTTGGTGGAGAAGGTGAAGCGAAGTTTGCAGGATGAGCCACGAAAGGGTGATGAGAAGAAGAAAGACGTGAATCTCGTAGAGCTGAATGTGAGCGAGATGGATGCTTTCGTTATTCCCGAGAAAACGACCCTTTATGCCGGGGAACGATTTAACTCGCAAGTGGTGATGGCTGCGATAGATAGTACCCAACGCCCCGAGATATATGTAAACGGAACCCGACTCCGTGCCGAAGACGGCAAGTATAGTTTCACGGCTGGTGGCGTGGGGGAGCACCAGTTTGGTGGTTATATCCTGATGAAGGGCAAGAATGGGGAGGAAATCCGCCGGAACTTCATTCAAAAATATACCGTGCTGCCAGTGCCTAATTCGGCTACCGTAGCGGCAGACTTGATGAACGTGCTCTATGCAGGTTATGCTAACCCTATCAGCATTAGTGTGCCAGGTGTGCCTGCCAATGCCATATCAGCATCGATGAGTGGAGGCTCCTTCGTATCGAAGGGTAATGGACATTTCGTCGCTACCCCTTCAGCCGTGGGCAAGGATGTAACCATCCATGTTACGGCGAGAGACAAGGGACAGGTCAGAACGTTGCCTCCCTTCGTGTTTCATGTAAGAAAATTGCCAGACCCTACGGCTTATATCGCCATGGGCACCGACAGATTCAAGGGCGGAGGATTGGCGAAGGCTAATTTGATGGGAGCCGTGGGCATCCACGCCGCCATCGACGATGGACTCCTGGACATACCTTTTAAGGTGATAGGCTTCGAGACCGTCTTCTTCGATAATATGGGCAATGCCATACCGCTAGCCTCGGCAGGAGCCAATTTCTCGGATAGGCAGAGAGAGGAGTTCAGAAAGTTGTATCGCAACCGTCGCTTCTATATTTCCCATGTCAGGGCTGTAGGACCAGATGGAATTATCAGAACCCTGCCTTCGGCAATGGAAGTCATCGTGAAATGATCAACCCAATGGAAGTCATCGTGAAATGATCAACCCAATGGGGAGTCATCGTGAAATAATGATAAACTAATAATGATGGATAAATAGCAAATGAAAAAGATATTGTTCATATTCATGCTCTTGGGGATGGTGCAGGGTATCTGTGCCCAACCAGACGCACGCCGTCAGCAAGCGGAGCAGCAGAAAAGGGCAAGGCAACAAGGGGGAAACGACATGACCTTGCGCGCGCAAATCTCTTTCCCCACTGCCATCCCGATGGATGACGATGTGGTGTGGAGAAGGGACATCTATCGTGAGTTGGACCTCAATGATAGCCATAATGCGGCGCTCTACTATCCTGTGGAGCCACAGGGAAGTCAGATGAACCTCTTTACCACGATTTTCAAGTTGATGATGACGGGCAAGGTCACCGTATATCAATATCGGATGGATGGCAACGAGAGCTTCGCCGAGTCGGATAGGGTGAATCCAAAGTCTTTTCTCGACAATTACCACATCTACTACGAGAAACAGCCCAATGGAAGAATCAAGTTGGACAACAGCGACATCCCTTCTCGCGAGGTGAAATCGTATTACATCAAGGAATGCACTTATTTGGACCAGCGTTCGGCTACCTTCCATACCAAGGTGCTGGCTCTATGCCCCATCATGACCCGTGATGACGATTTCGGAGATGGTGGCACCAAGTATCCGCTCTTCTGGGTGAAATACGATGACTTGGCTCCTTATCTCGCCAAGCAACAGGTGATGACCAGCAACCTGAACAACGCCAGCACGATGAGCATCGACGACTATTTTGTGAGAAAACAATATAAGGGAAATATTTACAAGACCAACAATATGTTGGGACAGACCCTGAGACAATATTGCACCACCGACTCGGCGATGGCGAAGGAACAGCAACGTATCGAGGCAGAACTGGCTAGATTTGAGAAAAATCTGTGGGGAGACCAAGCCCGAAAGGACTCGCTCGACAGCATTGCCAATGCCGACAAGAATCAGAAGGCAGGCGCGAAGAAGAAAATCAGACGTAGCTCTGGTGTACGTGGCAGTTCTGCCAATGGTGAAAAGTCCACTCGCATAAGGGCTGGTCGTCCCAAGAACTCCACCTCTGCTTCGGGAAGTGCGGCTAGAGTCACTGTTAGAAGGGAAAGACACTGATAATTGCGGCTCCTAATTACATAAAGGATGTTTTTAATGGCATAGATAGTGTTTTTTAATGGCATAGATAGTGTTTTTTAATGGCATAGATAGTGTTTTTTTATGGCATAAATAGTGTTTTTAGAGACATAGATAGTGTTTTTAGTGGTGTAAATAGTAATCTTTAGTAAAACAAATATAGAAATTAAGTTTAAGTAATTAAGTAAGAAAATGAAGAAAATTTTATCACTTGTATTCATGGTAGCAGCAATGATGTATGCTACAAGCGCAAATGCCCAGATAAAGTTTGGTTTGAAGGGCGGTTTGGACGTTACCAACATGTCTTTGAGCAACGATGTGTTTGATACTTCCAACAAGACGGGCTTCTTTGTAGGTCCTATGGTTAAGGTGACTGTGCCTATCGTGGGCTTAAGCTTCGACGCAGCAGCTTTGTACGACCAGAGAGAGGCAAAGGTAAATTTCGTAGATGAAGACGAGACATTCGGTAATAGCATCAAGCAGAAGTCTATTATCGTTCCTGTGAATGTGCGTTATGGATTTGGTTTGAGCAGCTTGGCCAATGCCTTTGTCTTTGCAGGTCCACAGTGGAACTATAACGTGGGCGATAAGAATTTCTACTGGAAGGAAGAAGATAGCTCAAACATTGGAAAGTACTCCTTGAAAAAGTCTGCCGTTTCCGCCAATGTTGGTGTGGGTGTCACTTTGTTGAGCCATTTGCAGATTTCCGCCAATTATAACTTTGCTTTGAGCAAGTCTGCGGAAATCTATGATTCAGAAACAGGCCAGTATTTCGGAAAGAGCAAGAACAATTGCTGGCAGATTGCTTTGGGTTATTGGTTCTAAGCTAGATCCAAGAAAAGCTTCTAAGTTGGAGCCAAGAAAAGCTTCTAAGTTGGAGCCAAGAAAAGTTTCTAGGCTAGAGCCAAGAAAAGTTTTTAGGCTAGAGTCAAGAAAAGCTTCTAGCTTGTTGCCAAGAAAATCATCAAACCAAGGAGTTTGGATTTTCCCATGCAATCCATCTTAAAATATATAAAAGCAGGTATCCGATGGTGGGTATCTGCTTTTTTTTTGCTATCTTTGCACGACGAATCGCTCCCATGAGGAGCCTTTGTGTTCGTTCAGAGAAATATAAACATGAGATACGTAGATGTGATATTGCCACTTCCGCTCGACGGAACCTTCACTTATTCTGTCCCCGAAGGGATGGAAGAGAAAGTCGTGGCTGGTATGCGCGTGCTGGTGCCGCTGGGCAAAAGCAAGAAGTATATCGCCATGGTGGCTGATGTGCATTCTGAGCAACCTGACTTCGAATGCAAGCCCATCGAAATGGTGCTCGACAAAATCCCTTCCCTCCTTCCTCAACAATATCAGCTTTGGCAATGGATCAGTGATTATTATATGTCGCCATTGGGTGATGTATATAATGCCGCCATGCCAGCAGGTATGAAATCGACGGAGAAGTTCAAGCCCAAGATGGAACTTTATGTGGAGTTGTCTATCAATTACCGCAATGAGCAGGCGCTGCATGTGGCACTCAATATGATGCAGCGGGCTTTGAAGCAATCGAAGGTGTTCACTACCTTTCTCGCTCTCTCTCATTGGGATAGCTTGGAAGGTGACACTCCCCGTGAGGGCATCAAGAGGGTGACCAAGGAGGAGCTGATGAACGAGTCGCATTGCACGGCGGCCATCGTGAATGCACTCATCGACCGTGGCATCCTCTTTACTTATGAGCAAGAGGTGGGGAGACTGAATACGGCGGGCGAGTCGCATTTCGACCTCATCAAACCGCTCTCCATGGCGCAGCAGGACGCTTACAATCAAATCTTGATGCAAATGCTCCAAAAAAATGTGGTGTTGCTGCATGGTGTTACTTCGAGCGGCAAGACGGAAATCTATATCCACCTTATCAAAAAGGCAATGGAGGAACATAAGCAGGTGCTCTATCTCTTGCCGGAGATTGCCCTTACGGTGCAAATCATGGAACGTCTCCACAAGGTTTTCGGGGATAGACTGGGTATCTATCACTCCAAATACAGCGATGCGGAAAGAGTGGAAATCTGGCAGAAGCAATTGTCAGGACATCCATACGATGTGATATTGGGAGCCAGAAGCGCTGTCTTCCTGCCTTTCCAAAAACTCGGGCTTGTCATCATCGACGAGGAACACGAGACTTCTTTCAAGCAGCAAGACCCCGCTCCTCGCTACCATGCCCGGAGTGCCGCCATCGTCTTGGCGAACATGTATCCTGAGTGTAAGGTGCTGCTCGGTACGGCGACCCCTTCGATGGAGAGCTATTACAATGCCCAGCAAGGCAAGTATGGATTGGTGGAGCTGAAGACGAGGTTCAAGGATGTGCAGTTGCCTGAGATACAGGTGGTGGATGTGAAAGACCTTCGCCATCGCAAGATGATGACGGGTGCTTATTCCCCCCAGCTCTTGGCTGCTGTGAGGGAGGCACTGAAGAATGGGGAGCAAGCCATCCTCTTCCAAAACCGACGAGGCTTTGCGCCGATGATAGAGTGCAAGGTCTGCGGATGGGTGCCGAAATGCAAGAATTGTGACGTATCGCTCACCTTGCACAAGAGCATCAACCTGCTTACTTGTCATTACTGCGGATATACTTATCCTGTGCCTACCGAATGCCCGAACTGCGGAAGCACGGAGCTGATGGGACGCGGTATCGGAACGGAAAGGATAGAAGACCAAATAGCCGAGATATTCCCCGAGGCACGCATCGCCCGCATGGACCTCGACACTACGAGGACAAGGAACGCCTACGAGCGTCTGATTTCAGACTTCTCCACAGGCAAGACCAATCTCCTGATAGGAACGCAGATGATAAGCAAGGGCTTGGACTTCGACAAGGTGAGAGTGGTGGGTATCCTGAATGCCGACTCGATGCTCAACTATCCTGACTTCCGTGCCTATGAGCATGCCTTCATGATGATGTCGCAGGTGAGCGGACGAGCTGGAAGAAAAGGAAAGCGAGGACTGGTAATCTTGCAAACGAAGAATCCTACGCTGCCCATCATCCACCAGGTGGTAAATAATGATTACGAAGGTCTCTTCCGTGGAATCTTGGAGGAGCGAAGGATGTTTCATTATCCGCCGTTCTTCCATCTTATCAACGTGTTCTTGAAACATAAGCACGAGAAGGTGTGCCAGCAAGCCAGTTTGGAGCTGGGGAAAATGTTGCGGGGATGGTTTGGCGAGCGTGTGCTCGGTCCCGACAAGCCTGCCGTGGCGAGAGTGAAGACGATGAACATCCGGAAGATTGTTATCAAGCTGGAAAATGGAATCGACCAGAAGAAGGTGCGGGAGTATTTGAAGTATGCCCAACAACTGATGGCGAAGGACCCTAGGTATGGGGCGTTGCAGATATATTACGACGTGGATCCGTTGTAAATGAAAAGTGAAGACGAAAATGATGAATCTGATTGTTGATTCTTGAAAATACGATAAAAGGCTATCCCAATCTTGCGAAAGGGGTAGCCTTTTTACTTGACATTTGTAGTTATGTCGTAAGAGTGAATGCTATTGAATCCTTCTCTCTTCACTTCATTTAGAAGTTGATGTCGAGACCTACGGCAAACACATTGTTGTTACGTGTATAGTCTGAGCTGTAGTTGATGCTCTTCTGCGCTGAGAGCTGAACAGCCTCAGTGGTCTTCTTGTGCTTGTAGAAAGTATGGAAGTAAGCCACATTCAAGTCCATCTTCTTGTTGATGTGATAGACACCGCCGAAGGCAGCGGAGTTGGAGCTTGTGACAAACGACTTGTCGTCCATATATCTAGCAGAAGCAGGGGTTGTGGCATCTTCCTCTGGCAAACCATAGTTGGTGCTCTGCCAACCTGTGCTCAGGGTTACTTTCTTGCAAACATCTACTTCGACACCTGCGTTGTACTCCAGGGTACCACGCTTCAACTTCTCGTTGCGATTGTTGTAAGCTGTGGCGTGCTTGTCGTCGAACCAGTGGAAACCTACGTTGATGCGAACGGCATCCACAGGGCTGTAGCCAGCACCCAGTGTCAAGTAGGCAGGGATGTCGGCTGCAATCTTCTTGCCATCGCCGTACTCGCCGATAGCCTCTTCTAGCTTGGTGTCAAACTGGTCTTTCAAGCCTTGCATGGTGGCAACTACGGTACCATTGGTGAGCACAGCCTCGCTGGTTTGTACTGCTGTCATCTGTGCTTTCTGCTGTGCTTGGTCTTGTGGAAGACCAGCCTGCATGTATTTCTGAGTATATACCTGGGTCAATGTAGTACCCATCTGCTCCGCCAAGTTGTCGGCCAAGTTACCGATGCTAGGAGCCTGGTTCACAGACTTGTTCTTCAATCTCATGCGAGTCTTGAACTCATACTTGGCAGAGAAATTCCAGCGACCTGTCTTGAAGTCAACGCCGATGATAGGGGTGAAGCCGATGCCGTTCTGGTCGCAGCTCAACTCGATGTTGGCAGCATCTTCCTTGCTAGGGTCGAGCACCTTGTAGAGAGGCATGTTGCCTACCTTGATGTCTCTTACATATCCGTAATAGTTACAGGTGGCATACACGCCACGTACACCAGCGAAGGCGCTGAAGTGCTCGTTGAACTTGTAAGCTGCACCGAGCGACAAGCCGAAGTAATATTGGCGGCCGTGCATATAACTGTCGTAGCTGTACTTACCGCTATTTCCGAAAGCCTGGTCTGAAGAGAACATCTGCATGCCTTGCTGGCCTAAGGCGCTTCCCAAGACATTATCCACGGTACCAGCCAAGCCGCATGCAGCCATAGCTGTCTCAGAGACAATCTTCTCGAATGAGCCTAGACCATTGTCGAAGGTACACTTGCCGCCACCGCCGGTGAGGGCGAAGTTGGCCTGCCATGACCATTTACCTTTATTATATGCATACTGGAAAGAAGGGATGACTGGCGCAAAAGCCTCACCCTTGAACTCGCGAGGAGTAATAGGAGCGTTTACATTGTTGGTAAACAATGCGTAATCATTCTTGATAGTACGTGTCTGGTAAGCCAACTGCCAGTTGATGGACAGATGGTGACCTTCACCCATGAATACAACGCCGGCTGGGTTGTAATAAACTCCGTCGATACCTATGGAAGCCTCACGGCTCATCATTCTGTTGAATGCGACGTTCTGATTGGTGTTAGTGAGCAAACCACCTGCAAATGTAGGGGCTGCGGAAGCCATCGCAATGGCAAGACTAACTAATTTTAGTTTCTTCATCTTAATATTATTAAATAAAAACGTCCGCAAAGGTAATTATAATGTTCTATTTTTCTATTACTTTCGCAGCTTATTTAAAATATATTAACGCAAAAAGCCCTTCTTCTTGCACAGTTCTTGGGAATTGTGCAGGAAAAAGGGCTGTCTTTGCCGTTATTTACCGTGGTGATTTCGGCGTTATTTACCGTGATGATTTCGGCGATGTTTTCAATGCCGATTTCAGATATTCGGTTCTTCGCTCTTCGCCTTCTTCTTGCCCGCCTTGACATTCATGTGAGGGTAGGAGATACGAGTGTGATAGATGGCCTTGAGGCGTTCGATGAGCACAAGCTTGGCAAGGGCGATGTCACGGAAGGTGATAGGGCATTCCTTGAAAAATCCGTCAGCCACCTGTCCGTCGATGAGGGTGTTCACCAGGTTGCTGATGCTTTCCTCTGTGTATTCCTTGAGCGAGCGAGAGGCCGCTTCCACGGTGTCTGCCATCATCAATATGGCTTGTTCGCGGGTAAATGGGTTAGGACCTGGATATTGGAACAGCGACTTATCCACAATCTCCGTAGGGTGGGAGTTGCAATAGTTCACGTAGAAGTACTTGGTGATGCCCGTGCCGTGATGGGTAGTGATGAAGTCTTTGATGATACCCGGAAGCCCCATTTTCTCCGCCATCTTCAAGCCCTCGGTAACGTGGCTGATGATGATTTGGGCACTTTCCAGGTCGCTCAATTGGTCGTGCGGGTTCACGCCAGCTTGGTTTTCTGTGAAGAACACGGGGTTTGTCATCTTTCCGATGTCGTGATAGAGGGCACCAGTACGCACCAGGAGGCTGTTGGCACCTATGCGGTTGGCAATCTCTGCTGCCAAGTTTCCCACCGTGATGGAGTGCTGGAATGTGCCAGGGGCTATCTCGCTCAGGTTGCGCAGCAAGCCCTTGTTGGTGTTCGATAGCTCGAAGAGGGTGACATTGGAGGTGAATCCAAACATCTTCTCTATGATGTACATCAGAGGGTATGACAACAGCAAGAAGACTCCGTTGATGGCGAAATAGGTGTACATGCTGCGGTCGATGTTGAACACTTGGTTGTCTTGCATCAGCTGGAGGGCAAAATACACCACTCCGCTGCTTATTGCCACCAAGAGGGCTGTGATGAATATCTGCGAGCGCTTGGATAGCTCTCGCAAGCTGTAGATGGCCACCAAGCCAGAGGCGAGTTGCACGATGATGAACTCATACTGGTATTTCACGGCGGCGGCACAGATGAGAATCATCGTCACGTGGGTGATGAATGCGGTTCGGGAATCCATGAACACACGGACAAAGATAGGCGCCATGGCGAACGGGATGATATAGACGCTGAAGAAATTATGCTTCATGATGAGCGACACGAAGATAGGAAACAGCGTGATCATCGCATAGAGCATGGTGATGCTGCGCGGCTTGTCGAAGTAATCCTTGCGGAAGAGCGTGAGATAAGAGGTAAACACCATGACGAGGATGAAGATGAAGAGCACCTGCCCGACGATGGTGGTAGTAATCTCGTCTTCGGTGGAGCTTCGGCGCTTCATCTCCTTGTCGAAGGAGTTGAGCACGCGATAGGTGTAGTCATTGATGACATCGCCACGGTCTATGATTTTCTGTCCGCTCATCACCATGCCGCTGGCTAGCGGAATGCTGCTCAGCAGGTCGCTTTTCTCGGTCTCCGAGCGTTCCTTGTCGTAGATGAGGTTCGGCTCCACATAGTCGTTGAGGTTGCATCGGGAGAGAATCTGCCGTTGTGCCGCAATCTTCTCGTCGAAGAAGATGTGCTCGTATGCGGCGATGGTGGAGTAGAAGGTGCCTATGGGGACACTCTTCACATTCTTTCCGCTGATGATGCGGATGGTGCTGGTGGAGTCTTTGTAGATGCGATTGTACTCGGGCGTGCTGATGATGCCCGTCTGGTAAACTTGGTGCAATTGTTGTGCAACGAGTGCGACGTATTCCTTCGGCAGACCCGGGATGCCCTGGGCGAAGTCGTGGCGGAAACGCTGCACCTGCTCTTCGCCCACCGTGCTGTTTACGGTGTAGTAGGGCTGGAACTGTTGCAACAGCGAGTCTTGCTCGTGCTTGATGGCTTCGTCGGTCTTGTAAATCGGGAAGTCGAATGTGGCGATGACCGACCCATACATCCATGGCTTGCCCACATCGTATCTAAACTGTCTGCCTTCATTGCGTGGCAAGAACCAGACAATGATGCAAACGGTAAAGATAACGAGAATCGTCTTGGTGATGAGGTTGCGCCAATAATTCTCCTCGGGATTGTTGAATATGCTCATGTTCGTTACACTTTTTATAGTTCTAGATGTTCTTCCATTAACTCATGGCTTCTTGAAGAGATTTTGGAGGATGAAAAACGTGCTCATTTCTCTCCTAATTGAGCAAAAAGGCTTCTTTTCATCCCTTAATTCCCTTTTCCACTGCGAAAATACGAAAAAAAACTCTTATAATCGCAAAAAAAACTGTAAATTTGCAGAAAATTTCAAAAATAGCTATAAAATTAGACATGGCAGACAGAAAAGTAAGAGTGCGTTTCGCCCCAAGTCCAACGGGTGCGTTGCACATTGGTGGTGTACGTACCGCCCTTTATAATTATTTGTTTGCTCGCCAGCATGGTGGCGAGCTCGTGTTCCGTATCGAGGATACAGACTCTCATCGTTTCGTACCTGGAGCCGAGGAGTACATCTTGGAATCTTTCAAGTGGCTCGGCATCAAGTTTGACGAGGGCGTGAGCTTCGGTGGCGAGCATGGTCCTTATCGTCAGAGCGAGCGCAGAGACATCTATAAGAAATATGTACAGCAGCTCCTCGACAATGGCAAGGCTTATATCGCCTTCGATACTCCTGAGGAGTTGGAGGCAAAGCGTGCCGAAATCCAGAACTTCCAGTATGACGCACATACTCGCATGCAGATGCGCAACTCGTTGACACTCCCTAAGGAGGAGGTTGACCAGCTCATCGCCGACGGCAAGCAATATACCGTGCGCTTCAAGATTGAGCCAGGACAGGAAATCCACGTCAACGATATGATTCGTGGCGACGTGAAGGTGATGAGCGACATCTTGGACGACAAGGTGCTCTACAAGAGCGCCGACGAGCTTCCTACCTATCACTTGGCCAACATCGTGGACGACCACTTGATGGAAATCTCCCATGTGATCCGTGGCGAGGAGTGGTTGCCAAGCGCTCCATTGCATGTACTTCTCTACAAGGCATTCGGATGGGAGGACACCATGCCTCGCTTCGCTCACCTTCCATTGCTCCTCAAGCCAGAGGGCAAGGGCAAGCTCTCTAAGCGCGATGGCGACCGCCTCGGTTTCCCTGTGTTCCCACTGGAGTGGCACGACCCTAAGACTGGCGAGGTTTCTTCGGGCTATCGCGAGAGCGGTTACTTCCCAGAGGCTGTGGTCAACTTCTTGGCTCTCCTCGGCTGGAACCCAGGCACAGAGCAGGAAATTTTTTCCCTTGATGAATTAGTAAAAGCATTCGACATCACTCGTTGCTCCAAGGCTGGTGCCAAGTTCGACTATAAGAAGGGCATCTGGTTCAACCACGAGTACATCCTCAAGAAGAGCGACGACGAGATTGCCAATCTCTTTGCGCCTATCGTTGCCAACAACGGCGTGGAGGAAAGCATGGACCGCGTGAAGCTGGTGGTACACATGATGAAGGATCGTGTGAACTTCGTCTATGAGTTGTGGCCACTGTGCTCCTTCTTCTTCATCCCTCCTACGGAGTATGACGCCAAGACCGTGAAGAAGCGTTGGAAGGAATATTCTGCACAGCAGATGACCGAACTCGCCGAGGTATTGGAAGGCATCGACGACTTCTCTATCGAGGGTCAGGAGCCTATCGTGATGAAGTGGGTGGAGGACAAGGGCTATAAGCTCGGCGACGTGATGAACGCCTTCCGCTTGACGCTCGTAGGCGAGGGCAAGGGCCCTGGCATGTTCGACATCTCTGCCTTCCTCGGCAAGGAGGAGACCTTGAAGCGTCTTCGCAAGGCAATCGAAGTCTTAGGTTAAGATTCTGTATAATATAAATTCTCTGAGGGAACCTCTGTGGATGCAGCGAGATTTCCCTCAGAGATTTCGTGTTATTTAAGGGGTCGTAACTTTTTATGCTAGAAAACTCATAGTTATAGATAACAACCCAATTAAGAGACAATCATGATTTATAATATCGTCATTTATTTCGTGCTTTGGGGCATTGCCGTTGCCAGCCTTTTCAATGAGAAGGTGCGCAAGATGTGGCGTGGCGAGCGTGAGGCTTTCAAGATACTGAAGCAGAAGGTGGATCCTGATGCCAGGTATGTATGGTTTCATGCGGCGTCGCTCGGCGAGTTTGAGCAGGGCAGACCTTTGATGGAGCGCATCCGCAAGGAGCATCCTCAGTATAAGATTTTGCTCACCTTCTATTCTCCTTCGGGGTATGAGGTGCGCAAGAACTACGAGGGAGCCGACATCATCTGCTACATGCCTGTGGATACTCGCTTGAACGCCATCCGATTCCTTCGCTTGGTGCGCCCTGTGATGGCTTTCTTCATCAAGTATGAGTTCTGGAGCAATTTTCTCCATATCTTGAAGCATCGTGGGGTTCCTACTTACAGCGTGAGCAGCATCTTCCGCGAGGACCAGGTGTTCTTCAAGTGGTATGGCAAGAGCTACGCCAATGTGCTGAGATGCTTCACCCGCTTCTTCGTGCAGAACGAGGAGAGCAAGCGTTTGCTCGAAGGCATCGGCATCACAGATGTGGATGTGGTGGGCGATACCCGATTCGACCGTGTGCTCCAAATCAAGGAGGCTGCCAAGCAGTTGCCTATCTGCGAGGCGTTCCGCAAGGGAAGTGCTTCTGCTTCTTCTGCTGAGATCTCTGCTTCTGCCTCTTCTGCCGAGGCTTTGCCAAAGGCAGGTTACAAGGTCTTTGTGGCAGGAAGCTCATGGCCTCCAGACGAGGAAATCTTTATCCGATTCTTCAATGAGCACAAGGACTGGCGATTGCTGATAGCTCCGCACGTCATCGCCGAGGAACACTTGAAACTCATTCTTTCCTTGATCAAGGGCAAGAAGGTGGTGCGCTATACGCAGACTACCCCCGAGGAGGCGGCTGGGGCTGATGTCCTGATTATCGACTGCTTCGGCTTGCTGAGCAGTATGTACAACTATGGCGATGTAGCCTATGTGGGCGGCGGCTTCGGTGTTGGCATCCACAATACCTTGGAGGCGGCGGTATGGAACATGCCTGTCATCTTCGGTCCTAACAACAAGAAGTTCCAGGAGGCTCAGGGCTTGTTGAAGTCGGGCGGCGGATTCGAGATTCACAACTTCGAGGAGTTCGAGGGCTTGATGAGCTCGATGATGAACGATGAGGCTTTCTTGAAGTCTTCGGGCGTTAAGGCTGGGGCATTCGTGGCGAGTCTGTCGGGTGCTACTGATAAGGTTCTTTCTAAGGTTCAGCTTTAGTCGAGATTCTCTTTTTCTCAAAGGGATATATAGTGTTCTCAAAGGGGTTTCTCTTTTCTCAAAGAGATAATATATAGCTTTCACAAGCGGTATCTTTGTATTTTCGGGTGCAAAGATACTGCTTTTTTTATTGCTTACAAAATGAAAGTGGGGGAGATAATCGAGTTTTCGCTCTTGTGAAGTGTGAAAATAAGTAAAACACAGTTTTCCCTTCCATAACTCTATGGTTTATAGGATGAAAGGCTATGACTAAGACTTGGCTTTTCTTGACAGAAGATGGTATGAGCGATAACAATAACAGTAATAACAGTTTTTTTCTAAGGGGGTATTTCCTCTTTATTCAAATGTATATAATATATTAATATATATATTAATATATTATATAATTATTTTACTTATAATCCGAAAGCAATACTTGGGGGTTATAAGGGGGTTAAAAAAAACTGTTATTACTGTTATTGTTATCGCTCTAGTGCTAAAACGTGCTTATTTGATGATACGATAGTAATCATCTTTGCGAGGTTTCACGGTGTGAGGATGAGCGGAAGCATAGCCCAGTGACAAGGCTCCCACGCCCATCAATCCCTCTGGTAGATTCCATTCCTTCATCAATTTCTTGCCTTCTTCTGAGGCAAACATAGCATCCTCACGGTTGATCCAGCAGGTGGAGAGACCGATGGAATGAGCGGCAAGCATCATGTTGC
>ERZ808246.1260-NODE-1260-length-18647-cov-3.679540_pt1 | contig 18647 bp, 21 predicted proteins | sample MGYA00521083_ERZ808246 | MGnify/ENA primary metagenome ERZ808246 (study PRJEB31516, sample SAMN03275577) | gut metagenome | biome: mammalia-associated habitat; material: feces | host: Papio cynocephalus | place: Kenya | collected 2012-07-07 ... | reverse complement strand
TTTCATTTTATCATGCCTCCCTAAATAAATTTCTCAAAAAACACCAGACGTCATTAAGCGGACTTTGCAATCCGTTTTACCAAAAATGACAGCAGCTCTATCGCAATTCCGGTCAAAGCGATTGTGATTGACATTCTTGGATTTGACTGAATCACGTCAAACGCAATTTTTTTAATTCTTAAAATAAAGTCTTTGTTTTTTATTCAGACAAATACAAATCTTGATTTTAGCAGAATTTTGATTGAGTTTTAATCCCTTAAATCAGGTCTATGTTTTTAATAATAAGATTGCAGAAGAGAATAATCAGCTTCAGCGAGATTCCTAGTTTTAATCCCTTAAATCAGGTCTATGTTTTTAATTAACTTTTGATGTCGATGAGTATTCACTCATCGAGAGTTGTGTTTTAATCCCTTAAATCAGGTCTATGTTTTTAATTGTATGATATATATAGTCAAGATAGTATTGATTATATGAATAAGTTTTAATCCCTTAAATCAGGTCTATGTTTTTAATACGATTTTATTAGTGTTTGATATTTTATCTTTGTTGGGGTGTGTTTTAATCCCTTAAATCAGGTCTATGTTTTTAATTTTACAACATTGTCAAAGTGTCGATAAGTCGATACTTGAGTTTTAATCCCTTAAATCAGGTCTATGTTTTTAATTCTTCTGATGAGCAGTTGGAGTTATTCTAATGCCCTGCTCCGTTTTAATCCCTTAAATCAGGTCTATGTTTTTAATTCTGGGCAAAGCTCGCAGAAGCCTGCAAAGACAACCACGAGGGTTTTAATCCCTTAAATCAGGTCTATGTTTTTAATTTTGGAGGGGAGCCACTTGAGCCATGCTCCCTCCATTGGCTCGTTTTAATCCCTTAAATCAGGTCTATGTTTTTAATGAAAGTGTTGATTATATGAATGAAGCTATTTCGTTAGCTTCTGTTTTAATCCCTTAAATCAGGTCTATGTTTTTAATATGCTTATGGATTTATCTAATGCCCTTGAGGATACTACTGTTTTAATCCCTTAAATCAGGTCTATGTTTTTAATAGGTCGAGAAAATCGTCCTGCCTTTCAAGAGCGTTGACTATGGTTTTAATCCCTTAAATCAGGTCTATGTTTTTAATTTGTCTGCAACTTGAATATTACAGACAAAGAAGATGTTAGTTTTAATCCCTTAAATCAGGTCTATGTTTTTAATATGTACCGCCATGCAGACGGTACACGTTTCAAAGACCGCATGGTTTTAATCCCTTAAATCAGGTCTATGTTTTTAATAGGCGCCTCGTACAAAAGAATCTACAAATGGCAATATGCCAGTTTTAATCCCTTAAATCAGGTCTATGTTTTTAATTTTTCTGTACCAATCGGGTTGATAATTGGTACAACTTGAGTGTTTTAATCCCTTAAATCAGGTCTATGTTTTTAATGAATTCATGGAAGATGCAATTTGCTGCGTCATCATCTGGTTTTAATCCCTTAAATCAGGTCTATGTTTTTAATATGGCTGGATACAGTCAAGCCAGAAGAGCCATCTTCTGATTGTTTTAATCCCTTAAATCAGGTCTATGTTTTTAATCAGCTAGACAATGGCTGGATACAGTCAAGCCAGAAGAGCCAGTTTTAATCCCTTAAATCAGGTCTATGTTTTTAATCCATCTGAAATCAGGCGGATAAAAGAAGAGGCTGAAAAAGTTTTAATCCCTTAAATCAGGTCTATGTTTTTAATCAAATCGCAGATGAAGATGAAGTTAAAGAGGATTATGTCCGTTTTAATCCCTTAAATCAGGTCTATGTTTTTAATCCTTAGTAAGGATAAACATATTGTTGCGTGCTCTGATGAAGGTTTTAATCCCTTAAATCAGGTCTATGTTTTTAATCTTCCCGATTTGCGGGACAAGCCTCATGAACCAGGCAGAGCGTTTTAATCCCTTAAATCAGGTCTATGTTTTTAATTCACCCTGAAAAGGGTCAGTTAATAGTGTGGCGTAAAAAGCCAGTTTTAATCCCTTAAATCAGGTCTATGTTTTTAATAGGTTCACATTGAGGACTTTGATTTAAAGGTCCTCAACGAAACAGTTTTAATCCCTTAAATCAGGTCTATGTTTTTAATTGCTGGCTGGACCCAGCAGGAATTGGAGGCACTCATCCAGGCGTTTTAATCCCTTAAATCAGGTCTATGTTTTTAATGCTCTTGCACTCGTGGCACAATTGATGCCACGGGCAAAAGGTCCCGTTTTAATCCCTTAAATCAGGTCTATGTTTTTAATACTCAGAGAAATTCCTGGAAATAATAAAGGCACGCTCTAGAGTTTTAATCCCTTAAATCAGGTCTATGTTTTTAATTTTGTGGGACATCTTTGATGAATAAGGAGGAGCACGAACGCTACCGTTTTAATCCCTTAAATCAGGTCTATGTTTTTAATACTACTTGCAGTGCAGTATTCATCGAAGATGAAGATGGTTTTAATCCCTTAAATCAGGTCTATGTTTTTAATAAAACCTTCAAGAGATGATTGAGTCCGGCTGGACTCAGTTTTAATCCCTTAAATCAGGTCTATGTTTTTAATCGGGAGAACCTCCCAATAATATATGACTGGGGCAGGTCTTACGTTTTAATCCCTTAAATCAGGTCTATGTTTTTAATTAGCCATCTTCTAATTGTATCAGAAGATGGACGCGTACAGTTTTAATCCCTTAAATCAGGTCTATGTTTTTAATGAGCTGATATTTTAGAAAAAGGAGGACAAGGATGGCATTGTTTTAATCCCTTAAATCAGGTCTATGTTTTTAATAAGAAAAGCTAAGCGTCTATAGTCTAGTGCGCTTAGCTAGATTGTTTTAATCCCTTAAATCAGGTCTATGTTTTTAATGAACCGTTTGCATGCACACTAAGTTTCCTGCTCCAGGAAACTTGTTTTAATCCCTTAAATCAGGTCTATGTTTTTAATGTACAGATACGCGTCTGGGAAAGCAATCCTTTAAAAGGGCGCCTGTTTTAATCCCTTAAATCAGGTCTATGTTTTTAATGAGGACTATGTCCTCTTCAATTGGACATCTGATGGAATAGAGTTTTAATCCCTTAAATCAGGTCTATGTTTTTAATTAAATTGTCAGCAAAATATCCCTTACTTCCGACTTTAACTGTTTTAATCCCTTAAATCAGGTCTATGTTTTTAATCAAGGCTCTTGCAGCAAGAGCTTTCACTGAAGTTTCAGTGAGTTTTAATCCCTTAAATCAGGTCTATGTTTTTAATCGGTCAGATGACCGGAGGAGGCACAAAGATGCCAGAATTAAGTTTTAATCCCTTAAATCAGGTCTATGTTTTTAATAAGTTCGTCAAGAACTTAGTTCTTGACGAAAAAGCTGAAGGTTTTAATCCCTTAAATCAGGTCTATGTTTTTAATCATGCAGATGGAACCGTTTGCATGCACCCTTAGCTTCCTGCTCGTTTTAATCCCTTAAATCAGGTCTATGTTTTTAATCAAGTTCAACTTAAAAGATGAGTTTTGGAGCTGTTTCGTTTTAATCCCTTAAATCAGGTCTATGTTTTTAATCCATGCAGACGGCACAAGATTCGAGAACAAACTGGGCACACGTTTTAATCCCTTAAATCAGGTCTATGTTTTTAATGAGTCAGAGATGCTCTAAAATAGAGTTATCTTACAGTGGGTTTTAATCCCTTAAATCAGGTCTATGTTTTTAATACTACCGCTCACAATATCTTTTATTGCAAGGAATTGCAAGCGCATTTTCGCAAAGGTTGGTTTCTTTTGCCGCAATTCCGTGTGTTTTTATTGCAAAAAGTATATTCTCAGTCTTTTTAATCATTTTAAATCCTTGTATCATAAATAATTATATTTTATTCGCAAACCTGCGCCTTTTTTTGCAGATTTTTTCAAAAACGGAAGTCTGCGATTTTCTGTCAAAGAGCCAATCTGCATTGTCATAAAACAATTTTATCACAGAATCACAAAATCCTCATCTGTTATTTTGTCATCTTTTTCAATGTTTTTTCCGAACACCATCTTTTTCTGAAAATCACGCTCGCACACCTCAAAAAACAGAACAAAATCTTCCTCAATGTCCATAAGTTTTTCAAGCCTGCCTTTCAGCTGCCCAATTGTCTCATCGCTTGCTGTGCTTTCAAAGACCGACTTTTGCACCCGCCAGCCGTAGCTTTCAACGCATTTTGAGATTTTTGCAAGGCGTTTTGTGTCGCGGATGTCGTAAACAATAAGCCAATGTTTTTCCATTTTTTCCTCACAGAATCTCAAAAGTCTTGGGAATAAAAATATTTCCGTTTCCAAGCGAGGTTGTTTTTGCCGCGCAGTCCTGGCACAAAGGATAAATCCTAAGGCTGTCTTCTTTTTTATTGATGATTTTCAAAAGGGATGCCTTAAGTTCCTCAAGCTGCTCTTTTTCCATTTCGCACTCAAAAAATGAAAACTGAATGCGGATTCCAAAATTTTCTAGCGTCTTGGCAACTTTATTGAGACGCTTGGGATTTGAGACATCGTAGCTTATAAAATAAATCATTTGAAATAATACGCCTTGTATTCAGTCTCTTCGCCGCAGACTACGCGCTTGTAATGCAGAACCTGCTGATAGATTATTTTTGCGTATGAGATTTTCTGCGCTGTCGGCGCATACAGAATCAGCGAATTCATTTTTGCCTCGAACGCGGAAATAACTTTTTTAATTCCGGCTTTTGTAAGAAGAATTCCATACTTTGCAGGCGTATTTTCTTCATCCTCCAAATTTGAATCTGAATCGCCTTTTTCCCTTTCAATTTCCAAAGGATAATCTTCACTTTCGGCTGAGAACTCTTTTTTCTCAAAATCTTCGCTCTTTAAAGTTCCAAGATTGAACAGCGAGCAGCAGACAGAATCGCAGATTGGCGAGCGGAATTCTTCCATCAGGTCGAACACAAGCGCAGTTTTTCCGTAGTTCACCGCATGAAGATTTCCGCAGCAGGAATCCAAGCCCTGTGACTCAATCGCGCTTTCCACGCGGTACATCAAAAGCGTGTACAGAAAGCTCAAGACGGCGTTAACATTTGTGCGCGGTGGATTTTTGCTTCTTGTCTTGAATTCCGCCCATTCATCCTGAAGATTGAATTTAAAGACCTCAAAATACTTTCTGGCGGCAAGACCTTCATATCCGCGGAGCTTTTCAATGTCATCAGCCTTTTCCGCATTTAAAAGCGTATTCTTTACCGAACTGATTGCGCTTTCAACCGCCTCGTTTTCGTTTGAATTCTTACGCTTGATTCTCTGCATAAAACTGATTTCGTTGCGGATTTTCCCTGCGACAATGCTTCTTGCAATCTCAAGCGACTTTTGCGGATTGTCTAAAATACGGAACTGCTTCTGCCTAAGAAAGATATTTTTTCCGTCGCCAAAAGAAAGCTTGCCGTTGAATCTTCCGTTTGAGGAAAGAAAAGTCGTTCCGATTTTATATTTTGTAAGAAGACGCAATGCGTCCGCGCTTATGGAAACTTTGCCCACAAGAACCAGATGCTCAGTCTTGAACGGAAAAAGAATTGTGCTAGTTCCGTCCGGCTGGCTAAAGACAATTGTCTCGTCCTTTTTAGAAAGTTTTCCATAATCTGAAAGAATGTAGATTTCTGACATTATTTTCCTCGAACTTCATTTTTTCAGTCATTCATCATCTGATACACATAAACCCAGCCTTCCTGCCAGAGTTTTGAAGATTCACGGCTTAAAGTTTCGTATGCAGTTGAATTATAAAATTTCAAGATGGACTCATTAAGAGAAAGATTTTCTTTTCTTGCCAGTTCACAGCAGATTTTAGAAGCCTTGCCCGGAATAAAAAGATGGACATTTTTTTGCGTAACCTGAGGTCGAATCATTGAAACACCTCCTCTGATTTTATGAATTTCAGATAGTCCAAAGATTTTTCTGTATGAAAACAAATCTGGTCAACGTATTTCCAAGCCATCAACTCGTCAAGAAGTTCTTTTTTGCTTAAGAAGCCGTCTTCGTACAAATTAAGGCTTGCATAGACATTATCATTTGCCACTGCGCCCATCACAACATCGTAATCATAAACAAAATGAATGTTCTGACGGTTCGCCATTACAAAGTCCAGCCATTCTTCACCAGCTCTATTAAATACTTTTGATTTGATTTTTTCAGATTTAAAGATTTCGCTGTCCACTTCAAATACAGAGACGATGGCTTTTTCATAATGAAATCTGTCTTTTTTTATCAAAGCCCATTTTTTTGCCTGCTCAAAGCTCGTTGTTGTGTAAAAGCCGTTTCCAAAATCCATTGCACGGCTTGGTTTCAAGATTTTCGGAGAAGGAACTTCTGAAAAACCGCCATGATATATTTTCATTATTCGCCCTCTGTTTTAATGAAATCTTCAATCGTTTCAATTATATAGGATTTCCCCTGTGTATGTAGAATCTCGTAATGCTCGCCAAGAAAATCAAGAACTTTTTTCTGATAAAATAAATTAGCAACCTCCCGGCCATTCAGATTTTTTGCAGCGGCGTATTCCTCAATGCACCAAGAAAGAAATTCCGCTTTTTTCTGAAACAATTCATCACTCATGACATCCGTCCTAGAACAGAAATTGTATCACGATTTTTATTTTTTTTCATTTTTCCATAATTTGAAAGAATGTAAATTTCTGACATTATTTTCCTCGAAAAAAGTTTTATTTTAAAATTATCCAGTAACCTGATTTGTCCGAGCCTTCTCGTTCTATAAAGCCATCTTTTTTCAGTCTTGAAATATAACGCTTTACGGTCGCTTCCGACTTTCCTATATGAGAGGCAATTTCTGTATAAGTCAAATTCTTCCGAATCTTAAGAAGTTCATAAATCGATTTTACAGGGTCATTTACAGGGTCATTTACAGGGTCATTTTTTCCATTAAAATCTTCCCTATATTCATTCATAAGTTTTATGTATTTTTCAGAAGCAAAACATCTTGCTGTAACACCGCCAAAAGACAAATCAATTTCTGGAATTTTCGCAGTTTCTTCCTTGCAGTAAGCCGCAATTTTTTCAAATCCGCGTCCCCAAGATTCAATCATTCCACATTTAAAGAAAACATTTGCAAGATTCGGATTTCTTGGTTTTGAGATATGCTCCTTAAAAAGACTTTCGACAGGAACTTCCTTTGGCAATGAGCCATCATTCCAAAGGCGGAGTTTATCTTTATAAATTCTGATTTGAACCGGAGTTGTTGAAAGGTAATCTTTATGGACAACAGCATTTAAGAGAAGCTCCCGGAACGCAGCTCGCGGAAAAAAGAAGGTTTCTCTTCTATAAATATCATCATAAGAAATCAGGGCTTTCATATATTTTGAATAGATAAGATCCATTGTTTTTTCAACTTGAAGCAGCAAGGGGCCGTGAACTTCATCCTGGTACAAAATATCGGCTTCATTTTCAAAATATGCGATTTTTATGTAAGCGCCTGTAATCCAGTTTTCCGGGTCTGGATGAAAAGCAAGAACAGCGGCTCTGTTCAAATAATCGCCTTCGGTCAAATGAAGATTTTTTACAAGAGTTTCATTTATCACTTCAAGGGATTCTTTATCCAACCGCCCTGAATCAGAAGCTTTTTTTCTGAATAAGCGGAACGCATCGTTTTCAAGAGAGTCGGGCAAAACTCCGGAAACAGGCACAGAATCCCAAGTACGCCCCTGAACAAAAAGAATCATTTTGTCCAGTTCAACACCTGTAAGCTCCTGCAAAGTTGAGCCGGAACGCTTGTAATATTTTCCATGATAGCTGACAGGAAAAGGGTATTTTTCAACTTCAATTTTAAAGTATTCTTTATCATCTTCCGACAGAAGCTGCACATTGCATACAAGTCCCATCGTGTTTCTGATTTTATTCGGAATATCTTCTGTCAATTTATGGCTGTCATTTACACCGCAAATTGTGCCATCGTCATCTATTCCGATATACAGAATTCCGCCGGCTGTATTTGCAAAGGCACAGATCCATTTGAGATATTCATCACGCCAGGATTTTTTAAATTCTATATTTTGACTTTCCGATGTGTCCAGCTTCATTTCAATATTATAACATAGATTTTTTTAGTTCCAAAATCACCGCATTTTAAAATACTGGTACTTCTTGAAGCAGACGTGCTCAAAAACATATTCGCGGCGGACGGTTTCTCCGCTGCGAGATTCTTTTGCAATGCGCCGAGTTGTGGCATAAAGCGGAACAAGACCGTTTTTTAGCGCAAAATCCACAAGCGTAAAAGTCGAGCCGAACTCGCCCTGAATTATGAACAAATCGCCGTAAGTTGCATTGTTTTTTAGCCAGGAAGCGACAGCCTCAACAACTTCCTCATTGGACTTTTCCGGCGGAATCTGCGACCAAAGTTCCGCAAGATTTTTTTCAGGATAAACAATTTCTGAGGAATTGAATTTTTCGCTTAGCTCGGCAAGCTGATTTTGGGTAAGGACGTGGTTTAGAAGACAAAATGTTCTGGGCATGGGAAGACTCCTAAAGTTGTGTTCCGTCTTTTATGTCAATGCCAAATTCTTTAGCACGATTCAACGGTGTTTCTTTTTCTTTTACTATAGTTTTTGTATATAAATGCTGCTTTACGTACAGACCAAACTTTGACTTGATTATCGCCTGCAGTTTATACAGAGCATCGTTTAAAACTCTGTTGCCTTCATTGCCGTCTACAAAACTTTTACATTCGATTACATGAAGCTTGTTATCTTTATCCAGATAAATTACATCAAGTTCGTTTTTATCATTTCCTTTTTGAATTTCAACATTCAGCGCAACATTTTTCTCATCTACATTATGATATTCATTACAAATTTTCTGGTAAACATATTCTTCAAACCAGCCGCCAGTTATATATCGAATGTGCTTATGCTCAATTCTTGAAACGTCAAATCCAAAAATCTGCAAGAGTTTTATCATATTTTCTTTTGTTGCCACAGGATGATTTATGGCTTTGAATTTTTCTTCTTCAATTTGAGTAAAATCCAAAAAATCTTTTTTCTTATTTTTAAAGTATGAATTATTTTGAAGGGCAATCATCCCCTTTATTAACTCACGGTTATCAGCAACGCACAAATCATAAACAGTTTTGTTATAATTCCAGTCCTTAACACATTTGTTATCATATTTATAAGAAATTCCATGCGCATCCAGATATTCCTTCAAAGAAAGGACTTCAAACATATCATATTTTTGTTTATTTGGATAAAGTTCCTGAAGCTCTTTTCCAATCGGCTGATAAAAAATTTCCGTATGTGGCTTATTGTTGAAAAAATCAAATGCAGCCAAAGACATAATTTTTGTTCCGCCTGTGATATTCACAATTATATTTTTATATTCATTATCTTTAAAATAATCAGTCAGAATATTTTCTGTTTTTGAAATATCATTTCCATCAGTCTGAACAGTTTCCCATTCAACAAATGAATCAGAAAAATGCAATGCATTCTTTATAAATAGTGACTTTTCTTTTTGCTCCATTTCTTTTGTAGAAACAAGCAGAATTTTCATAGGCACTTGCTTTTTATTAAAATACCATTTTATAAACTGAACATTTGGAATTGTCTGTTCACTTACTAAATTTACAAGAATTGTCTCTTTCATTTTTTTTCTCCAATAAAAAGTCAATGAGAAAATATAAATTTTCGATTTGACTTTTTAACACAATTTCGCAACAAAATACGAAATTGCAGTTTATAAAAAAGTTTGCAACGCAAACTTGTGAATAAAAACTTTGACGCTATCTCAGGCAAAGTTTTTATTACACTCTCCTGCTATTCCACAATCTCCCAAGTTCCTTTTTTGTCTGAACCGAGCCGTTTTATTTTGCCTTCATTTTTTAATTTTGCCATGTTCCATTCCACGCCGCGCAACGAAAGCTCCGTAACCGCCGCAAGCTGCCTCTGCGTGATTTTCGGATTTTCCTTGATTGCCTCAAGAATTTTTTCTTCGGCGGAACTATTTTCACCACAGTTTTCACCACAGTTTTCACCACAGTTTTCACCACAGTTAGATTTTATTTCTTCTTCGCCATTTTTCTTAACTGTTTCCTCGTCAGATTTTTCAGATGGAAGCGGGACTATAATTCTGAACATATCGCCGTCTATAAATTCAGGACGGGCATTTTTGCCGGAATACAGAGGCACATATTCATTCAGTTTTCTAAAACCAGAACCAAGTTCTTCTGAATAGGTTATTTCGCGGAAAACTTTTGAGATACAAGGATTTTTTGGGAACGGCTCTATATTTTCCGGCGTAAGCTTTCCTTCATTTTGAGCCTTGTTCGGATTTTCAACATACATTCTGTCTTTTTCAATTACAAACTTTGAAATGCGACCGCTTGTGAATTCACGGTGAATCAGACAGTTTACAATCATTTCGCGGCAGATATTTGAACGCAAGCTGATGCTCTGCATATTTTCATTCAGAAAAAACTTATCGGAAGTATGCTTCCGGGCAAACTGCATAAGCAAATCAACACTGTCAATCAGATTCGTCTGAATAATCTCGCGGTCATCATAACGGTCTGTGTCGATTTTTCTGCAAAGCGCATCTGTCCAATATGTAGGACAAATATCATGGATCACATCATCCTGACCAAAAAGAAGAGCCGCTGCAAGAGTAAGACCATCTTCATTTGTTGCATAATCATGCGTATAAAACCCCGCAGATTTCAAAAGCTGCATATTATCCATTTTCATCCACGGATGACCAGAATTTCTGTTGTATGCAAGCTGCCTTGCTTTTTGAAAAATATCTTCCCGCAAATTTTCAAGCTTAAGATACGGAAAAACACGGCGTTCTGTAAAAATATTCTGTTTCCGGATATACATTTCCGCAATTTTATCAGTAGAAGTTACAACAATATCGCTGTCGCCCAGCCTGTCATAAACCTTGCCCTTTAAAGTATAAACCTGCGAAGCGTTCGGAACGTAAATCCAAAGAACGATTTTTCCCTCTATAGAAATTGGCTCAATAGTTGCCGTACAGACAGGACTAAAAAGAGAAGGATTATTAAGGCAATTTATAAAATTTCTGCTCAAATCACGGACTGCATTTTCCTGCACGCCTTCAATATTTCCGCCATCATCAACACCAAGAAAAATATCTCCGCCAAAACGGTTCAAGAATGAGCAGACAGTTTCATAAACATCAGAATGAATCCCGTTTCCGCAACGCTTGAATTCCTGAGTAACTGTTTCGCCGAGCTTTATTTTTTTTAGAACTGTATTTGGTGTCATGTTTTAGGATTCCTTATAATTTTGACAAAATCTGCATTACAACGTAATCACCGACGTTATTTTTTGTTCCGTCAATTTTTACTCGAACTTTGTCTTTCTTTCTGTAAGCTGAAAGAATTTTTGTCTTGCAATTTCTTAACACAGCCTTATCTTTTGACTTTACGATTTCAAAAAATATGCTGAATCTCCGCTTATCCAAGTCAATTATCATTGCTTCATATTCACCTGCAGTCAAATCCTCTTTTTTCACGATTTTCGGCTGCACAGTTTGAGATGTTTCAGCAACACCATTTACTCTTTTAAACCGCCCGTAACCTATAGAAGTTTTTCCGCCAAAACCGACTTTTTCAAATGCGGTGCTGAACATAGCCTCAATTTCTTTTGTTTCTGTTTCGGTAAGGATTGGAGATTTATCATCATTCTTTAGCGGAATAAACGCGCAGTTAAAAACAAACTTTATTCCCTGACCGACTGCAAGAAATTTTATTGGAGTCGGCGATTCTGTTTCTTCAGGTTGATCCTTTTTTCCGCTATAGTAATCAGAATAATGAGGATTCATTATGTCAACTTTAAGGTTGGGAATTTCCGCAGGATATGCATCAAGAACAACAAGCTGTCCTCTGTACTTATTTTTCTGCTTCTGATCTGATGTGCCAAAATATTTTTCAAGCTCAGATTCAGGAATTTCAGTTCTGCCGGTTGCAATATTTATTGCATGAGCAAGACGAAGAACGCCTTTTACAGAAGAAGCCGGTATATAAGGAATTCCAATATTCCTGTCTAGAATCATTCCAGTTTCAGTCGGATGCCCCGAACCAAGACCTGTAATGAACGGAGAAACTGTTTTTGCCACAATGGAAAAAGTCTGAATTCCTTGTGAATTCAAAAAGTTCATATAAGACTTCTGCTTTTCCTGTTTTCTTTCAATCTCTTTTCTGGCATCAGATATTTCAAAAAGTTTATCGCTTTTGTTTTTTAGATTCAGAATATTTTCTGTATCAGTTTTCAGTTCACCTTTTTCAATTTTCCAGTTCACCATCCGCGGGAAATAAAGAGAAAAATTGCAGTTTGGATTTTCAAGCAGTTTTTTCTGATTATCTGGAACTGGAAAAAGCGAATTAATATTGTCGCTAGCATTGGACAAATGCTTTTGGCTGTAGCCACTCGAATTTCTATTACTGTTCACTGTCTTTTGCCCCTTCAAATGCTCTTGCATAACGCTTCAGCCATTCCAACATTCTCAAAACTTCTTCCTGCATTTTTATGTATTCGCTTTGAGATATTGAATTTATCCGTGAAAGAAAATCAAAGTCATCTTTTACATTAGCAAATGAACTGCTGAATTCTTTCTGCAAATATGATTTAAGAATTCCAAAGACAAATTCCCTTTCTTTTTTTGAGCTCTTCGCTTTTAAAAATGCAAGACTTTGTCCAAGTCCATTTGAAAGAATCATGTTCGGCATTCCAACAATAAATGTCGCATAAGTTGACGGCACACCAGAATCTTTATATTTATCCAATGACTTTAATGCAAATTCCGCTCTTTTCTGCTGTTTTGTCTGAATCGCCATTCTACATTTCCTCCCTTGAAGAATGATTCCAAGCAAGCTGGAAAACACCTCGGCCGCAAGTTTCGTCGCCTGCAATCTGAATATGATTGGCAATCACTTCTTCCGTTATGAAGTTTTTTATTGTTTCTGCTTTTAGTTTATCTTCCACAGAATTTTTAGAATCGCCCCAATGAATAACCGTGTACATGACTGTATCAGACGGAAGTTCCTCCTGATAACGCAGCGAGCCGTCCTGCGTGGTTCCTGTTTTGCTGTCAATTTTAATTTGAGCCATAATCTGCGTGCAGTTTGAAACTCCGTAATTAAAGACATCATCAGACACAAGAAGCAGCCGTTCCGCATCTTTGAAGAATGGTTCTATTTCTGAAAACTCTTTAATTTCGCTATCTGCAACTTGAACTTCATAATCTTCAAGAAGAACATTTCCCTTTAATTCGGATTTTCCAAGACTTATTGCTTTGTCATCAGAAACAGAGAATTTTGAAGAATCAAATTCAATAGAATTAAAATTTGCAACAGACAAATCTTTCTCCAGTCTCTTTAAAACTGACGGACAAGTAATCCAAACAAACGGCGAGACATTTGACCGCATCGGGAATGCCAATATTTTTGCATCTGAAATAGAAAGAGAACCTGCATATCCCCCGTTGAATGAAGTTCCAAATATAGATTCTGTAAGCTTTTCAAAGTCTTTTATCTGTTCTTTATTAGCAATCTTATTCTTGAACCTATCAAAATTCGCCCTGAATGCGCCTTTTACACCGCTTGCCTGAATCATAGGCCAGTTTGTGTGGCGTTCACGCTGAATCGGCAAATCCACAACTCCAAGTGCAGAACCGCTTCCTGCGTGACAAGGTGTTACCGCATACATAATTGCAATTGATGTGTTTTCAAACATGATTATTCTCCTGTGCGTTTTATTTATCTTTGATTCAATGGAATACAAATACCATTTACATTTTTTGTGAATACTGCTCCGGCAGGAATCCAGCTTGTTGTAGGTTTATGAAAACTTCTTGCCAAATCCCAGCCGGAAGTTATTACCAATTTAGAAGAAGCTATAAGGCTTTCAAGAATTTCTTCTGTCGCTTCAATCGGCGCGAATGATAAAAATTGATTTGCTGTATTTTCTGATTTTTCTGGCATACAAAAATCAATTTTTCTGTAGCTGCACAATCTTCTTTCACCTCCAAGTTGAATTTTCCCGGAATCCTCTAACCCAATTTCTTTTGAAATTCCAGCAACCATTGAAACTCCGTCAAGAAGTCTTACATGAGAAGCAGAATACAGCTGACCTTCAACAGTATGTTTTCCTGAATCCAATGCGATTCCTGTTCTCTGCTCGAATGCGAAAATTTCATTCTGAAGCAGAAAATCATTTTCTTCCAAAACGCTCTTTGTGGAATTTATAAAATCAATTGAAACCCAAATATTTCCCAACGGCTGCGCATTTTCTTTTGCATGGACAAATGGAAGATTTTCAGAAGAACTCATCACAAACATATCATCAAGAAATTTCTGATTTCTCTTTGCCTCAATAATTGGTTTGCCGATATAGTCCGTTTTCTCTTTCGGCTTTTTTTCTGAATCCAAATACCATGAAGCAGGAACTTTTGCATAAAACTGACCATCTTTCTTTATAAGAATAGAAGAAACTTCAAATGGAGCTTTTTCAGAAGGATTTCCAATTATTTCGTTTGCGGAAGTATCTTTGCCAAACGCATAATCTTCTGGAAAAATTCCTTTTTGCAGCAAAAATGCAGTTCTAAAAGAGCCTTCAAGAACAGAAACAGGTGGCGGAAACATTGAAACAGCGATATTCTGTCCAGCTTCCATAGGAGTTGAGCCTCTAAAAAACAACGTATCTAAAGGGATTATTTCGTAAAAAACACTCATTCAGCCGCTCCTTCAAAAGATATTCCCTGCAGAAAATTTGCAATTACAGCTGCTTCAAAATTGTAAACAAGTTTTTCATTTTTTTCTTTTTTGAAACATATTCCCGCCAAATCTCTTGAGTAATTATTAAGTTTATTTTCTTTTATTTTAATTCCAGAATGAGAAAGCTCATATTTTAAAATCTGAACAATTTTATTTTTATTGTCGTCCGTGCAATCCAACATCGGCTCAAAAAAATCTTCCATATTTTGCAGTTTATACAAAAGAGATGTGCTGATTTCTTCTGATTTTGCAGCACCGCAAATGTTCATAAATGATTTTAGAACCGTTTTCCCTGAATCAAAAATATTTTCCTCATTCCATTTGCAAGAAAAATCCCTGTCTCCGCCGGAACGTTTTTTAAGTCTGATTGCAATTGCGTTTCTTCCAGTTTTTTCTTTTGCAATAGAATCAAGCACTTTGTGAGCATCCTGGACAACTTCTCTCAATGGCTCTTTGTGATGAGCAATTACAATTGCCCCGGACAACGAAATTCCTTTTGCTCCATGACCAAGATGATACCCGACTTTCTGCATTGAATAATTTAACTTATCAATTTCAACCGCACCATCTTTTTCAGTATATTCTGCAAAAGACATAGTATAGCTTTCGGCAATTTTTTTTGCACATTCAGCGGCTGTATTCAAAGGCAAAACCGCGCATACATCATCACCGCCGGCATAAATAAGTCTGCCTCCTGCATTTTTAACAGCAGGCTGAACACCAAATCTTGCAAAATTGTTAAGAGAATCTGAAATCATTGCATGCAAGGCTGGATTCAAAGTCCGTTTTTTATCAAAATAATCTTTTAAAACAGAAGCCTTTACTGTTCCATTTTCAATTTTTGCAGCCAAATCCTCGTGAATCACATCTTTCCATTTTGCCTCGAGCGTTTCTCCGTTTATCAAATCGCCCATTTTATCTCCATCCATCAAAAGAACGGCATAATATTTGTCTTTGTTTGTAAATTTTATGCCGAAATCTTTTTCAGCATCTTTTATTATTTTTTCCGTATCAGTTGTATCTTCATCATAATTGTCTTCATTATGAAGATAACTTAAAATATCGTTGTACTCCTTTGAATTGATTGCGATTTTTCCTGAAAGATTTTTCATATAACTTGTTGCAGCCATTTCTGTCGTTGAAGGAAAATTTTCATACGACTTAAAAACTTCCTGCAAAATAAAATCTTTTGAATATTTTTTTGAGACAATCGGCAGAAACCTTTTTACAGCACAAACCGCACAAAGTTTCTCATTTTTGCGGATGTTCTTATTATCCTTGTCGTTTTCTGAAATTCTATTCCAAAAGTCATCAACATTTTTTGAATATTCTTTTGCAGAAGTTGTTCCAGTAAATCTAAAATCGTTAAGAACCTCACGTTCTCCGCATAGCGGACATTTTATTCCATTTTGCGGGCGGCGAATAAACGCAGGTTTTGTTTTTCCGGCAGCAAGCACGCCCTGAACAAGAGAATGGGTCGAAGTGTAAAGCCGTACATTTTTCATTGAATACTGTCTTGAAAAAGAATCCAAAACCTCAAATTCTTTTTTAACAACATCACCTGAAACAAGCTTTTCAATTTTTTCCTTGTCAGATAATTCAGCAAGTTTTGAAGAAGCCCAGGAGAAATTCCAAAAATCTTCTATTTGGGTATTCCACAGTTCCGAAAAGTTTTCCACTGCACCAGTTTGTTTTTGAATATACTCTTTTACACCGGAAGAAATTTCAATCCATTTTGATTTTACAGTTTTAGTAATTTTCTCATTCAGTTCTTTCACCTTGTCATGCGGACACAGGAAAATAAACTTATTAGGAAAAGCGGCTATTCCCTTTGTATTGTCTAAAAGCGTCTTTAAGTCGCCTTTTTCGCTTAAAAAATTTTCACTGATTTTACAGTTTTTGACAAGCCAATCATTCACCAAAGGCTGATTGTGCAAAGAAGGATAAACAATGTGGTCGGGTCCAAGTTCATCCATAACACACGCAATTCCTGTAAAAGCAAGATACGACAAAAGGACAGAACCAGTCCAATAATCACGGAGTTTTCTTGCCTTTGCAATAAAATCCTGAACAGGAGTTATCGAAAAAACAGCCATATCAATCTGATTGTTTGAATCTTCCGACAAAGAAGAACCGATTGCGGAAACAAGCCCCAAATGATGCCACAAAGGATGATCCGGCATTCTTGTGTCTGCCGGCAAAATATCCCAGATCGCACCAAGATTTCCGACATTTTCATTACGAAGCCTTTTTGGGAAAGGAAAAAACAAATAACTGAAAAGTGATTTTGCCCAGTCTTCAGGACTGTCTTTATAGTTGAAGCAAGCATTTAACGGCTTTTCATTTTCCGGAATGCCTTGCATTTCCTCGTAAGTTTTATTCAGCCCCAAATCTTTTTTAAGTAAATCTTCAATTTCTGAACACAATTTTTTTATATCAACTTCCGGCAAATCTACAGGAAGAACTTTTTTTACAAGCGGATGAACAATCTGCGTATTATCCGAAAAATCAATGCAGCCGCCATCTTTTGAATTTGGCAGAAGAGTTCTTGTTAAACTTGAAGCAATGCAGTCCGCAGCCTGATAATTATCCTTATCCGGAATTGTCTGATAAAGAAGTTCCGCAATTTTAGAAGCAATTTCTTCATGATGTGGAATATCAAATACTTTGCATACAGGGTCATGAAGCCAAAGAGAAACTTTATTCTGCCAATAATCTGATTTTTTATTGCTCATTTTGCAGCTCCTGTAATTTGTCTTTGCCATCCTGTAACACGAGAATCTTTATCAAAATAATCATGTAAAAGGTAGCCTACTTGTTTTTGTTCTTCTAACTCCCAGTTTTCTATCTCATAAGGAATGTGAATTATCAACCCATAGTATTTTGTCATTATTGAATTCTCAACTTTTACCTTCTGAGGACAAACTTTTACAATCACTTGCGACGGTAATCTTGAATTTCCTTTTGCCATTCCAAAGACTTTTCTTCCGTTTGGAATTTTTGCTTTTATAAATGAAAGAGCATCATGATAAACCAAACCAATTTCTTCAAATGCCAAATTCCATGAATTAAAGTTCTTTGTCTTCCAGGCCAATACGCCGTTTTCGTCAGAACAAATCTTAGACGGATATTTTTTAGAGGAATTGAGTATTCCTTTCCAGTTCCCAAATTTTCCAAAGACACGAGGTGGATTAAACTCAAAAGAATTTTGTTTCGGAATAACATTAATACTTCCAAAACCATTTTTTGATTTTGAGCCGCAAGTTCCAAAAAGGATTATCAGAAACAAAGAATCTATTATTTCATTTTTGTATTTGGACTCAAGCGTCAGTACAAATGTGCATTTAGTCTTAGGCTTTATATATTCTTTTATTCCTACAGAGCCGTAGCCCAAATACTTAGATAAATCCATAGAACCGAATTTTGACTCAATTCTTCCAATATCAATATGTGCAGATGATTTATATTCATCTGATGGCAAAATCTGCTTTATTTTTAAGTCTATCTTGCTTTTCCCAAAGACTTCAGGCTCTTTTTCTGATTTTTTCCTTGATTTATTTTGCTCTACAGTTTCAGGATTTCTTTCCGTAGAACCGAACAATTCGCTTTCTTTCTGCCATAATTCATTTGGATTTAAATTGCCATTTACAATGCGCCACCATCTGCGAATCAAATTCTTAAATGGCGCAGTACGGATTTCCGCGTTTCCGTCTGCTCCGCCCAAGAATGTCGGCGTAATAAATTCAACATCAAAAACCAATTCTGTCGTATCAGTATATCTGCTTACATCTATCATCTCTTTTCTCCTACTTGCTCCAATAATCTATCTGTCCAAGCCCGAAGTTTGTGTTTTTTCCGGCTCCGGCGATTGTGTTCAGTTCCAGCA
>ERZ808246.1258-NODE-1258-length-18648-cov-16.234443_pt1 | contig 18648 bp, 18 predicted proteins | sample MGYA00521083_ERZ808246 | MGnify/ENA primary metagenome ERZ808246 (study PRJEB31516, sample SAMN03275577) | gut metagenome | biome: mammalia-associated habitat; material: feces | host: Papio cynocephalus | place: Kenya | collected 2012-07-07 ... | reverse complement strand
TTATGAGTCAAATTCCATACAATGTGAAGAAATCGGCCTGAAAAAGAAGCTTGGTCAGACACGTCATTTTTTGATCTCCCAGTGTCCTGCTTTGTCGGAACCCACTCTCTCAACCAGCCCTTTTTCTCTCAACTGGCCAAGTGCGCGAAGGATTGTTGTCCTATGCTTTCCGATCTTCTCCGAAAGGCCTTCGATGGTGATGGCGCTGTCTTCGGATACCAAGCGGAGGACGGCCTTTTCCGTTTCACTCAACTTTACAGTAGCGTTTACAGTAGCGTTTACAGTAGCGTTTTCCCGTTTGTCCTCGAACCCGCTCCTGTCGAAAGGGATTGTCACGGTTATCGTGGAGGTACCGAAATCATAGGCTTGGATGCCGTATTTCCTGACAACCTTGGGGACGCCGTGCCCCGTCTGCTCGACGACGTGGCACTGGAGGAAGATTTTCATGAGCTCCGCATTCACCGGATGGGTCTTGCCGGCGAGGAAATCCTCCTTGGTCATCCCACTAGGTATCGTGCCGTAGGAAACTATTTCAAGCCTGTCGTCGTACCAATAGACGGCGGGAGGTATTCCGTCTACCCACTTGTTGTGGACCACGGCGTTGGTCCACGCTTCCCTGAAGGCGTCCTCGTCGAAGAGCTTCTTCTCCTGCCGGACCATCTTCGAGGTGTCCACGAACGTCTCGTTCAGGGCGAGGCAGTACTCACTAACCTGGTCCATGGCATATAGCAGGCACGTGAACCCATATTCATTCCTCTTGAGATAGTCGGATTTGTCAGTTCCTCTGAAGATGGCGACTTTGATGGAGTCAGAGTTCTCGTCGGCGAGGAGATCCGCGATGAGGTTGTATTTGCCATCCGCTGTCCTTAGATTGAAGTTCTCTTCGAATTTGGATTCGTTCCAATGGACGCTCCTGGCGCCGAGGTACGTCTTGAATTTCGTGAAAGTAAGGCCGGTCCTGTTGCACGGAGTATCAGCCATCTTCCTCTCTGGGACAGCGATCGTCTCGGCAAACCTCTTCGCGATCTGCTCGGGCGTCATGCCTCTGGAGGAAGCGCCTATCCTCTCGAAGCATCCCGCGCTGCTCATCCCGTATTTCTTGACGTAGTAGAGTTTATCGCCCTTCTTGATGACAATCTCGATGATGCGCTTGCCGTCAACTGTTGGTGTCTCGATGGATACGAGCCCTCTTGGGTTCGGCTCTATCTGGTCGGCAATAATGTTCGATGCAAAAACGGATGCCTTGTCGATGTCATCTACGCCAGCAATCGTTCCGTCGTCTTTGACCCCTATATAGAGTTTGCCGTCGCACGTGTTCAAGAAGGCGACGATCTCGTTGACGATGGTCCCGCTTTTTAGATTTTCCTTCAGCTCGGTATGCTGGTCCTCTTTGAAAATCATGCGAATCACCTGCTCTTTCCTTCCCCTAATTTTACCATGGATTGGTTGAATTCTCTAAATGATGCCGACGCTTGATAGCGTTTCAAAAGTGTAGGCGACAACAAAAAAGGAAGTTCCACAATTGAATTGTCAATAATACAAGGAGGAACTTCCGTGAAGATTCTAGAACAATCCATAGACGGGGTGAATGTATTGATTAGCGCCATTTTGGGCGAATGCCCGAACGCGGCGGCGAGGAAATTGGAGGAGCTGGACGATGGTCGCCAACGGCCCCGTCTAAGAGCAGAAAGAATGGGGAATCCAGCCCAAAAATGCGTTTGGGCCCTTTTTTCGCTTCTGAAGCCAGCTGCGTCGATCCTTCGTCCAACGAAAGAAAAAGCCCCATGCCATCGAGAACATGGGGCAATCGTAAGCTGCTTGGTGCCCAAAGCGAGAGTCGAACTCGCATGGATTTCTCCGAACGATTTTGAGTCGTTTGCGTCTACCATTCCGCCATTCGGGCAAACACCATACCGTCTAGCTTTTTAGAAGAAGCGACATAGGGCATTTCGCTTCATTTCGTTTCCTTCCTCTTCAAAGAAGACAGCGACGGAATTATAGGATAATTCATGAAGACCTTCAATATTTTGATATGAGTTCACCCGAAGAGCCGCTTCTTCTTGCTATACAAAAAGTCATTTTTTGAGGGTTCGTTATTAATAATTCGTGTTTAATCGAAATAATTATTGAAATTGTAAGAAAACCTATAATCATTGTTTCCATCGAAAAGGAGAAACCTATGAAAAAGAACACAAAATTAGCGATTGTTGGTCTTAGCGCCACCTTATTATGCGCAAGCGCAATCGGAGCGAACTTCGCGGTTAATCAAGGCGTTAACTATGGCGTTAATGGCGAAAATAACGCGAAATCCTATACCCTCACTTTGAATAAAGACACATCAGATGCTTTTAAGACGGGCTGGAATGAAGACATTTTTACAGTTAACACAACCTTGGGGAATCCAATTCGTTTTAAAAGGGTAACTGCAGATGCAAAAGGCAATATCACCGCTCCAGTGGCAAATACTTCTGATGGACTTGATATGAATTTTCAAGGGACGAAGACGTGTGCGTACTTATTCTCATTAGATCCAATTCAGTCTTTATCGTCAGTGTCTGCCACTTTTACTACGACAAATGGCAAAATTAAAAGAATTCCGGCATACTTTTCGACTGAGCCATTAACAGAAACAAGTGAAGAACTCACGAATAATTACGGATCCACAATGCTAAGCGGAGGAAGTGTGACGGCCAATTCTTACGGTGGTGAGAAAAAATATTTTGCAATAAAATTCTACGCTTCCTCGGGAACTTCAAGCATTACATACGTCCTTTCTTCCCTCACCGTTGATTACACCTGTGCCTAATTCACTACGTTTTTAATTTTTATTAAATTAAACACCGAAATGTCCTATCATTTCGGTGTTGCTTTTTATTCTTAAGGAGATCCCATGCATCGTAATCGATTATTTCTAATTGCCGCTTCCCTTCTCATAACTTCTTGCGGAAGGAGTCCAGAAACATCTTCTAGTGATGTTTCTAGCAAAACCGATATCTCAAATTCCTCTCTTTCTTCGGGAAGTGCTTCATCTTCGAGCTCATCTAGTTCCACCTCTTCTATTGCACCGATACAAAACGAATATTTTGAGTTCACGAAATTCGGAGATACCCTGGCCCTTTCAAAAGTCAAAAAAACAGAAAAAGTTATGACTATTCCAGGGACTTTTGAAAACATGCCTGTAACAACGGTGTTAGAAGGCGTTTTCAGAGATAAAACGAAAATTGAAAAACTTATTCTATCCGAAGGCATCGAAAGCATCGAACGTTATGCCTTTTATGGATGCACAAACCTTGAAGAGATCGCTTTCCCCCATACCTTAAAAACGATTGGTGACTACGCATTCGGATCGGTGCCCTACATCAAAAACGTCAATCTAGTAGAGGGATTAGAAAGAATAGGCGATTGCGCTTTCGTGTTAGACGAGGAGCTCACAAGCGTTTCTCTTCCCTCTTCCTTGAAGTGGATTGGCTCAAGCGTCTTCTTAGGATGCAATAAGCTTCTCTATACTACCGAAAACGGTGTTGATTATCTTGGGAATTCTACGAACAAATACTTATATGCCGCTAAAAAGAGCGATGATAATATCGCCCCTAAATCCCTCACAATCAATGAAGCTACTACGATCATCGGCGGATCCATTCTTGAAAAAGAATCGACTGTTGAAAACGTGATTATCCCAGCAAATGTCGTTTCGATTGGTATCCAAGCCTTTGCAAGCACTTCTATCACTAGCATCACTATCCCAAGCAAAGTCGAAGAAATCGGAGCCTATGCTTTTAGCGGCTGCGCGAAGCTTACCACCTGCACAATCGAAGGTTCCTCTCTTAAAACAATCCAGCACGAGGCCTTCTCAGGAGCAAAAGCATTGACATCGATTTCCCTCCCCGAAAGCGTGACTTACGTCGGCCCTTCTGCTTTTACGGAAGCTTATGAATCTTCTTCCTTGTCCTATAACGAAGACGGCAAAGGCGGGCGCTATCTCGGAAACGAGAAAAACCCTTATCATGTCTTAGTTGGCGTCACGGATAGCGCTATAAAAACACTTGCCATCAACGAAAAGACGAAAGTGATTGCTGGCGAAGCCCTGCGCGCGGTTTCGGAAGTCAAAAATCTCACTATCCCAGCAAGCGTCGCTTCCATCGGAGACAACGCTTTCTTCCAAATGGTTTCTTTGGAATCCATCGTCATACCAGAAAACGTCACCTTGATGGGTGAAGGCCTTTTTGGTAGTTGTTCCGAGCTGAAAACAATTGATTTAAAGAACGCTCCGACCACAATCGGAACGGGATTTGCTGTGGATTGTCCGAAATTAGAAAGTTTTAAGATTCCTTCGAGCGTGCAAAAAATCAAAACTCTCATAATCAATAGATGCACTTCCTTAAGAACTTTAGTCATACCGGCAAGCGTCGTTCAAATAGCTTCGAGTGCCATTAACGGAACAAACGTCACAATCGACGGAAAAGACTATGGGCTGACGATATACCTTGAAGCGAACACCAAAGGCGCCCTTTTTGAAAAGGGCTGGAGCTCAAACGCCACTTGGGTTTATGGGAATGAGTGGCACTATGAAAACGGCGTTCCGACGCTTAACAAATAAAAAGGAGACAATATCATGAAAAAGAAAGCTTTTATTGCCTGTTTAGCAAGTTCCTTGCTCTTTCCCGCCCTCTTCTCCTGCGTTGGAGAGGGAGGAGGCGCCTCATCTTCAAGCTCGAGCATCGAAATCAAAAACAAATCTTTAGCAGAATTCCTGACCCTTTATAATCAAACGACAGAAAGCGATACCAATAAAGCGTCCAATTTTAACCTTACTTTGACTCGTGATCTTTATTATAAAGGAATCAAGAGAAATCAGTATGTGGCCGCTTTCGATGCAAATGTTTATAAAAACGAAGTCACGACGCTTACCTCAAAAGACCAAAGCTACGCCTATAACACGAAAACCGGAGAAATGGATAAGGAAAGCGAAAAAGGCTTCTACCATGAATTCGGCTATAAGCATAACCTTTTCATCGATGCTTTCTATACACTTGACGAGGATGGAAAAACCCTTAACACCCTTAGAAGTTCAAGCATAAAGATGGATGAGGAAAACGCGAAATCCTTATTAAATTCCGGCTATATCGATATGGCTGGCATCAGCAATCAAGCCACCGCTTCGCTTGATAAGCTTACTTATGCTGGCGCTTATGACTTCTTGACCTACAACTATTTTGGGGACCAAGGAGAACTAATCACGGAAGAAGCCCAGGAGAACGTCGAAATAACATCCAGCGGAAACATATACACCCTAAAGACTTATTTCGATCAAAAAGACGACCAAGACGCCCTCTATCGTCATCTTTTCACTTTTGAATTCACCTTCTCCGATAATCACCTCGTCGAAATATTCGGAATGGAAGAGGAACATTTGGTAAGCGATGATACGGTGAGTGAAGAAATAACAGCCGCTTCTTCTCTTTCCATCACTGCATCTTTTGATGAAAAAGAAGATTCCTCTGTTGATTTTGATCGTTTCTTCTTCACCGAATACGAAATCTTACTCGGAGAAAATCCTTATAGCGTCTCCGAAGTCAAAGACGTGAAACTTAATACCAGATATTTCTTGAAGACGACCGACGGACGACCGGCAGACGCCAATCCGAATATCGACAAAATTCGTTTGGAATCGATTGTAAGAAACGAAGAGCAAGCAAGCGACAGCGATGTTCAATTTGAAGCCGATTCCAATGCGATTACTTTCTTAAGAGGCGGAAACTACGTTCTCACGTTCATTTCCTCAAATAATATACGGGCCACTTTGGAAATCGGAATCGAAACAGAGGAGATCACGAGTCTTTCCTTCAAAGAATATGATTGGAGTTATAGCGAGCACTCAAAAGGGTATTTACCAGCAAAAACCATCGTTGGGGAATACACAGTGAAACTTGAAGCCAATAACGATAAAGCCGTTGATGATACCCGTGTTGAGCTAGCGGACAATACCGCTGCGGCAACCATTACGAAGAGCACGGAAAATGACTTCACGTATACCCTAAAGGCCACGAAAGCGGGCTCGGTGACTTTGAAGGCTTTTAGCGCTGCTCTTGGTAAAGAGGCGGCGGCAACAAAAACAGTCACTTTCCTTTCCAAAGACGACAAAGGAATCGCCTCTTTGCTTACAAGCGTTACTTGGCTTCCCAAAACAAGCTATGACCAATTGAAAGCCATTTCCTTTACCGCTATAAGCGAAACAACTGGCACTTATAAAGCAACCATCTATCAATATGAAACAACTGGCACTTATAGCGTTCAAGATGGAATAATCACAGTTACAAAAGACGAGGGTTCTACCGTAACTCAAATGGTGTCGGAACTAGCTTTCGAGGAAGGAAATCCAAACCTCACAGTCAAATATAAAATGAGGTCAACCGCCAGCGAATTGGAATCGGAGATGCATAACTAATGAAAACGAAAAAACAAAAAATAGCCGTAATTCTTAGCTCTTTATTCTTAATGGCCTCTTGCTCTCAAGGAAATGAGCCTTCAAGCAAAAGCGATTCTTCAGAGCAACCTTCGGTAAAGAACATTTTGAAAACGCTTCAAAAAGGATTTTCCATTGAAGCCGAACTCACTGAAACGGATACAGTCTTAACCGGAAACCAATCTCAAACCATCTATCATAATTTGGTAGACATTTCTTCCTCATCCAAGAAATACCGTCAAATATCCTATAAACAAGTCTTAAAGGACGTGGAACTCACCAAAGATAATTTAGCCTATGACGAGGCCTATATCGAGGAAGATGGTTTTTTGAAAAAATTGGCGCTCACCATCGAAAACAAGGTCGAAAGCCAACCCATACAAAATGGGGTTGGTACCGTTTCGTGGGATGCAAGCGGCCTTTCCAATCCTTTCTCTTACTTAAAAGAGGAAGATTTTGTCATAGAAAATTCGATTTTCGTTTATTCATCCGTCAACTCTAACTTTGAAAGCGGCATTGCCACTTTCTTAAATGGATATGGCGACAATGGAGGCGCTTTGGATAGCTTCTCGCTTCGTTCGAATAACGGGAGCATCGCCTTTGAGGCTGTTTTCACTTCCTATCAAGCCACCCTTTATGGTTCGATTCCTCTTAGCATTCAAAAAACATATCAAGGCCTTTTCCAAGCTTTTGGCGAAGAAGTCCTTTTGCCGACTCCAATCGAAAAAGAAGAGGATGCCTCATTCGCTGAAGCTTTCCAAAAGCTTCAGTCCTTAAACTTCGCTACCACCATCAAGAACGAAGAAATAAAACACAAAGATGGTCACTTCGTCGAAAGTGGAACCGCCACCGCTTTTTCACACCCCACCAGTTTCACCTACCAAATATACAAAAGCGAAAACAAAATCACGGACGATGCCGCTTATTTCGTTGATAAAAATGGCGACACGCAACGCGCCGTTCATTATACCGGGGAAGACTATTACGCTTCGGGAAAGAGCCTCAAAACGAAGATCTCGGACTATTGGCCGAGCTTTAAAGTATCGAGCGCCTTCTTTGAAAAAACGGGAAACGTTTTCACCCTCGACAAACAATATCTTGGCCTCTTTAGAAGCACTTCTCTTTTCACGAATTTTGTTGCCGATGCCATTGAAGATCTTTCCATAACCATTGGTGATAATGAGGTGATAATCGTCAACTCCAATAGCGGCAATGGGACTTCTATCTTCGGCAATCGCGAAACCATCGTTTATAACGACTTCGGAAATCAAGAAGCCTTCGATACGAAAAAAGTCCAATATGACTCCTCCACTCTTCCATGGGAGAAGGTCCTCCGCGATATAACAAGCTATAAAGATATAGCTACCTACGTCGGAGGAACCGATAACATGAATCTTATCCCGACTCTAGGCGGCGTTTATAGCGAGGCGACGTCCACCGAAATGAATGGAATTTATTTCCTTTCGACCCAAGTGTCTAGCAAAGAAGAAGGTGAGGCACTTATCGAAGCGTACGCAAAGGCCCTTAAAGAAAAAGGATACGCTTTAGAAGCGGATGGAAATGATTTCAATTATGTGAGAACCCTTTCCGATGGCAAGAAATTAACGCTTGCTCCGCTCGTTTACGAGCAAAAAGCGACAATTTCCACTTCCTATGGAATATTCGCCGGAACGCTTGTTCAAGTCTCGGATTAAGATTCCTTATTGGCAAAAAGGAGATGGCGACAAAACCATCTCCTTTTTGAATGTTCCAAGAGAACTATTTATTAAAAATATCGAAAAGCTCTTGATTGGTGTATTCTTCAGCACCATATACTTCTTTAAGATACTTTAAACCATATTCATAATCTTCTTTGGTGAAGGAATTGGTCGCCTCAGTGGCGACGACAACCTTATAGCCAAGTTGATAGGCATCGGCAGAAGTATGGCGAACGCACATATGGGTATGAAGACCGGTAACGATAACGGTTTCTACGCCAAGTTCCCGAAGTAAAATATCAAGACTCGTTTGAAAGAAGCCGCTATAACGTCTTTTAGGAACGATATAGTCTTTCTTCGAGACGTGAAGCTCAGGAATCACTTCGGCGCCTTTTGTCCCCGCGATAGCGTGATCTCCCCAAAGCTCGAGTTCCTTATCGATGCCCTTTAAGTGAGCATCATTGCAAAAGATAACAGGGATGTTATTTTTGCGAGCCTCATCGAGCAATTCGGCCGTTGGCTTGACAATGGCCAATCCACGATCGCATTTCAAAGAGCCCGTTACAAAATCATTGAGCATATCAACGACAAGAACGGCACATTTCTTTTTATCAAACATCTAAATTTCCTCCTATGAGAAGAATATCATTTTAAGAAAATAAGAGCACGATTAATCGAAAGCCTTTTTCAAAGGAAGGCTCCTTATAAAGCCGACAACGAAAGAAGCAAAGTCTTCCTTCGTCATTTTGCTATTATTCGTTAGGGTAAAGGTTCTAAAGAGCGATAAAACCCCGTCAATTAACCCAAAAGCAAGAAGGTTATCTTGAGTAATAGTTCTCTTCGAACCTTTCGAAGATAGGAATGGAAAGAAGACGGTTCTAATTTTTTCATTGAAACGATAATCATTTGACTTAAATAGAGCGGAAAAGATCTTTTTATTCTCTCTTGCGAACAAAACCAAAAAAGAAACGAATTCTTCCAATGTCGAGTTCTCTTTTTCATAAAGGGCTTTCTCCAAAGAGGACACCAAAGAGTCCTCCAAGGCCGATAAGAGGTAATAAAGCGATTGATAATGAAGATAAAATGTCGACTTGTTTATGTCCGCTTCCAAGCAGATATCTTCGATTTGGATGTCTTCCAATCGTTTTTGATTGAGGAGAGTGACGAACGAATCCAAGATTGTTTTTTCGGTTTTTAAATAACGGCGATCGAGGGATTTCATCCCTTACATTCTATACAAAGAGAGAATATATTTTAATACTTTTGTCCATTAATAGACTTTTGTCCATTATTTTATTAGTTCTTATCGAATAAAAAAGAGACCGCTTGGTCTCAATAGAAATGGTGCGCCCGAGGCGATTCGAACGCCTGACCCCAACCTTCGGAGGGTTGTACTCTATCCATCTGAGCTACGAGCGCATTCATGGTGCACTGGATGAGAGTCGAACTCACACCCGTTGCCGGACTAGCTCCTGAAACTAGCGCGTATACCAATTCCGCCACCAGTGCATATGAGAATAATACTCTAATTGTCGAAAAAATCGAAGATAGCTTTCCAAACCTCCATATTCTCTTTCGTCGCTTTATCCAAATCCATCCTTATCGACGGATCGCAATTGGGTTCCTCTAAGCCTTTTTTAAGAAGACTATGGACATATTCCTCGCTACTAGGGGCACGGAAGACGCTATGGCCAGAGCCCTCCACATAAATGAATTTAAAACGAGGATCCCCGTAAAAAGCCTTTCGAAGGGAAATAAAGCCAGCCCGAGGCAAAACGATCTTGTCTTTGCTTCCTTGAATATAAAGGACCTTGGCATCGCTTTTCTTAAGAAGGCTTATGACATTCGTTCCGCCGAATCGCGGTTCAAAGAAGCGCGAGCCAATCCAAACAATAGGTTTCAGAAAGGAAAGCCATTTTGGAAAATGGGACAAGAAATTGGTGGCGATGCTCGTGTAGCCGGCAAGAGAAACAATCTTTTCGATGCCATATCCTCTTTTTGAACTCGCTAAAGAGCCAAAGCCACCCCAAGAATGTCCAATAGCATATCGAGGAAGATGGAGGGCAAGTCCATCCGAATCGAGCCATCGGAAAAAAGCCTTTTGATCTTGCATGGTATGGTCAAAGGAAATCATTGTTTTTCCTTCGCTCTCCATAGAGCCGGTATTGTCATAGGCATAAACTAGGTAGCCTTCCTTCGCAAGAAGGGATATCTCTTTAATGTAACTTGCTCTCCCATCCCCTAAGCCATGGAAAAAGACGATAAGAGCCTTTGGGGCAACGCCTTCCTTAAAATAACGAGAGCCACTTAAAAGGTTCTTTCCAGACCGAAAGGAAAAGCGTTCCTCAGACACGCCAAAATCCTTGGCTCTCCAATATGGGAAGGCAGGCGACCCATCATAACGGCGACAACACATCTTCCGAAGGGTGTGACAAATAAAAAGCAAAGACAATAGCATATCGTTATCCGAAAATAAGATGGAAGAGAGCCCCTAAGAGATTTTTATTTGCCAAGGAGATGATCGTAGAAAGAGTCCTTTCGCTATAGCCCATCGTCAGAGCGAAGCGAATAGGCAAATCCATAAGAGCTGGAAGATTGCGTTCTTTGTAGCCATCATCAGAGCTCGAGGATTCGTTTAATTGGATAATCCGTTTTTTAAGCTTTTTCCCAATAAAAGTATGCTCGATCTCTTTAAAGGTCGAATTGCGAGAAACCTTCTTTTTCTTTTTCCGGACGTTTTTAAAGACACTATGATCGAGAAGGATTTCAAACTCATCGTCACTCACTCTCCAAGCCCCATTCGAAGCAAAACGGAAATAGCTTGGTAAGACAAAACGATTATCTCTTGAATGATGTCCCGAATTCACTTTTATAGTCTTAGAAAATGAAATATCCCTGCAATTTAAGCCTAGATCAATGGAATATTCATCATCATTCACAACCCAACTTTCCGATGTCACCCCAAAATGCGAAAAAGCATCATAAGAGAATTCGAAAGCGACTGTTTTCGCTTTGCCAGGGGCCAGGAAGACTTTCTCAAAAGCTTTCAATTCGCGAAGGGGATGCATAGTTTTTTCGCTTTTTGCGCTAAGATAACATTGGATGACGCTAGACCCTTCTCTATCGCCGATATTGGTGACTTTCACGCTTACTTTGACTTTTTGTCCTTCGCGAAGACTTTCGCGAGAGACCTTAAAGTTCGTCAAAGAAAAATCGGTGTAGCTTAAGCCAAATCCAAAAGGGAACAGTACATCTCTTTTAGCCGATAAGTAATAACGGTAACCAACAAAAACGCTTTCCTTATAAAGAGAGACATCGCTCTCGCCGGGATAGAAGAGCGCGCTTGGGCAATCGATGTACCGAATAGGCCAGCTTTCCGCCAAATGGCCACAAGGATTCTTCTCGCCAGACATTAAGGAATAAAGAGCCTCGCCCTCGGCTTCACCAGCTAAGTACTCTATAAAGACAGCGCGGCACTTCGCGATAAAAGGAATTTCCAAAGGAGCGCCGGAGGAAAGAACGAGAATGATGTTTTCATTTTGAGCGGCAATCGCTTCAAAGAGACGTATTTGTCTCTCATCCAAACGCATATCGCGCCGGTCGAAGCCTTCCGACTCTTCGCTATAATTGGTTCCTAAAAACAAAAGGACCGCTTTCGAAGTGCTGGCCAAATCAACAGCGTCAAGCCTTAAAGCCTCCTCATTTTCTTTTCCATAAGGATCGTAGCCTTTGGCATAAGAGAGCGGCTTTCCTAATTTTTTAGAGGCTTCCTCGAAAAAATTCGTCAGATGTTCCGTATTTACATGGGAACTGCCAAAGCCTTGGAAATGAGGTTCTTTGGCAAAGGGTCCAATAACAGAGACATCAGCAAAGGATTTTAATGGCAAAATGCCATCATTTTTAGCAAGCACTATGCTGTTTAAAGCGGCTTTTAAAGCCACTTCATGCCCATTATTCATTCTTTCCTTGGAACGATTCTTTTTCGCTTCTTGGACTTTTTTTGATAGGGTTGCCACTCTATCGGCCTCTTCTAAAATCTTATTCTTTGGCAACTTGCCTTTTTTTGCCGCTTTTGAAAGAAGAGAAGGCCGCGTCTTCTCAAAGCAAGGCATCTCTAGATCAAGCCCACGAGCATGCGCCAAAACCGGATCAAGGACCGCGCCCCAATCGCTCATGAGAAGACCTTCGTAACCCCATTCTTTGCGAAGCACTTGGTCCAAAAGCCATTCGTTTTGCGAAGCATAGACACCATTAAGACGATTATAGGAACACATCACGCTCCAAGGATTGCTTTTCTTGATTGCTATTTCAAAGCCCTTCAAATAAATCTCTCTTAAAGCGCGCATATCCACTTCGCTCGAAGAAGTCAGCCGATGATATTCCGAATTGTTGGCAGCAAAATGCTTCAAACAAGCGCCAACCCCATTTTCTTGGAGCCCATTAATAAAGGAAGCGCCCAGTTCACCAGCAAGTAAAGGATCTTCCGAATAGTATTCGAAGTTCCGACCGCATAAAGGATTTCTCTTGATATTTATTCCAGGAGCCAAAAGAACATCGGTCCCCTTCTCTATGGCTTCATTAGCAAAAGAGGCGCCGACTTCTTTCATAAGTTCAAGATCCCAAGAACAGGCAAGAAGAGAAGGCGTCGGGAAAGCGGTCGCTTTTAAAGAGGTTTCAAGATTCGAATCATTCGAATTCAAAGAAGGAATGCGAAGTCCACAAGGGCCGTCATTCATTTGGATGCTTTCGATAGAGCATTCTGGTAAAGCAAAAGTATTCCAAGAGCCGTTTCCACTTATAAGTTTTGCTTGCTTTCGAAGAGAGCAATCCTTCAAGGAAAGGGTTTCTTTCTTCTTACTCATTTTTGTCCCCTTCTTTATTTTCAATAGGCTTTTGCGCGTCATTTTCGGATTTTTCTTCCTCTTCTAACAAATATGGATGAGTCACAAACCAATGGTAAATACCCTCGAAAACATAGACAAGGGAAAGATAAACAAAGACGCTTCCCATAACGTAAGAAATGAAGCTATCGTCGCTTGTTATCAAAACATAGAGATCGTAGCCAATAAGAAAGGTGGCAGAAGGCAAGACCAGAATTTTATCGAGGAGCGAATTTTTCTTCCTTCTCTTCTTCGAGAAAAGCACCCATAAGAAGTCGCCATAGAGAACGAAACCGCCGAATAAGGTGACCCACGTAAAGGCGACCTTCTTCCAATCGCGAACATTGATCGAGCCGATAAGGATCAATATCCCAAGAATGGCGAAAACGATGCCGAATATGAGAAGTTCACCCGAATAGATCAATTTGCTCTTCGTTAAGTCGTCTAATTTTTTCTTTTTGTTTTCCATATGGAAAAGTCTATCTTTGAGCAAAGGAATTGTCCACTCTCTAGAAGGAAACGGATTGGCTTAAGAGACGGGTGTTATTACGGGAATTGTTGGATGAATAAGAAGAAGCGCTTAGGCTTTTCTTCTCACGAAGGAAATCGGCTGTAATGTCGCGATAGTTAAATATTTCTTCTCCTTCTTTCGTCAAGGCTCCCTTTATGGCGAAACCGCTTGGGAAATAGTCATAAACGCGATCCATATCCTGATGCAAAAGAAGATAATCCAAAACCGCAATCGTGTATTGGCCACTTCCTTCGAAGCTTCCTTCCCGAAGGCGATAGATTTGGTTATATTGAGCTTCATTCAATAAATCTTTGCCCGAAACTTCGGCGATATAAACGATATTGTCGAAAGGGAGAGCGCTATAAAGAGAGCCATAGGTGATAGAACCCCCATAAAGGGATGAACGGGCCTTGTTACACATCGCCAAATCAATGGCATAGCCTTCTTCTATCGCCTCCATGGCCATTGCAGAAGAGGCAAGACGGGGAACGCCTAGGTTATAAGAAAGATTCCCATCGCTGGTGGCTAAAAGCTCGCTTTCGGCGCCGCTTAACTCTTTTTCATAAGATGCTACAAGTTCCTTCATTGCAACATCGTCTTGATAGGAGGAAGCGTTAAAAGATATGTTTTCCTTATTTCTTTCCGTTATATTGCCATTATCGACGGTAATCGAAACTTTGGAAACATAGGCGCCATAGCTTCCACCTTGGATATAGGGAATGGAACCATAGACCGACTCTTCTGCTTGGTGGGTGTGGGCGCAAAACACCGCATCGACACTTGAAGCGATCGTCGGGTTTTGGACGTCGCTTTGCCCAGCGTGAGCGCTTAGAAGAACAACATCGCATGCCCTTTCATCGCGTAATTCTTTGGCTAAAGAAGCCACGATAGGCGTTGGATCTTTAAAATTGACGGTGCTGACAAGAGAGCTTGTAATCGACGTAATCTGCTTTTGTCCAATGATGCCGATAATCCCGACGCGAAGACCATTATCAAGGTCCTTTACAACATAAGGATTTACTAAATCATCGGCAAAACCCCCATATTTTTTAGTTTCTTGTTCCCAATTATAGATGTTAGCGCCAAGAAACGAGGTCGCCGTAAGGCCCTTATTCTTCTTGATGTAATCAAGACCCCAATCGAACTCATGGTTTCCTAAGGTGAAGGCATCAAAGCCAATTTCATCAAAGGATTTCGTCAAGAGCTCCCCGCGATTCGTATTGCTTAAAATGCTTCCTTGCCACATATCGCCAGAATTGATGAAAACGGTGTTCTCGTTCTTTTTCTCTTTGAAAAAGGTGGTAAGGCTGGCGATTTTACTAGTAGCGCCATGGAAATCGTTTATCGCATAGACCTCCACTTTCTTTTTGGAAGAAGCCACGCATGTCAAATCGTCTAACGAAGAGACGCGTAAGAGGGTTTCTTCACCAGTCTGCTCAAGATTTCCATAGGCCTTAAAATACGTATCTTTGCTCATAGAGCGGACTTTGGAGAGAATCTTCACCGTTTCTTCAGTGTTAGAGGCATCAAAAAGAATCTTATAAAAAGGATCGCCATTCCCATTCGTAGCAGAATAGATACATCCTTCGTCATTCGAAGAAACAATATTCCCCAAGAAGAATTTGGGAGCAAAAACAAAAAGACCATCCATTTGAGCATTTTCTTTTTGGGGAAGTATCGATAAACACTCCACCCCTTCCACCTTTCCATAACGGTTTTGGCCTTTAGGAAAAACAACCGGATCATTCACATAGTAACCACTCGAATCCTTTAGGAGCGTTCCTTCGATAGAGACATAGTCGCCAATGGATAAGGAAGCCTCCCCTTGGTAGTTTTTAATCTTTAGAGCGCTCCTTTTTCGAGACGAAGGGTGGAGCCTCTCAATATAAAAGGACCGAGATTGGTCATCGTTTTTCAAAATTCTAGTAATGGTTCCTGTGGTCTTCCGAACGGTTTTAGATTCGCTTTCCGAAAGTCCTATAGATATAAAGTCAGAGAGTTCTATCTCTTCTTGAACCAAAAGGCAGGGATCGGGCGCTCCTTCGCCAAAAGACATTGAAGCAGGTAGCCAAAGCGCTCCGATAGTAGCGGCAAAAGTCAAAAACGTCACGAAGCCAATAGTTACTCGCTTTTTGTTAAGTTTCATAGGGATTCCTCGACACTCAAGTATACAGGAAAAGAGAGACTACTTCAGTTCCAATCCTGCTTAAATGAACATAAAAAGCCCTCTTTGGAACCAAAAAGGGCTTAAAAGAAAGACAAGGTTAAAATTTATATTTTCCAGTATAGACGCCATTTTGCGACATCCCGGCATTTTGGATGAAGAGCTTAAACATATATCCTTCGTCGGCGTTCGTTTCGTAACGCATCTCCAAGGACCAAACGGCATCGTCTTTGAAATAGCCGTCTTCTTCCAAAGTGGTGTCGGTTACATAGAAGAATTGGTACAAAGGGGATGGATTGTCATCGAAATAAGAGTCTAAACTCTCATGAGGTTTAATCTTGTAGTACGTTACATAATTATCGCCAGTTCCATACATAAAAGGGCTGGCTATACCATACCGATCCTTGAAATTTGTGTTGAAATAACCAAGGTAAGATGCCGCATTATCATCAAGAACTTCTCTACTAGGACAAGGCTGATAGAAGGAATAGCCATCATTAAAAGAACGAGTGCTCGTTCTCATTTCCCCCGTACAACCATCCGGAGCGCTTAAACCATCAAGCCCGACTTTTTGAAGTTCCTCATCCGTAAACCAACTTGAAGCGTCGTGAGTATCTTGAGAGCCGATGATTATCGTTTCTTCATCGTCACAACCCATTAGTAGCAAAGAAGACAACACGAACGGAAACAACCATGTGCTTTTTTTCATAAAACTCTCCAAAACACAAGAATATTAGCATAAGTAACATGAAAAAAAGCGGAGATTTGCATAGATTTTACCTTTTTTATTATTTAGCAACTTCACATACAGACCATATAAAAATCGAAAGAAACAGGACCCTTTATTTTCGGAACTCGTATGAAAGAAGCTCACAATTGCCAATTTTGAAATTGATAAAGTCCTCGTTACTCATATTGAGAAAATAAGAATTCACGATCCTTGCGATTCCCAAATGCCCCACCACTAAGATATTCTTTCCTAGATACTTCTTCTTGAGTTCATCAAAAAAAGGATAAAGGCGGGAGGCTGCATCAAGGTAACTTTCCCCATTCGGATAGCGACAAGAGAAAAGGCCACGTTGCCTAAGGATCTTATCGTCATTATGCGAAAGCGCTTCAAAATCTCCATAATCGATTTCGAGCAAACGATCGTCTTTAAGAATCTCAACGTTCCTTCCTCCCAAAGCTATTTCGGCAGTCTCAATGGCTCTTTTAAGCGGAGAAGAGAAGGTCAAATCGATTGGAACGTCCTTAAGCTTCATAAAAAGCCCCTCCGCTTCCATCCTCCCCTCCTCAGACAAAGGAACATCGATTCTGCCTTGAATTTTATGGCTTTTGTTCCAAGAGGTTTCCCCATGTCTTGCATAATAAACGGTCATGCCTTTGTCCCCCAACGTCGATATATTAATTCATCGCAAGAAGAAGGCAAAAACTATCCTTCCTTTCGAGGTCGCATATTGTTTAACTCCACTGGCAAAGTCATCGTGAAAGATTAATAACTTTATTTGCACATGACTGATGCGAAGATCGCTTTGTTATAATGCAATCGGCCATAAGAGCGGCAAGAAGGAGCTTTCTTCTAGAAGCTGTTTGAACGCTCAGGCTTGGCAGTTTGGCTTAGACGACTCCTAGAAGGCGTAAGCCGCCAATTATGAAAAAAAGAAACTCTGCGTGGGGGCTCTTTTAAGTCGTATCAAAGAAAGACGCTCGTCATCCTTCGCCTTCCAAGGCGACGATAGACACAACCATCTCCGAATGATTCGAGCAAAAGCATGGGAGGCCATCCACCTGTCGGTTGTCTACTTTATTAATAGCAGTTCAATGGGATTTCCCTCCTTCTTGGTATATCCCAGCTCCTTGAGCTTGTTGGCTATGGCCATCATGGGCAACCCATCCCTGGCATAGAGCCTATAGATCTCTTGAACTATCGGACCCTCCTTCGGATTTATGGCGTATTTCCTATCCACGATGTCATATCCGAAAGGAGGAATCGTGATCGCCTCGCCTTTAAAGACCTTGTCGGTCATTCCTCTTTGGACCTTTCGGCGAGGTCGGCAGAATAGTATTCCTCCATTCCCTCCAAGACGGATTCGAGGATGATGGATTCCGCACCTTCCCCAATCGCCTCCATGGCGGAAATGACCCTCACCTTGTTCTGCTTGAGGATCATCTTGTCCTTGATGGAATCCGCCCTGTTTCTTGCAAATCTGCCGAGCTTCCAAACAAGGACCGCATCGAAAGTCTTGTTCTTTTAGTCCCTGATCATTCTCTGGAAATCATCACGATCATCTGTCTTAGCAGACTGAGTTCTGTCGATGTATTCTCCGACTACGGCAATGTCTGGGCCTTGGCATAATGCATGCAATCCCTTCTCTGCCCTTCAATCGATTGCTCATTCTCGCTATCGCAGGAAAAGCAGAGATAGAGCGCCGCCCCCCCTACTGTCTCTTTGCCGTTTCTTCTTGCATCAAATAACCTCACTTCCTCAAGACCCAAGAACCGGTCTTTCTCGATCCAACATATTCGATAAGACCAAGATCTCTAAGCTCCCATAGCGCTCTTCTTATCGTCATGACGGATACACCTAATTTCTGAGCGGCCTTTTCGTAGGTCTGATTCATCCCTTCAAATTTAATCAACGCAAGTATTTCGGAAGCTACTTTGCTGATTTTTATCTGTTCATTTATCTGTTCATTTATCTGTTCATTTAATTGTTCATTTGCAGTCTCATCATTCCTGAAGCTGAGGTCGGGAAGATCGACGATGAAGCTGCTTTCCATGCTTTCGATATCTGGCTTTTGCCCCGTCTTCTCATAGGCTCCAATAATACGTCTCAGCCCTTTGGGGCCGCGGACGAAAAACTGGACCGTTTTCAACGTGATACCCCAATCTCCCTTCTCCTATCAACCATGCTTTTCCAGCCAAGCGACTCT
>ERZ808246.1257-NODE-1257-length-18651-cov-3.330501_pt1 | contig 18651 bp, 26 predicted proteins | sample MGYA00521083_ERZ808246 | MGnify/ENA primary metagenome ERZ808246 (study PRJEB31516, sample SAMN03275577) | gut metagenome | biome: mammalia-associated habitat; material: feces | host: Papio cynocephalus | place: Kenya | collected 2012-07-07 ... | reverse complement strand
CTAATTCAATGTGTTCTCCATCTCCTAATGATGTATTTATAAATTAGTAATCATGATTCCTGGAGTTATTTTTCCAATGCAAACATTACATTTTTTATCTTCTACTTCGTGTGCAAGAGCTTCTGTGAAATATGTTACAGCTCTTTTTGATGTACCATATAGTGATAATCCTGTTATTGTAGCGTCATTACTTCCATGTCCTTCTACATTATATAACTGACCATGATGTTGTTTAATCATTATAGGAAGTATTTTATTAGAACAAAGAATTGTTCCTTTTAAATCCACATCTATTAGTCTATCAATTGTTTTTCCATCTAATTCCCAGATTGGCTTATTTGGCTGATTAACGCCAGCATTATTTATCCAAATATCAATTTTACTAGTCTCTTTTAAGACTTCATTAATTAAATTTTCTACGTCACTTTCTTTAGTTATATCTGCTTTGATTGTTAATACTTTTCCTTTAAATGATAAACTTTCTAGTTCAAATTTAGCATTTTTTATACTTTCTTCATTCATATCACAAATTACGACATTATAATTTCTTTGTCTAAATAATTTTAACATTTCAAATCCAAACCCTCTTGCACTTCCAGTAATAACTACTGTTTCCATATACTCACCTCTACTTTAATTTTAACACAACAAGAAAAGAAAAAGAATAGAATTGATCTATTCTGTAATTGTTAATTTATTAAAGAAACCATTTTCATCATAGTCCATTGACAATTCATATTCACCATATTCTGAAAGAGACTTTTTGATTTCTACTATCTCATCTGGGTCTGATGTTTCTTTATCAAGATATTTTACTGTTATTATGTGTTCTTTTTCAGTTTTATTATTAGTTACAATTTTATCTAAATATCCTTTAATAAAAAAAGTCGATTTGGTACCATTATATCCAGAAAAAGAATTATTAAACATTTCAACATCAAATTCATCATAATCTGATTTGTTTACTGTATTTACTTTGTTATTTTTTGCTGGAGAATTTGTAATTTCATAGATAGATACTCCTATTATAGTTACTATAACTATAAATACAAGAAAAAATATTACTGCACTTATCGCTTTACTTGCTTTTCCAACCATACTATTATTATATTCATTTAGATTTTCTTTCATTTGTTCATTTTGGGCTTTTAATACACCTTTTGTATAATTATATGCTTTACTATATTCATCATCAACTTTGAATGTAGTATTACAGTACTTACATGTTACTTCAGTTTTTCCTTCTTCTAATTCAACTTTTGCCCCACAATTTTTACATTTTAATTCTTTTAATTCCATAAAATAACTACTCCTTATTTATAGTTAAATTATAACATGTCTTAAATAAAATATTCAATAAAAAGAATCAATGAACTTTTAAATTTAACAACTATTCTTTTTCACATTCTGGTTGCCATGTTGCGAATTGTTTTAGAACTTCGTCTGTTCTTATATAATATCTTTCATTTTTATTTACTTTTTCTATTTCTTTCATTTCATCTTCTGTTAATTTAAAATCAAAGATATCAAAGTTTTCTCTTACATGATCAACATTTTTTGTTCCAGGAATTACGATGAATCCCATTTGAGTATGCCATCTTAATATTATTTGTGCAGGAGTTTTGTTATATTTATTTGCTAAAGAGATGAAAACTTCTTCATTCATTAAATTAGAATCTCCATGACCTAGTGGATACCAACTCATTAATTTTATATTTTCTTTATCTAAAGTCTTTCTTAATTCATCTTGTGTAAAATAAGGATGAGCTTCTACTTGAATTACTTGTGGTTTAATCTCACATTTTTCTAATATTTCTTCAATATACTTTCCTTCAAAGTTAGAAATTCCTATAGCTTTTATTTTTCCTTCTTTGTAGGCTTTTTCTAGCATTCTATATCCAGCCATATAATTTCCACCAGGTTGATGAATAAATAGTAAGTCAATATAATCAACATCAAGACGCTCTAGTGTTTCATCTACTGCATTTTCATTTTCATACTCTGTAATCCATAATTTTGTAGATAAGAAAATTTCTTTTCTGTCAACTCCTGATGCTTTTATACCTCTTCCTACTGCTCTTTCATTTGAATATGCATTTGCTGTGTCTATTAGTCTATATCCCGTTTTCAAACCTTCTCTTACAGTTACTTCTGCATCATCTGGTTTAATAAGATATGTTCCTAAACCAAAATTTGGCATTTCAACACCATTATTTAATACTAATTTTCCCATTTAATTTTCCTCCTTAATATATTTACTTAGAGAATTTATTATTATTTCTGTTGTCTCATCAATTTTATCAAGTGGATTATATTTTCCATTTGTCATACACCAATTAAGCATTTCTCCATAATTTACATTAACAATAAAATTTGCTAAAGATAAAACATTAATATTATTTGTTAGTTCATTATTCTTTATACTAGATTCAAGTATTTGACTTATTTTTTCTATATCTGATTTTAATATACTGTTTTCTTGTTCGACAATATTACTTGATATCCAACTTCTGCATACTTCTATTCCTTTAGAAGTAATTCTTTCATGTAAATTCTTATTATATTCTTTTATTTTAAATTCAATACTTTCTTTTAAAAAATCATCTGCATATTTTTCTTTTGAATCATAAATAAGTTCATTTACTATTTCTTCTTTATTTTTAAAATATGTATAGAATGTTCCTTTCGCAACACATGCGTCTTTTGTAATATCTTCAACACTTGTATTATTAATTCCTTTTTTACTAATTATTTTATTTGCTGATACAATTAATTTTTTTCTTGTTTTTAATGCTTCTTCTTTTCTTGTAGCCATAATAAATCCTCCTACAATTAATAATATACTATTTCATTGACTGTTGGTCAACTAAATATTAAAAAAAAACAGATAACTTTTGTTACCTATTTTCTCTTTAATGTTTTTATTAGTTCACATAATTAATATTTTCTTTATCTATTAATGAATATCTTACTAGATTTTCTGAATCTAATTCAACTTTATTCATATCAACTGCATTTATTTGATGATTATTATAAGTAGTATAATAGTATATTCCTTTTGTAGCATTACAACAAGAACTATAAATTGTTATTTCATATTTATTATCATCTAATTCACAGCACCCTCTTACTTGTTCTACTGAATTTATTATATGAAAAAATTGATTTACACTTTCTTTTTCTCCTTTTAATGATATAGAGTTTGATTTTACAAAAGTTGCTCTTACAAATCTTGATTGTGAAGATAAATCTCCAGGTAGTCCGATTGCTCCCATTCCTCTACTATAAGAATTTAAATTCATATTTTTACTAAATGTATTATCTTTATTTTTAACAGAAAGATTTCTATAATTGTTTAGTGCAAATAATTGTTTATCAAATGGTGGATTGTTTGTTAATACTCCTGTTGGGTTATCATATATTCTTATTTCTTCTTTTACTGACTCAACTACTATAGAAGTATCTTTATCTGAAATTATCCAATGAAGTTGTGCTGCTGGAAATTGTTGTGAAAATGTTTCATCTGTTATATTTGTTCTTTTAACTAAATCTTTTGCTTCTTCTACACTACTACATGTACTAAGAATCCATGGAATAAATTCAAACTGAGCAATGTTTTCTTTATTATCTACCTTATCGTGATAAAATGCATTTCCTACAAAATTAAGTCCTGCAATACAAAGTCCTTTTTCATTTACTGCTTCATAATATAATGGATAATCATTAGAAACATGAGCCATTCCAATCATTGCATAATGATTTCTAAGTTCTTTTCCATTTTTAAAATTAAATTTATAATTTCTTGGAGTTATTGTAATTTCTTCTCCATAAGAAAATTCATAATCTAGAGTACGTCCAAAATATAAATCTTCTGTTTTATATGTTATAGCTGTACACATATTATTCCTCCTATCATTTTTAACATACGGTATTATATCACATTTTTTAAATAATATAAAAATGTCAGTATAAATTACTGATTATTCATCTTTAAAGGTTTCTTCAAATTTTATAAGTTTCTTTTCACGACCATTATCTATATTATTTTCAGGATTAACAATTCTTATTCCGTTACTTTGAAAGTCATTAAAAGTAAGAGATATTAGTGAGGTAGTTCCAACATCAAATAGTAAGCCATCTACATTATATTGAATTGCTTGAAATAGGTCACTTGATAGCCATAAATCTATAGTTGTTCCTTGATAGGTAAATTTGCATCCTCCAAATCTATTGTATTCTGGAACAATTTTAAATTTTTCAAAAACTTCTAGAATCCATTCTTTATCATGTCCAAGTACTACAAAGTCTAAATCTTTTGGTTTTTTAGCAAGTATTAAATCTCTTATTGCGCCACCTACTAGATAAGTTTTTGAAAGCATTGATATTACTTTTGCTGGATAAAAGTGTTTGTTTATATAATTTTCTAATCTCATTTCTAAATTTAAATCATTAGAAAATTCATCCTCTTTATCATTATATTTTATAGCTATATTCATGTGGTTTTCTCCTTAAAAATATATCTTTTGTTGAATTTATTAAATTATAAATAATCCTAAAAGCATAATTATTGGAAGAAGTATTAATAATATTTTTAATAAATTTGTAAAGATATTTTTATTTAACTTTTTATCCAATAAAACAATTATACTTACTAATAGTATTCCAACTAATCCTCCTAAAGTATTCATAATAATATCAGTTATATCTGATACTCCTATGTGAAGTATATATTGAGTTATTTCATAAATTAGAGATGTTCCAATAATTATTAAAATATTCCTTAACTTTTTATCTTTAAAAATATATTTTAAGTACATTCCAGATGGTACAAATAATACTAGATTTATTATAGTTTCTCTTAGTCCATTTACTATATTATTTGCTTTAAATGGAATTAGATTAATCAATCTTATATATTTTAAGTCATGAATATTTAATCTAAATTTAAAAACAATAATCCATGTTAATAATACTAGATATAGTATAAATGATATTTTTATTAATAAGTCTTTTCTATTTATTTTATTTTCTTCTATTCTATTTTCTTTCATTTTGTTCCTCAATTTTTTATTTATTTTCTTTATTATAAAATATAAAAGTTCAAAAGAATAGTATTTGTATATATTTTAAGTTATAAATATATGGAATGTGTAATTTAACGTAAAAGACAGATTATTTCTAATCTGCCTTTATGTATACTTTAATTTATATATATTCATACTTTTTCTTATTTTTGTAAAGCAAGTTATACTTATAATTAGTGATAATAGTTCTGCAATTAAAACAAATAGCCATATACCTTTTATTCTAATTGTTTTTGAAAATTATCAACAAGTTTTTTAATTTTTCTTGTTTTCTTTTTTATATTTATTGCCATATGAACGCATTAAATCAATTATAGGTTTTAAGTCATTTCCTTTATCGGTCATTGAATATTCAACATGTGGTGGAACCTCTGGATATACTTTTCTATTTATTATTCCATCACTTTCTAGTTCTCTTAAATTTTCAGTAAGCACTTTGGCACTTATTCCTTTAATAGATCTTGTAAGTTCATTATATCTTTTTGTTCCATCAAGTAAATCCCTTAATATAAGAATTCTCCATTTATTGGCGATTAATGATGCTGTGTATTCAACTGGACAATCTGTGTAAAGTTTTCTCATTATTTCACTTCCTACATTTATTATAGCATCATATGACATAAATACACTAAATTTTTAATTAATCAATTATTGCATCATTTTCAGTATATTCAGTTAATGAATTTTCTTTTACTTGGATGCAAATATATGAAATACCAGAATTTTCTTTTGCGAATAATTGTCTTTTTCCAGTTGGTGATACTTTAATTGCATCTCCTTTTTTTAATTCAATTGTATCATCATCAATTTTAAATGTTCCACTACCTTCTGTAATAATATAGATTTCTTCATTTTCCTTATGTGAATGTACAAATGGAACACTTGCTCCTGCAGGTAAGTTATTAATACTTACTTCTGCTCCAGTTAAACCTAACTTTTCATGTAATTCTGTTCTTGCTCCTTCAGTATGTTCTAATTTATAATTTTTCATAATTATTTCTCCATTCTTTTTACCAATTCATCATATAATATTGCAAATAAAAAAGTAAGTATGCACTTTTTAGTTAGATACTTACCTTTTTGTAAGTTTTTTGATATATCAATCTTTTTTATTTTTATTGGGTTATTATTTTTTTCTGCCAACTTTTTTTATGACATTTAGGACATTTCATGTATCTTGTAGTTCCAAAGTGCATTGCGAAATAGACTTTACTATATTTAGGAACATATTTATGATTACATTTTTGACATTCATAATAACCTGTTTCTGTTTCAATTTTTAAAGCAAATGAGACTCCTATTATTAAAAGTGCGAATGCTAATATAAATAATGGTACTTTTGCCATATGATTTTCTACTAAGAAAGATGTAACAAAAATTAATGTTAAAAATGATATTGTCGAACTATAACCTATAACAATCTCATACATCATTAATTTTTTATTTTGTATTTCTTCTTTCTTTGCCATTTCTAGTAATTGTTTTTCGGCAATTTCATTATAATTATTTTTATCAATTGTCTTTCCACTTAATAATTCATTTACAGTTATTTTTAATTCTTTACATAAGTCAAGCATTATAAATGAGTCTGGCATAGATCTAGCGTTTTCCCATTTAGAGATTGCCCTATCTGTTATGTTTAATCTTTCTGCTAACTCGGCTTGCGTTAAATTATTTTTCTTTCTTTGTTCTTGAATAAACTTTCCAATCTTTTCTTGATTCATAATTTTTCTCTCCTTTAATTTAAGTATAGAGCAATACTAAAAAAAATCTACATACTATTGGTTGAGTTTATGTTTTTTAAAGAAAAAAAGATAATTTCACTTATTATCTTTTAAAAATTATTTTGCTTCGTTTAATTGTTTTTTGAAAATTATTCTAAATATATTTCTTACTAATGGTCCTACTAAAAATATTTGTAGTGGATAAGCCATTATAAAGTTCTTACAATATAGTACTATGTAATTACATATGATATTACTATTTATTAAGTTTTTTGCGAATAAGGCATATACACTCATTAAATAAACCATTATTAGTACTGTAAATGTTTGAATTGAGAAAATAATAAACATTTTATTATCTTCTTTAGGATTTACTATTCTAAAAGCTAGCTTTTTAGCAATTGGGCTTGCGACGAAATATGTAAGTAGAAAAACAATAAGTCCTTCTAATGGAAACTCTTTTAAAGCTATTAGAAATGTTTTATTTACTAATCCATCAGGTGAATTTATTGCTACACTATAGACAATCATACTATAAGCCATTAAAACAGTTGTCATTAAAGTAAATATAAAATTCTGAGTCTTTGTTTTTGGCATAATACCTCCTCCTTTCTTTCAAAAGTCCTCGGTATTTTTTTCAAAATAAAAAATACCATCTAGTCGCAGACATAGACTAGACAGCATTTAATGTCTCTAATATTGTATTACATTTTTTTATCTTTTAAATACTTTCATAATGATTTGTACTTGTTCATTATTATTTCTTAGATAAAATATAATTTGATATTATTTATTTCTTTTAGCAACTGTTACTCCAATTATTACCGTTATAACAATAACTATTAATGGAGCTACTTTAAAATATATCCATTCAAATGAATGCCATATAGTTCCAATAACTGACCATTCTGGTTTACTATAATCCCAGTTTTGATATGGACTACCTAACACTGCTAATAAGATAAATAATAAAATCAAACAAATATCAGCGATTATTAAAGTACTAACAAATATCTTTCTTTTTTGCTTTTGCTTTTTAGATAGTTGTTCATTAATAACTTCTAGCTTCTCAGATATTACTTTTAAATCACTTTTTTCTTTTTCATCAATGTTTTCTCCAAGAATTGTACTAACTGGTGTATCAAATACATTTGATATAGATATTAGCATTTCTGCATCTGGAACAGATAACCCTTGTTCCCATTTTGATACTGTTTGTCTTACAACATTTAATTTAACACTTAATTCTTCTTGAGAAAGTCCTTTATTTTTCCTTAATGTTTTTAAATTATCTTTTAACATTTAAAATTTCTCCTTTCGTTAAATAAATTGTATGACAAATGCTATGTTGCTACAAGCAATGCATTTTAACATATCTATTAAACACGAGCATATATAATCTTTAAACTAATTTAGATTAATATTTATTTAAATGATTACTAAATTGGAAGGTATATTACAATACTACTAATAATAAACGCTAATACTATAGATGTTAATAAACTATAAATAGTATTTTTTGATTCACATATAAAACTGCAATTGTTCCTATGAATATTAATAAATCAACAATACTTTTAAAATCAAAATACCGCATTCCTATACTAAATGATGATACAAACATTACACAAAGTATTAAACTACTAATTAACATCGATATTTTACTTTTACCCTTAGCATACCAACATATGTAGGCAAGTAATGGAGAAATCAGAGTAATACTATACCATATCAGCATATATCTCATTGGATTAAAACCACTAAATAATATAGTATATAAATGGTAACTAACAGTCATTCCTATAAAAAATAATAATACATTTATGCTTGCTCTTAGTGGTGTTTTACTAAATACTGATATTGTTATAGCAATAAATATCCATATTCCAAACATAGAAAATATATTACTGAGATTCAATATTCCTAATATGTGTTGCCACCATACTGAATCATTGATACTTAAATTATCTAGCCATTTTGAGAATATTCCTAATATCACTCCAAATAGAAATATCAAAAATGTACTTAATATTTTATTTTTAGTTTTGATGCTTTTATTAGGGAGTCTTACTTTGTTCAATTTTTCTTTCATTGCTTTTCTCCTTCAAAAGTTACTAATTTTCTAACTAATTACTAAATTGTGATTTAATGATTACTTGCTACAATTTACTAACCAATTTATAAATTCACTATTTTTATATCCTAATGATGGTACATCAAAATGGTCTGTTCCGTCGAATTCAGTTAATCTAACATTTGCACCCCTATTTTTTAAAGATTCGATTATTGTTCTGGTTGATGTTGGATCAACAATCGTATCATTTGTTCCAACAAATGCCCATATTTTTGTTTTACTTAAAGCGTTTAAATTTTCTTCAGTATTTCTTATACTACCACTCATAGGAGCAATACAAGCGAATGTGTTAGGTAATTTTACTTGAACTTGATAAGTTCCAGTTCCACCCATTGAATGACCTGTTAATGATACTTTATTCGTATCTATTCCATAATTTGTACTTATACTTTTAATTAGATTTTTTAAATTATCAGATATATCAGCCCACCCAGTGTAATTATTTGTAAGTTTTGGGATAACAACATACGCTCTCAAATTACCGTAATAACCATCATATAAATATTTTGGAAATCCGTCAGTTGTTAATAATGATTCTACACTTAATTTTTTATTTGTTCCGCCATGAAGATACATAATTAAAGGCATATTGTCAGTAGGATTGCTAGGTGTATATAAATAGTATTGTAAATTTCCTAAACTTTTCAATTCATTCTTTGAAGGAATATTTTTATTTACAGTTTCTTCTTTTTGTACTTTGCTAGATGAATTATTATTGTTTTTATTATTCTTGGTTTTATTATCATCTTTTTCTTTATCTTCTTTTATTTGATTATCACTTATATTATTTTCATCAGAACTATTATCATCTGAATTTTTCTTATTGTTATCTGCATTATCTTCATTTTGTTTTGTTTGTTCTTGAATTTTATTTTCATTTTTAGAATTATTTAACTTATTATATATAAAGTGCCTACAAAAAAACAAACTAATTGCTCCAATAAAAATAACCAAGATTAACAATGCTTTCTTCTTATTCAATTACAACAACTCCTTTTCAAATTACTATTTATCTAATAAATCAACGCATCACAATTAAAGATATTTAACTGTTTCGTTTTTACTTTTTCTTTGATTATGTAGTGGATTTTTTGGACAATCATCTGCTTTATATCCTAAATTTATTATACATACTGGCTCTAAATTATCGCCTATATTAAATATTTTCTTTGTTTCTTGATGATCAAATGCTTCTATCCAAGTGGTATCTATATTTAAGTTAGTAGCTTCTAAAATCATATGAGTTGCAACTATAGTAGCATCTATTTCATAAGTTGAATATCCGTCTTTTTGGAATGCCTTTTCTTTATCACTACAAACTAATAAACAACACTTAGCATTATATCTACATGGTGATACTTTATCAATATTTTCTAACCCTTCATCTGATACGACTACATATATAAATTGTGGTTGTAAATTTTTAGCAGTAGGTGCTAAATTACCAGCTTCTAATACTTTTTCTATATACTCACCAGATATTTTTTTGTCACTAAACATTCTTGTAGCAGTTCTCTTTCTTATTACATCATTAAATTCCATATTTATCTCTCCTTTTATAATTATTAATTATTGCAAATACTTAGTATTAATTTCTGCTTGTTGTATTAAAAACGTTGCCATTTCTTTTAAAATTTCTATCTCTTTAATTGATAATTCATCATAATCTAAATTAGAATCAGGGTAATATAAAAAGTCTACCATTAATTCTTTATAAGCTTGTTTGTATTGTTCATATTTTTTACTGTAACCTATATCAGGATAATCAGTAATACATCTTTTATATCCTCCAATTTGTCTATAATTAGGATTAAAATTTATTTTATTTATGTGTTTCTTAATAATATCTAGTTCTTTTATAAATTTATTTAATTTAACTATATATTCATCATACATTTTTATTAATAATTCATTTGTTATATCTTCATAGCTTTTATTATATGTATCATTTTTAGGGTTCCATTTAATATAATACTTATAACTTAATTTTTTTCTTATTGACATAATAAATTATCCTTTTAAAATAGTTGCTTTTCCACCGCAAAATTTTGTTGTTATAGTTATAATTTCATTCGCAACTTTCTCAAGTTCTTCATAGGTATTTTCTTTATTACCAATAACTAAATATAATATGTTTTTACTATTTTCTGTTACTTTCGTTTTATCAACTTGTCTTATATCTAACCAACAAATTACATCATTATCGTCATCTACAAATGAATATTCCCCTTGTTTTATAGGCTTTTTTTCGTAACTTCCTAGTGGAATAAAATTTTCTGTACCATCTGTTATTTTTAAATTAACATTTCCAGATACTTTATCTATGTCATGAGCACCTAAGCATAGTTTAGAATCAATGGAAATAATATTATAAATATCTACTGCCTTATTAATATGAACTAATTCTTCTTTTTTAGTTAATAATTTAATTAAATTTTCTGAGGCGGGAAGATTTTTTCTCCTTGGTACTCCAACTGCTTGATGTAATTCATAAAATCCTTCAATTACATTATCATTCTTAATGTCATAGTCTTTATATTTTTCTATTAATTCTTTAATTTTCATTTCTCTCCAGTTTTCAAATTCTTCTGTTATAGAGATATTATCAATACCTTCAATTTTAAAACCTAGTATTTTTACCCCTAATTCTTTTACTTTCTCATCTACTATAAACTTCATTTTTACATCTCCTTCTTATTGATTTTTTCTTAGCAAATTTATTATCTTTGTATATTCAATCATTAGATATATACAAATTAAATAATATATAGATATTAAGATTATTATTGGAATAAATATTTTATTTATAGTCCTTGATAAAATAATACAAATAATTATTATGATTTGACATGTTATTGTTGCACCTATCATTGGCTTTCTAATTTTATTATAGACATCTAATTGTTCGTTTTCATTATATAATTGAAAGGCTTTTTTTTGATTTAAAGATTCCAAAAAAAGAATACCTATGAACAAATTTATTTTTTCTTTTTCTAATTCTTTTATTTTTTTTTTGCTTCTAGGGGTTTCATCAATTGTTTATTGAGTTACTTTTTCTTTTTATAGAAATGAAAGTCACAACAGTCGTTTCCATAACCTAGAGTTTTTGTTCTTGAAAATCCTAATTTTTTAAGATTACCATAGGTTATATTGTCAACATTGCAAAACAGTCGACATAACTCTTCACAACCATTTTCCATACAGGCAGTATGCCATAAGCACTTATGCATTGTTACATTGAAATAATCTTTACCTTTCTCTTGCGTACTTTCCCATAAATCTGTTTTTTTAACAACTCTTAAGAATATTTTACTATAAATTGAATAGAATCCTGGTATTTTTTCCATTTTAACAGTTGAGGCATGTTTTTCTTTAGCAACTACATCAATCATATACTTTTCCATATACTTGTATACTTCTTCTTCAGTAAGTTTTTCTTTCATTGCTTTATATAATGAAATTCTTGGAAGTATTGTGTCAATTAGGGTTTTTCTTTGATTTTTTGATTTATCTTTTATATTATCAATCAATTCTTTAAGTATTATCTCTTGCTTATTAAATAATTCATTTCCTTTATCTTCGTCTAGCTCTTCTATCAAAAATTTTTTTATATCATTTTGCTGTTTTATTTTCATGATTTTCTCCCTATAAATTACTTATATTTTCTTTGTTTTTGCCACATAAATTATATTTTTATTTCTATCCTACCACCAATGGCTTTTTGTTTCCTTTTGATGTTTTTATTGCAGATTCAGCTATTTCTTTGCAATATTTATCAGTTATTTTATTTAAACATCTTTCAAAATATATAGCATCATATCCGTAGGCACACGCTTGTAATAAAAATTCTAATTGATCTATATTTTTTATGAATATTGCTTCTTCTGTTTCTTGTTGTTCAAACTCTTCCCATAAATTTAGGAAATCATTATTCTCATCTAATGTCTCTAGTGCTTTTAATATTGCTTCTTTTTCTTGATTATGTTTTTCTTCTTTTGTAATATTATCAAATGGTGTATAGTCACCTGCATACACTTCACCTAACTTATGAATAATTCCCATTTTAATACACTTAAATCCATCTAAATTTAATTTATTTTTTTCAATGATTGATAATGCAAGTAAAGCAACAGAAAATGAGTGATCTGCAATAGACTCACATTTTTCTTTATGTTCAAGACCTATTCTTACTTTTAACCAACCTTGTCTATAAATATTTTTTAACTGGTTTTACTTCATATAAAAACTTAATATATCATTATCTATACTCTTAAAATTTTCATATAGATTAGTATCTTTTATATAGTTCTTATTATTTTTGTCTTTTAATATTTCCATAAAACATCTCTCCTAACTTCAACTATATTGATATTTCTAAATATATTATACAATATAAACCATTATAAGTAATGATTATTTTTTCAAATTAAAAGCAGGTATTTTATTATACCTACTTTTCTAGTCTCACATACACATTGTTCATCTGGTTTTTAATATTTAAATAATAATTAAATACATTATCTTCCAATTTATCTATTTATAATGTATATATTATCATTCATTTTCACTTACTTTTACATTACTTGTAACATTTATAGATATATTTTCTTGTTCTACATCACTAGTTGATAATATTTTTTCTAATTTCATATTTTTTACAGACATACCAAGAGAAGAATAAAACTTAATAGCATTTGTATTAAATGCCCATACATTAAGTTCTACAGCATCAATATGCTCTTTTTTAGATAATTCTATTAGATAGTTATATAGTTTTTTCCCTATTCCTTGTCTTCTACACTCTTTATCAACTACTATATCACTAATAAAATATATTTTTCTATCTTTAGCAATTGGTATTTTATTATTTTCTTTTTTCTCTGCTAATAATAAACCTTTTATAATATTATTTTCTTCATATACTAAATTTATATTATTTTCATTTCTTAATATATTTTCAAAGTACTCTTTAGGTAATGGGTTTCCATCTAGATATATATCTGGTCTATTTGTACAGTGTAATTCATGAACTTGAGAAACAAGTTTTTTTAACAAACTATAATCATTTTCTTTAATTCTTCTAATCATGTAATTCTTTCCAATCTCAATTTATTTTTATTTATAATCATTTATTTTATTTTCATAATCTTCTAGCTTAGAGATGAATTTTGGTCTAAATTGTTCTAAATAATCAATTACTATATCTGCTCCTTCTTCTAGTTTACCATTTTCTCTTATTTTCTTAAAATATTTATTTATACCTTTTTTGGTATTTATTCTATCAAGGTAGAATTCAAATAAATTTGTGTTATTTATTTTTTTCTTTATAGATAGAACAATCTCTAATAATTCTTCTCTTGTACATAAATATCTTGGTTTTAATCCATAGGCTTTACTAAACATAATTAAAGTACATCCCATAAATACAATAGAGGCATTTTTATTTGCAAATGTTATATTTGAAAATTCTTTTAATGGTTCTATATTTTCTTTTTCATATTCATCATATAATTCCATTAATATTCTGTTAATCATAAAAATTTTTCTCCTTATATTTTTTATTTTTATTTACTAATAAAAATACATTTTTGATGAATTAGTCAAGAAATGTATTTTTTTATTATTTTACAAGTTTTTTAGGTAAATTTGTATTTTCATTATCTTGGGTTTGTGAACTTTCACTTTCGTTTTGATTATAAAGTCTATTTTTTCTTATTATTTTTAAATATTCACGTACAACTCTTTGTTTTCTTGAATTCTTTTTAAATGAAAAACTACCATTAAACTCTAAACCTTTATATGTTTTCTTTGATATTAAACCAACTGTAATCTTTTTTTGACTTGATTCGTTTTTATAGTCTAAGTCCATTAATAAAATGTCTTTTAATTTATTATAAGCATTTTCTAATATGTATTTTTTTTCATATGCATAATCAAATGATAAATCGTTATATTTAGCTGCTCTTGCTATTGAACAAATATCATATGCTTCTGTTCCTTGTGCTTTTAAAAGATAACTTTCTCCATCATATTTAAAAGATACGCCATACTCATCAACGTTAAAATCTTTTCCATCAAAGAAATATTTAATAGAGTTTCCAACTATTTCGAAATCTTCTAGTTTTTCTTCATTTAAGTTGTAGCAATCAATAATATTTGCTTTAATTATTGAATTACATAGTAAAAATATAGCTGTATTACAAGTCTCTTCTTCATTATTTTTATATCCTTCTCTATATATATTATCTAAATCCTCAATAGATATAGTTAAATCATCGTATTTTCTAAATGATTTTAAGAATTTTTCATCAAACTCTATTTCAGAACTATACGCTACTGTTTCTTTTGCTTCATCAAAAGAAAGTTTGTCATCAGCTATATAGTCATCTACTCTTGTTAAACCTTCACCTATAGTTAAACCTTTATATATATCATTTAATGAATAATTGTCAGTATTCTTAGAACAACCAGTTAATGATGTAGTTGCTAAAACACTAGATAAAGCAATTACCGCAAGTCTTTTATTTATTTTAATATCATTTTCCATTGATATATCCCCCTTTTGTGAATGAAGATATTATCTAATAAACCATTTATTTTGTCAATATTATCCATTAAAATTATTTATATAATTTTTATATATTATAAATGCAATATATTGCTACTGGAATTTTGTACTATTATTTTTTATATAAATTCTTTTTACTCTTTTGCCGATGTTACATATAACTTCATAAGTAATAGTGTCTAAATATTTAGCAATATATCTTATATGATCTATATCTTTAATTACATCACACATATCTCCTACTTTTACTGTATCATCTACCAAAACAAATAACATATCCATACATATATTTCCAACAATATTGTATTTTTTATCATTAATATAGACATATCTTCCAGTATTTTTTCTAATTATTCCATCTGCATACCCTATTGGAATAACTGCTATATTTAAATCTTTATCCGCAACAAACTTTCCTCCGTATCCTAAAACGTCACCTTTTTTCAAATTATTTATTTGAATAACTTCACTTTTTAAATTAAATGTTGGAAGGTAAGCATTATCAATTGTATCAGTAAGTCCATACATAACAATTCCTAGTCTACAACCATTTTCATAATCTCTTTTTTCATTTTGTAAAGTTGCATCACTTGCACATAGATGAATTATTTCTATATCATTATAATTAATATCACTTGTAATATTTTCAAATTTCTCGTATTGCTTATTAACAATATTTTTATTCATCGCATCATACATATGTGTAAATAGTCCTTCTAAATAAATATCACTGTTTTTTATTAAAGTATAAGTTGTATTAAACTCATCTTTATTATTTATTCCAAGTCTATTCATGCCACTATTGATTTTTATATGAACTTTTAAACCTTTTACATTATTTTTTAAAATACTTTGTAAGTAGTAAAGACTACTAATTGTTATTGTTATATTATTTTCTATACATATATCAATATATTTTTCATCAATTATACCAAGACATAATATTGGTATTTCTTTGTTATATTTTCTTATTGCTATTGCTTCGTCTAAACTAGAAACTGCTAAGTAGTTGCATCCTCCTTCTATTATGCTATTTACTACTTCATTATCATAATGTCCATATGAATCTGCTTTTACAACACCAAAGTAATATTTGTATTTATCGTTATCTTTAATAAATTTTCTGACATTATGTTCTATATTATCTAAATTTATATTTACATATGTATTTCTATACATTTAATCAGCTCCTAATTTTATATATTTTATTATTACATGTTTTTAATTATAACATATCTTTATTGTATAAATTAAAAACTATAATGAATTTTCGACATTATAGTTTACTGTATTTTATTTATTTATTTCTAATTTTGTATTTTCTATTTTATATATAACATCGCATAAATCATCAAGATCATCTTTCATGTGTGTTGCAAGTATAATTACTTTTCCTTTTTTCTTTTCTGATAATAATAATTGTTTTATTAACTTTTTTGATTCAATATCAACCCCATTAAACGGTTCGTCTAATATCTCTACATCAGGATTTTCCATAATAACTTGAGCAATTCCTAATTTTTGTTTCATTCCTAGAGAATAGTTAGAATACTTCTTATCTTTATCTTCAAAAAGATTAACCTTTTTTAATGTTTCAATAATTTGTTTACTATCAATCTTTTTTTGAATATTTGCTAATAATTCAAGATTTTCAAATCCTGTTAAATCAGGTAAAAAACTAGGCTTTTCTATAAGAGCTCTAGTTGATGGAGCAAATTCTTTTTCAAGATTAATGCACTTACCATCAAAAATCACATTCCCATTTGTTGGATTATAAAACCCACATATAATCTTTAACAATACTGTTTTACCTGCTCCATTTCGTCCAATAAGCCCATATATTTTTCCAGGTTTAAATTCACAATTAATATCATCTAGCACTATATCAGAATTAAACTTTTTGCTTATATTTTCTAACTTAATTTTCATTTTTTATTCTCCTTTTCTAATATATATTTACATTTTTTATTCATTACTATTAGATTTAATAATGATAAAATTAATATTCCTATAAAATAATATATGTAATAAATATTAAAATTCTTTGGTATAAGAATTATTATTAAAATAATTACTATTATATACAAATAATCAATATAGTATCTTAAACTTCTTAAAAAAATTGCAAGTAATGATATAAGACAATAATACAAAACATCCTTAATTAATATCATGATTACAGCTAATCCATATTTTTCCTTTATAATAAGTGGCAATATAGTTATATATTCAAGCGTCCTAAAAAAGAAAATATAAAATATTATAAAAATAATCTTATTAAGAATAAATTTACTAGGAGTTATTCTCAAAAAAGTATTTTCTAAATTGTAAGCTAAATCACTAGAATAAATATACAGAGTTACATATATATAAAAACATACGTTTAATATATAAAAAAGTATTGCTATAAAATTATCCACATCTGATGGACACCTTCCTAAAATTTCATTAATTATATTGTCACCTATGATTAAGTTTTGAAATACAATTTCTAATATTATAATTATAATTAATAATTTTATATTTTTTTTAATATATTTTATATTATTTAAAAATAAATATTTCATTATATCCTCCTGAAATAGATTTTGTAGATTCCAAAATTTAATATATTAATAAAAATAATACATATCATAAAAGAAATAATGTCATCACCAAAACTATCCCAAGTAAATGCTAATTGATGAAGCCAAGGAAATGATACATATATTTTTTTAAATGTACAAAATATTTTTAAATACATTGGAATAAAATATAAGAATATTAAAGAAAATACTTTTTCTTTAATAAAATAATACAATATGGAGTTAAAAATTTGAAAACTAATCATCATTATGGATATTTTGAAAATGAAGTAAAATAAATACACAACACTAGATAGTCCATAAGGTATAGTAGAAATATTGCCGGGTGAATATGTAAATAGTACAAGAAAAAAATGTAAAATATAGTAAATAAACAAATTGTATAGAGTCATTGCAATTACATTATAAATTATTACAATAAGTTTTTTCTTTTTTGACTTATAGCGTATGAATATTTGATCAAATTCATTATCAAATATTTTACAAATTGTAATTGTACTATATGAAAATAGCAAAATTATTGAATAATGAAATAGTGGTACGCTAAATGGTTGTA
>ERZ808246.1255-NODE-1255-length-18678-cov-4.831391_pt1 | contig 18678 bp, 12 predicted proteins | sample MGYA00521083_ERZ808246 | MGnify/ENA primary metagenome ERZ808246 (study PRJEB31516, sample SAMN03275577) | gut metagenome | biome: mammalia-associated habitat; material: feces | host: Papio cynocephalus | place: Kenya | collected 2012-07-07 ... | reverse complement strand
TCGTCCTCGAAACGGGACTGGGCGGACGGTTCGACGCTACGAACGTTATTAAAAATCCCGTCTGCTCTCTCATAACCTCGATTTCGCTCGATCACACGAAAATTCTCGGCGATACGACGGAGAAGATTGCGTTCGAAAAGTGCGGAATAATAAAAAAAGAGCGCCCCGCCGTAACTTCCGTTATGCAGGAAGACGGCGTAAAGCGTGTTATATCCGAGCAGTGTAAAATAAAAAATTCGCCCCTCTTTCTATCCGACCCGTCCGAATTTAAAATAATTTCTGAGGATATAACGGGAACCGAGGTAGAATTTAAAAATATTAAATTCAAAATCCCGTTTTGCGGACGTCATCAGATTGACAATGCGGGAATAAGTTTAAAATGTATCGAAATTTTAAGGGAAAACGGATATATAATAAGCGATACGAATATAATTAACGGAATCGAAAAATCAAAAAATCCCGCGCGGTGCGAGATAATTTCGTCCTCGCCCCTCGTAATTCTCGACGGATGTCACAACGATTCGTCAACAAAGGCGTTTTCTCAGTGTCTTAAAAAGTATCTGCCGGGCAAAAAAATTCACGCCCTTATGGGCATGATGGCGGATAAGGACTGCGAAAAGGCGATAAAAAATCTTGCCGATTGTTTTGATTCGCTTATATGCGTTACGCCGTCGAATCCGCGGGCGATGACGGGCGCAGAACTTTGTAAAATCGGGCGTAAGTATATAAAAAACGCCGTCCCGTTTGACAGTGAAACGGACGGTATCGATGAGTTGAAAAACAGGGTAAAACCGGGAGAAATCGGTGTTGTCTGCGGGTCGCTGTACCTCGCCGGAGACGTGAGGGAATATTTATATAAGATTTTTTGTTGAAAAAAGACAAAATATCATATATAATGATGATACAAACATGAAAGGGCGGATTTTATAATGTTTTGTCCGAATTGCAATTCTATTTTACCCAACGACGCAAAATTCTGTTCTCACTGCGGAGCACAGCTGAATACGAATAATTACGTAAATTCTCAGCCATCAGCGTCGCCCGGTACGCCGAATTCCCAAAGTTTCGGCTCAAACCAAAACAATAACGCCTCTCCAAATACCGACGGCGGTTATCCTAACGGATATTCGCAGAATACTTATTCGAATCAGTATTCTGCGCCTTCTTTTAATAATCAGAATACTCGGAACGAATATAATCCCTACGGTTATAATACGAATCCGAATATGTATAACAGAACGTACGCTCAGCCCGGCACAGAGGATAAACGAAGCGTCGGATTCGGCATACTGTCGTTTTTTGTCCCGCTTCTCGGACTCATTCTGTACCTTGTATGGAAGGATAAACAGCCCGAAAAGGCAAAGGGATGCGGTATTGCCGCATTGGTCGGCTTTATATTTGCCGTAATACGCGGTATTTTGTTTGCAATATTCGGAGATTTTAATGTTTATTACAGCACACCCGACGTATTTGACGATATTATGGGCTTGTCCTCGCTTTTCATTTCGCTGTTCTGAGGCGGTTCGCACTGGTCGAGTATGGTACGTATTTTGTCGTATGCCTCGGTTTTGTTGTCGCAGAGACGATATGCTATTATCATGTTCTGCTCTCTTTTAGACAGCGACGACAGATAACTGCCCTCTGATAACGCGCGGAAAAATTCGTCGGCGCTCGTCTCGGGCTGGCACAGAGGTTTTCCGAACCTGTCCATGCCGAAAAAGAGCTGATCCATCGTGATATTGTAAATCTTTGCGATTTTCTCAAGCTCCTTTGCCTCGGGTATTACACTGCTGTCTTCAAACGTAAAATAATCCTCTTCGCCTATCCTGAGCGCGAATGCAAGCTGATACGCGTCAAGTGCATTGTATTTGCGAAGCAGTTTTATGTTTTCGTTTACCATTTTATTTGAATAAGCCTCCGTAAATGATAAAATCCCCGCCGTGCAATGCGGCGGGGATTTATTCGGCTTATTATTCTTCTATTCCGAGAAGCCAATTTACCGAAACGCCGAGCACGTCGGAAATCGCTATGAGTTCGAAGTCAAGAACACTTCTCAGTTGTCCCTCAAGTTTTGAAAGGGCGGACGCATTCAGATCAATACCTCTGATCTGAAGCTGAGTGAGTAAGTCTTTCTGCTTCATCCCGATTGCTTTTCTTCGCTGCTCGACCCTTGCTCCGACGATGTTTCTGTCGCCGAGAGCCTGTTTTCTGACACGCATGAGGTTACACCTCCATAAGTAATGAACCCGGTAAAATGATTTACGGTATTATCTTACCGGTGCTTTAAGACGATGGTGTTGTCCGACGTATACTGCGCCTCCGAAATACAAAAAAGGTTCGGGATCACGCAAAGCCGGTGCCGTTGATACGGCATCTTATCATAACGATATTATTTTAGCACATATTTATTCAATTATATAAACAATTAAGAATTAAAATGTTGAAAAAACACTAATTTTATGATTTTTTTAATTAGAAAACGCAATAAATTGTCAAATCGGAATAATAAAAAAGATATAAGGAAAGAATTATTCTTTAAGATAATATTAATTTTTGTTTGATTATATATTAATCGTATGGTACAATAATAAAAGAACAGGACAGTTATTGTCAATGGTAATATTTTTACATTTTTTTTGAGGTGATATAAATTGATTAAAGATAAATACGAACTTATGACGGATTTTTATCAGTTTTCAATGGCAAACGGATTCGTAGACAACGGCATTGACACGACCGAGGTCTGGTTTGACATGTTTTTCAGACCGAGCGATAAAATCGGCGGATTCTGCGTTATGGCGGGACTTCGGGAGCTGTGTGAATATCTTGAAAATCTTAAATTCGACGAGGACGATATAGAATTTCTCAAAAGCAGGGGAATTTCCGATTCTCTTGCGGAGTATTTAAGAACGTTTAAATTCGAGTGCGACGTATGGGCGGTTCCGGAGGGTACGCCGATATTTCCGGGCGAACCGGTCGTAAAGGTTCACGGTCCCGTAATTCAGGCGAGCTTTATCGAGTCCATGGTGCTTCTTAGTATCAACCATCAGACGCTTATCGCTACCAAGGCAAACAGAGTTGTACGCGCGGCTCACGGCAGGGGCGTCGTAGAGTCAGGAACGAGACGCGCTCACGGCGCGGACGCCGCAATTAACGGAGCGAGAGCCGCATACATAGGCGGATGCACGGCGACTACAAACACGCTTGCAGCAGAGAAATATTCGATACCTCTTTACGAGGGCATGAGCCATACGTGGATTCAGATGTTTGATTCAGAGTATGAGGCTTTCTGCGCGTATGCAAAGGAAAAACCCGAGAGATGCGTCCTTCTCGTCGATACGTACGACACGATAAATTCAGGTATTCCGAATGCGATTAAAACGTTTAACGATGTCCTTGTTCCCATGGGGATTCGTCCCGAGGGCATACGAATTGACAGCGGAGACCTTGCGTATCTTTCTAAGAAAATAAGAAAAATGCTCAACGAAGCGGGGTTCCCCGACTGCAATATTTATGCTTCGAATTCGCTTGACGAGCATATTATAATGGAAATGCTTCAGCACGGGGCGAAGATAGACGAATTTTTAGTCGGAGAGCGAATGATAACCTCCGCCGATTCGCCCGTATTCCCCGGCGTTTATAAGCTGTCGGCGATAAAAAAGGACGGCGAAATTATTCCTAAAATTAAAATAAGCGAAAACGTAGCCAAGATTACGACTCCGTACCCCAAAAATCTGTGGAGGCTCTTTGATATGGAGACGGGAAAGGCGATTGCAGACCTTTTGACCCTCGAGGACGAGGACGTTTCCAAATTAAGCGAATACGAACTTTTCGACCCCGATTACAAGTGGAAAAAGAAGACTGTTTCCGGTTTTGTCGCAAGACAGCTTCTTGTTCCCGTCTACGAAAAAGGCAGACTTGTATATAATTTCCCGCCCCTCGGCGACGTGCGCGCATACTGTGCACAGCAGGTTGATACGCTTTGGGAGGAAGTGCTGAGATTCGAGTATCCGCATAACTATTATGTCGATCTCTCCGAAAAACTTTGGAATGAAAAACAGCGTCTTATTGCTTCCTGCCGCGACAAATACAACTAAATGTCACGTTTATATTGACTAAACGGTCATATAATGATAAAATAAGATGTTAAAAAATGCCGTGAATACAGGATCGGAGGAGAAAGTATGTCCGTAGTTTCGATAGAAACCGCCGCAATTTCAAAGAGCAGACTTACAAAAGGCTTCAATGGAGACAGTATAAACCTTAACCGCAGAATCTCGTCAATCGAAGAGATGAATTCGGGTTACAGAGCCGCCGGAACGGTAAATCCGCCGTGCGTCTGCGCTGTCGTTTCGTCTGTTATAAAGGGTGTTTCGGCGGGCGCCGTCACCGCTTTCGATGATTATTCTCACAGAATATATACTCAGAGAACAAACGCATATGAGGCGTTTAAAAAATATGCGGACGATATGACGTCTGTTTCTGCCGAGTGCGGAGACAGTAATGTTTCTATAGCGTGCGTATGCATTTTTTCCGACAGAATACTCGTTTCATCCGTCGGAAACGCAAAGATTTTCTTCTGCCGTGCGGGAAAGGCTCAGCTTCTCTCATCGGACGGTGAATTTATGTTCAAAGACCTTACCGACGTCGGTGCCGACGGAGGATACATAGCCGTTTTCGGAGCCGAATGCGCCGAATTTGCGGACGAAAAACTCGTTGAAGATGCTTCGTTCGGCGGAAAAGATATAAAGGCTGTCAGCAAATCGGCGTTTATTGCTTTAAGCAAAAAGACCTCCGACGCGGATATCACGGGCGTATTTTTCAAATTTACCGCCGAGGATTCGGATTATGAGGACGAGGCAGTTCCCGCGGTTTCGGCTGTTGACGAGCCCGAGAGCGCACAGGAAACAGAATCGGATGATACCGCGGTTTCAATTAATGAACCCGTCAGCGAAGAGCCGGAAAGCATTGACGACAATAAGAGCGAAATTCCCGTTCTGACCTCTCAGGACGATGAGGAATACGACGACGGCGAAAACAAAAAGAAACCGTCCGGCAGTAAACTTAAGACGCTCATACCGTTTATAATACTGCTTCTGCTCGTTGCGGGCGCATGCGCGTATTTTATAATGACAAAGGGTAAGGACGATAAACCGACCGTTCCCGATGTTTCCTCGAATGCCGTTAATGCGACGGTTGAGGACGAAAGCGTTACCGCGCGCGGTTCTGTTACGACCGAGAAAGAAACGACGACCGAAAAGGAAACCACGACGAAGAACGTGACGACGACTAAGAGAGCGGGCGAAACCTCAACGCGCAGAACTCAGAGCGAGTCAACGACCGAAAGACGCACTCAGGCTCAGGCTGCGACCGAGAAGCCGACAGAGGCTCCGACAACGGAAAAGCCGACGGAAGCTCCCGCCGAGACCACGACCGAGAAACCGACCGAGGCTCCCGCGGACACTACGGCGGCTCCGACGACCGAGGCTCCGACTGCTCCGTTTACGAGAGTTACCGACCAGGGTAACAATGAGAAGCCGAATGTATAATAAATTGAAATAAATTATCGGAATACAAAATATATATGTATATATAAAGGTGATATATTTATGAAAAACTGTTCAGTAATTCTTGCCGCCGGGCAGGGAACCAGAATGAAAACGGCAAAGCCCAAGGCAATGACTCAGGTTCTTTTCAAACCCATGCTTGACTGGGTTATCGGCGCGGCTCAGAACGCGAATATCAAGGATATATGCGTTGTTACCGGTCATGCCGCCGAGGATATAGAAAATCATCTTCCCGACGATATCGTAACCGTCCGTCAGCGAGAGAGAAAGGGCACCGGTCATGCGGTTATGCAGGCGGCGGACTTTATAAAGGCTCATTCGGGCGGAAACGTTCTCATATTAAACGGCGACGCTCCGTTTATAGACTCTGATACGATTGCCATGGCTCTCGGATATCACTGCGAGAACAACGCTTCGGCAACGGTTATTTCGGCTCATGTCGACAATCCGTTCGGCTACGGCAGAATCGTCCGCGACAGGAGCGGAGCGATAAAATCAATCGTCGAGCAGGCGAGCGCCGACGAAAAAACTCAGCTTATAAACGAGGTAAATTCCGGCGCGTACTGGTTCAACGCCGATATTCTCCTTGATACGTTAAATAAAATAACTCCCGACAATTCAAAGGGCGAGTATTATCTCACAGACGCTATCGATATTATATTAAAATCGGGTAAAAAAGCGTGTGCATTTGCCGCCGAAAACCCGAACGCCGTACTCGGAGCGAATACGAGAGTTCAGTTAAATCAGTTAAACGAGATTGCAAGGAAAAACATTCTCGAAAAACTCATGCTCGACGGCGTGGATATCCCGTGCACCGACGGCATTATAATCGGACCGGATGTTGAAATTGCTGGTGATACGGAGATACTGCCCAATACGATAATCAGAGGAAACGTAAAAATCGGATCAAACTGCGTTATAGGTCCGAATTCGTTTGTCGAAAACGCGGTTATAGGCTCCGGCGTTACGTTTAATAATTCACAGATAAGAGACGCCGAGATAAAAGACGGCGCAACAATAGGACCGTTTGTTCAAATCAGACCGAATTCGTCAATCGGCACCGGTGCGCACCTCGGAAACTTTGTCGAGGTTAAAAATTCGACGGTCGGAAGCAATACCCACGTTTCGCACCTTACCTATGTCGGTGATTCCGACGTTGGCAGCGGGGTTAACTTCGGCTGCGGAGTCGTTACCGTAAACTTCAACGGCAAGGACAAGAACCGCTGTACTATTAAGGACGGCGCGTTCATAGGCTGTAACACGAATCTTGTCGCTCCCGTAACGGTCGGCGAGTATGCGTATACAGCGGCGGGTTCGACGATTACCGACGACGTGCCCGATAAATCGCTCGGTATCGGCAGAGCAAAGCAGGTTAACAAGGACGGCTGGGTTGCAAAGAAACAGCCGTACAGAAAAAAAGTATAAAAAGGTAATTATTAAATGGCTTTTTTTAAGAAAAAGAAAGAGGAGAGTTTTTCTGCTCCCGTTTTCGGTAAGGTTGAATATATAATAGCCGGACTCGGAAACCCGGGAAAACAGTACGAACTTTCACGTCATAACGCGGGGTTTCTGTGTATTGATATTCTCGCCAACAGATATTCTTTCAGAACAGACAGAATTAAGTTTAACGCGCTGTGCGCCGATGTTATGATAAGCTCGAAACGCTGTCTTGTAATGAGACCGCAGACATATATGAATTTGAGCGGAGACGCAGTAAAAGCCGCCGCGGATTTTTATAAAATACCGAGCGATCACGTTATTATAATATACGACGATATCGATTTGCCCGTAGGCGCGCTTCGCATAAGGCGCAAAGGTTCTGCGGGCGGTCATAACGGAATCAAAAGCATTATCGCACAGCTGGGCACCGATGAATTCCCGAGACTCAAAATCGGAGTCGGCGCAAAGCCCGATCCCGATTACGATTTAAAGGATTACGTGCTCGGAACGTTTTCAAAAGCGGATCAGGAGATTTTAAAGACGACCATGGCGAAAGCGTGCGACGGAGTCGAAATAATAGTTTCCGGCGACGTGGATAAAGCCATGGCAACGTGCCAAATAACAAAAAAGCAATAATTTATCGCATTACATGCGATAAATTATTGCAGTGAAAAGTGAAGAGTGAAAAGTGAAAAGTGAAGAGGTTCGGTGCAAATCCTATCGGATTTATCATTATAGAAGATGTATGCCGTACCGCGTCAGTGTTTTGCCGTACATTTGATAACATCAAAGCGGATATTATCAACGTTTTCGAAGAAAACGAAACCGATTCTCTTCTCTCTTCTCTCTTATCCTTTCACTCAATAATTTACCTTAAGTAAATTATTGTTTATATGTTTTTTCATCGGAAATTCCGTTTCTTCGGGATTTCCGACATTGCAGTTTAAGGAGTTTGTATGTCGTCATTTTCCGATTTATTAAAATCAAACAGCGAGTATAAAGAAATTCTCGCGTGCGTTAAAAGGGGACGGCTTCCCATGGGTGTTCTCGGAGTCAGTCAGACGCCGAAAGCGCATATCGTCCATTCCCTGTGCACCGATACGGGGAGAAAAGCGCTGATTATTACCGCAGACGAGGCGTCCGCGGTTAAGTTCAGCGGGGACATGGAGACGATGGGCTCAAAGTGTCTGATGTACCCGGCGAGGGATTTTAACTACCGTCCGACCGACAGCCAGTCGAGGGAGTATGAGCGCAGAAGGCTCGGAGTTCTCGAAAATATAATAAACGGCGAGTATGACGCGGTTGTGTGCTCCGTCGAGGCGGCTATGCAGCTGACCGTTCCGCGTGAGGTGCTTAAAAGAAAATCGGCGAGCATAACTCTCGACAGTGAGATTTCACCCGAAAGAGTCGTTGACGCTCTGATTTCGGCGGGATATGTGCGCGCCGATATGGTTGAGGGCAAGGGACAGTTTGCCCGCAGGGGCGCGATTATCGATATGTTCCCGCCCGACTGCGATTATCCCGTGAGAATCGAATTTTGGGGCGACAGCGTCGACTCCATGGCGTATTTTGACCCTATAAGTCAGAGGCGCAGAGAAAACGCCGATAAAATAAAAATCACCCCCGCGACGGAGGTTATATTCGATTCCGACGAAATTCTGAGCGAAAAAATTAAAAAACTCGCTTCGTCACTTAGAGGTAAAAATATAACGAAAGTAAGGGAGAGCCTGCTTTCTGACGCGGATAAACTCGATTCCAATGTAAGAATCGGCTGTACGGACAGATACCTTCCCTTAGCATATGAAAATCCCGAAAACATTTTCGACTACTGCGAAAACGATATGCTCTTTATCAGCGAGACTTCAAACGTAAAGGAGAGAAGTCTCAATATTCAGAAACTCTCGAACGAGGATATCAAAATGATGTTCGAGGACGGCGTTCTGTGCAAGGGGCTTGACAGGTTCTTCATTAGTTCTAATGATGTTATATCAATGTACGAGAAACGGGGCGCCGTTTATCTTGATAATTTTGCGCGCGGAAGTTTCGACACTCCGGTAAAAGAGCTTATTAATATGAACGTCAGACAGTCGTCTTCGTGGGAGGGCTCTTTGAAAGTTCTGCTTGAGGATATCCGCCCCGACGTTGCGAGAGGGTACAGAATTATTATTTTAGCCGGCACCGAAAAAGCGTCGCAGTCGCTTGCAGAGGATCTCTCCGACGAGGGGATAGACTGCATAAGCTATCCCGCGATTCCGTCGGCGTTTCTTCAAAAGAGCGTTAATATCATTCCCGGGGCGCTGAGCTACGGCATGGATTATCCGGGGGATAAAATAAAGATTATTACCCAGAGCCGGTACAAAGCGGGTTCCGGGGCTAAAAAATATTCTTCAAAAAAGAATCGAAAAAACGCGAATTCCCTTCACTCTATAGAGGAACTCCACAAGGGCGATTACGTCGTTCACAGCGTTCACGGTATCGGAGTTTTCGACGGTATTGTGAATATGGACGTCGGGGGCGTTTCAAAGGATTATATTAAAATTAAATATATGGGCGCGGACGTTCTGTACGTTCCGGTAACCCAGCTCGACCTCGTTTCGAAATATATAGGTCCGCATGAGGAAAACGGCAAGCCCATGAAGCTTAACAGGCTCGGAACAAAGGATTGGGAAAAGACGAAAACGAGAGTCCGCGCCGCCGTCAAGGATATGGCGAAGGAGCTTTTACAGCTTTATGCAAAGCGCAGAAATACAAAGGGTCACGAATTTTCCCCCGATATCGATATGCAGAGCGATTTTGAACGCCGTTTCGAATTCGACGAGACGGACGATCAGTTGAGGTGCATAAGCGAGATAAAATCGGATATGGAAAAGCCCTATCCCATGGACAGACTTCTGTGCGGAGACGTAGGATTCGGAAAAACCGAGGTCGCTCTCAGAGCCGCGTTCAAGTGCGCCGCCGACGGTATGCAGTGCGCTATTCTCGTCCCGACGACGATACTCGCGTTTCAGCATTATTCGACGCTGTTAAGACGTTTCGAGGGATTCCCGATAAATATAGACATGCTCTCGCGTTTCAGAACGCCGAAGGAGACTGCGAATACAATCAAACGCGTTAAACGCGGAGAGATAGATATACTCGTCGGCACGCACCGCCTTATTTCAAAGGATGTTGAATTTAAAAACCTGGGACTCGTTATAATCGACGAGGAACAGCGTTTCGGCGTCGCGCAGAAGGAAAAATTGAAAACTGCGTTCCCCGGCGTAGACGTGCTCACTTTATCGGCAACGCCCATACCGAGAACTCTCAACATGGCGATGACCGGAATCCGCGACATGTCCGTAATTGAGGAAGCTCCGCTCGACCGTTCACCCGTTCAGACTTACGTACTCGAACACGATATGGGCATACTCTCCGAAGCTATTCAAAAGGAGATACGACGGGGCGGACAGGTGTATTATCTTCACAACAGGGTCGAGGATATCGAGGAGACCGCAGCCGAAATTCATAAATACGTGCCCGATGCAAGAATAGGAATTGCGCACGGCAAAATGGCGGAAAATCAGCTGTCCGAAATATGGAGACAGCTTCTCGAGGGCGAAATTGACGTTCTCGTATGCACGACGATAATAGAGACGGGCGTCGACGTGCCCAACTGCAATACATTGATAATCGACAATGCTGACAGAATGGGTCTTTCCCAGCTTCATCAGATACGCGGACGAGTCGGCAGGTCGTCGAGAAGAGCGTTTGCATATTTAACATTCGTAAAGGGTAAGGAACTTTCCGAAATAGCTTCGAGACGTCTTGAGGCGATTAGGGAATTTACAGAGTTCGGCTCGGGATTTAAAATCGCAATGAAAGACCTCGAAATAAGGGGCGCGGGAAGTATTCTCGGCGCTCAGCAGCACGGTCATCTCGAGGCGGTCGGCTACGATATGTATTTACAGCTTCTCTCCGAGGCTGTCGAAGGCGAGCAGAACAACACCGAACCTGTTGAGAAAAAAGAATGTCTTATCGACGTGCGAATCGACGCGCATATCCCCGAAAAATATATAAGCTCTGTTCCGCAGAGACTTTCCGCGTACAGGCGCATAGCCGAAATCCGCGACAACGAAACAGCGTCTGACGTTCTCGATGAATTTATAGACCGTTACGGCGAACCGCCAGAGTGCGTCAAGGGGCTTGTCAGAATCGCGCTTATAAGAAACCGCGCGGTAAAAAACGGTTTTTACGAGATAAAACAGAACGGCGACAATCTCCTGCTGTATACAAACAGTATAAATATGGATATCGTCAAAAAGCTTGCGACCGCTATGAAAGGCAGGGTCCTCGTTTCCGCCGCGAATAAGCCGTATATCAGCGTAAAGGTACCCGTAGGGCAGAGTTCCGCCGTTGTATTGTCGGAAATATTCAAAATATTGGAGTGAAATTTAGAATAAACTTACTTTGACAAAATGAAATAACTGTGTTATTATAAATTTGAATAATAGTATTCTTATTTTCACGGCGAAAGGTGCGTTGTGCGCTATGAAAAAAACATCAAGGAAAATTCTCTGTGTAATGCTGTGCGTTATACTCTGCGTTTCGTCCGTTATCCCCGCTTTTGCCTCGGGCGGACTGAGCATTGCCGATATTATTAAGGGCGCAATATCTTCGGGAACCGGCACCGGTGCCGGCTCTGACGACGATTTAAGCGGCATGATAAGTCAGATGATAACCGGAGGCAGTTTCGGAGATGTCAATATTGCCGAGATTCTTGCAAAAAAGCTTGAGGATGAAATTAATAAGGAATCTCCGGCGAAGGCTTTAATTGAAAAAATAATGGACAATATTAAAAACGGCGTTCCCGACGACGGAAGCGACGACCCGTCGGTTGAAGTCGACAAAGAGGCGCTAAACTATGCCGTTGAACTTTTTAATCTAACGGTTAACCGTATTAAGCAGGAGAAGCCGTATGTTGTAAAGAGCGAAAATTCCGGACTGAGCCAGGACGCACAGAAGGATATTTCCTCCCAGTGGATGCCTATACTCAGTGCTATAGCCTCCGCCGTCGTTAAGGACACCGACCTCGTTCCCGCGGTTATCGGCTCAATGAGCGACAGTACCGCCGTTTCGACGAGGCTTCCCAACGGCGTAAGCCATGATAACGATATGCCTCTGAGCGGAACTCCTTACGTATCGACGATAAAGCCCGAACAGGTCAAGAATTTTTCGATGACCATACATAGGAGCGGAGCTTACTCGATACGTCTTGACCTCCCGACGGTCTACGGTTCTCCCATAGGAACGGGATATGACTCATTGTACGATGTTACGGATAATTCGACGTTTAAGGTTAATCTTATCCCCGGTCTTTCGATGGATACTCCTGTATTTGTTAAGTATATAAACAGTTATGCCGAGGTTAACGTAAACAGAAAGGGCAATATTTCCGGTTACAGAGTTCATATAGAGTGCACCGCGTCGCTTGCGGACGAAAACGGAAAGAATCCTATAGGTCTTAAACCCGAGATAACCAGCGCGTTTGATTTTGAGGAAAAGGGTCTCGTATACGTTATGGAGGAGACCTATACCGGATTTAACTGGGAACCGCGCAAGATGGGCGACGTAAATAACGATAATAAGGTTTCCGCTTCCGACGCGAGACTCGTTCTCAGAGCCGCCGCGAAAATCGATAAAATTGACGACGCCGACCGCGATTATGCGGATATCGACAGAAACGGCGAGATAACTCCCGCCGACGCGAGAAAAATTCTCCGTGCCGCGTCTATGGTTGATACGCTTCCGAATACTGCGGATGTTATGACTGTTGACACGACGGTTAAGGATAAGAATCAGACCGCGGTCGATAATCTGCTGATTGTAATTCTTGCCGCTGAGGCGGAGAAGAAGAATAATCAGGCAAACGAGCCGTCGAGCGAAACGACAACGGCAAAGGTCGACCCCGGTTCAAAGGATGAGACTACGACTAAAAAGAGTTATGCCGACGCCGTAAACAACGGAGGACAGTTTATTAACGATTTTATTAACGGGCTGTTTCAGAAGAAATAAACGATTGTAATAATATTCGTAATATTATATATCCCGCGGTTTTTTCCGCCGCGGGATATTTTAATATATTAATTATTTTGGAAATTTTTTATAAGTTTGGTGAGGGTATATGGGTAAAACCGCTGAGAAATTAAAAGACATTCTCGGTATCGAGGGCGGATATGAAGATACGATTAAACCGGCTCTGAATTATACGTCCGCAAGTATCATGCTCGGGGGAGCGGGATATCCGATAAGTCAGTTTCACTCGCAGTATTTGTTTTGGGTTGAAAAACTGTCGCAGTCGAATATCGGTAAAATTTCATTAATTAACGGACTTTGGGACGCGTTCAACGACCCCGTTATGGGCATCATTTCCGACAGAACGCGTTCGAAACGGGGCAGACACCGTCCGTATCTGCTTGCGGCCGCGCTTCCGTTTTCTATCGGATATTTCATGCGCTGGTTTTCATTCGGTATATCGGGTTCGACCGCTGAAAATTCGACAGCCGTATTTTTATGGTATCTGCTGGCGGCGGTTGTTTATTCTACTTCGTATACGATAGCGAGTATTCCGTACACGTCCATGCTTCCGAGCGTTGCGCCGTCGTACTTTTTAAGAACGCAGTATAAAACCGTCGAGTACATAATGAACTCGGTCGGTCAGGTGTCGTCGTATATTTTTACGTCGCTTGTGCTGAGCAATTTTAATATTAAAACGATGCTGTCGGCTCTGCCCGACCCGTCGCCCGCCGACAGAAGCAAATATATGCTCGTCGGAATCGTTCTCGCCGTATGGTTCTTCTGGCCTCTCATTCACTGCTACAGACATACGAGTGAGCCGTCGTCGCTGGGCGCTCATAACGAGCCGTTCAGTATGAAATATCTTATAAATGAATATAAACTTGTTTTCTCGAACAGGTCGTTCAGACAGTATTTTGCAATTTCACTTTTCTATACTTTAAGCCGTCAGTTCTATCTCAACTCCAACGCGTATTTTATGAGAAGCGTTGCCGGCAAGTACGAAATATTCATAGCCATGAACATGGTTTCCGGCGTTGCGGAAGCTCTCGGAACTCCCGTAAACTATATGCTTGTTAAGAATAAGGGCAAAACGTTCTGCGGAAAACTTTTAGGACCGTTGATGATAATCGGACTGCTTCTTAACAGAACGATTGACCAAAATACGTCAAACTCCGCCGCAACGGTTATACTTGCTATATCCGCAGTGCTTTATAACTTCGGATTTTCCGGTCCCGGATTTGTCGGTGACAATATTCAGCCCGATGTTATAGACGCGGACGAACTCGTTACCGGCAGACGGCGCGAGGGCGTTGTAGGTACGTTCAAGTCGCTGTTCAGCAAGACTGTTACGAGCTTTGCAAGTTACTTTATAGGCAAGAGTCTTGATTTATTCGGCTATCATTCCGACATGCCGTCGCCCGCCGACCAGACTGCAAAATCGCTCTTCGGCTTAAGACTCAACGCGATTTACATGCCCATCGTGTGCGCGGGAATCTCGCTTTTCTCAATATTCAGATATGCGATGACTAAGAAAGACCATGAACTTATCAGACGTATCGCGGCTGAGCGTAAGGAAAAAGGATTCGTCGAAAATATCACCGACAAGGAAAAAATCCGCATAGAAAAAATAACAGGCATGAAGTGGGACAGCATGTGGATAGGCACGCGTGACGAGGAAGTCAAAATTTAAAATAATAAGTTCCCAAATCAAATACGGGCATACAATGTATTGAGGTACAGTCAGCGGAAGTGTATCTCAGGCGGGTATGCCCTTTTTTCGTACCCCGCAGAGTAACCTGTGATTCATCCGCATTACATAGATGCGGCCGCCGTGCCGGAGAAAAAAAACGGTACGGCGGTTTTTACAGCGTAATTATAACGGCTGCAATTATAACGGTTGCAATTATTATGAAAAAAGCGTATAATTTAAACGAGGGTGATATTATGGCTTTTGAAAAAACAGACGTAAGAAGTATTGATTTTAATCCCGTAACAATGTTTGCGGACAATTGGGCTTTACTCAGCGGTAAGGTCGGGGATAAATACAATTCGATGACCGTTTCCTGGGGCGCTCTGGGCGAGCTTTGGGGAAAGGACGTTTTAATCTGTTTTGTCCGTCCGCAGAGATATACGTATGAGTTTACCGAGAACGGCGAATATTTTTCACTGAGCTTTTTTAAATCCGACCGTAAAAAAGAATTGGGCGTTTTCGGTCATAAGAGCGGAAGAGATACAGATAAGTATAAGGAAACGGGCTTTACTCCGATAGTTGACGGCGAGTTCGAATACTGCGGGGAAGCGGATTTTGTTTTCCTTTGCAGAAAGATTGCATTTCAGGACATGAACCCCGACGGATTTATAGACAAGAGCATTGAAAATAACTATGCTAATAAAGATTATCACAGAACGTATGTCGGTGAGATTCTTTCCGTGCTTAAAAAGGTTTAATCCTTTGCATTGTAATGCCCTGAAAACTTTTTTAAAAAAATTTAAAAAAAGTGTTGACAAATCGATTTTTTGTGATATAATAAGTCATGTTCTCAGGGAAACACCTTGAGATGAAAAGAATAAGGCGGTGTTTATGACGCTGAGGTTCCACCTGTTCCCATCCCGAACACAGTAGTTAAGCTCAGTAGTGCCGAAGATACTTGGCGGGCAGCTGCCCGGGAAAATAGGACGACGCCGTCACTGAAAGATCACTCATTGAGTGGTCTTTTTTCTTTTATTTTTAATTCTTTGTGTTGTATTTATTTTCAAAATATAGTAAAATAAAATCAAGTGTCGTTTACTTAAATACAGTATTTGGTTCGGTAAAGATGAAAGATAAACATATTATTAGAAAAGAAAAGAAAAAAAAGGATTCCGTCCGCGTTTCAAAATCTCCGAACGTGTCGCGTTCGAGAGGGTACTACGGATTTTCTTCCGACTTCCCGGGCGAGGCGGACGAAAAGGGATTCAGAAACAATACGGGCGTCAAAACGTCCGCAGAATCAAAAAAACGTGACCGTAAATTTTTTACATTTCTGTTCGCATGCGTTTTTATAGCTTCGTTCGTTTTGTTTTATACGGGATTTTCTGTTTCACGTCTGCCGGCGGAGGATATAACAAATGCAGAGAACGAAACGGGTTATGATTCAGACTCAAGTCTTAACGGCAGGAGCGTATTTATTTCGTACAGCAAACTTTACACTCAGGATATTGACAAACTCTGTACTTCTCTTAAGGAAAAGGGCGTTACAGGCGTTATCATAGACGTAAAGGACCCGGCGGGATATCTTGCGTTCAGACCGTCGGATATAACGCGTCTTACGTCCGGCGCGCTCAAGTATGTAACGGGCGATTTTGCCTCCGCGGTGCGTAAATTTGACGAGAATTCAATCAGAGTTTCCGCATTGTTCAGTTGTTATGCCGATACGTTTGCCTCCAGCTATCTTTCCGACTATTCGGTCAGAAATTCCGCGGATACAGACGAGAACGGAAACAGAACAGGCGCATTGTGGTATAACGATACGTCCGACAGTTACGCGTGGCTCGACCCGTTTACCGACGGCGTTGACGAATATCTTGATTCAATGATATCGTATGTTTCCGACGCGGGAGTCAACGAGATTATACTCAACAGCGTAAGTCTGCCCGTATGTTCCAATTTTAATTCTGCGGTGTTCTCCGACGGCAAGGATATGAACGCCGTCAATGAGAGAATGGCTCAGTTTGTCAAAAAGACGATTGATAAATACTCGTCAAAAACAGCCGTGTCCGTTTTTGTAAGTCTCAATTCGGCACTCTCTACGCCCCCGGCGGGCGGTTATTTGCTCAATGAAAAGAGCGCTTGCGTATACGTTGATATGAGATTGTCAAAACAGCCGGATAATATGAAAATAGATTCGGAAACATTTGAAAAGCCGTCCGAAAAACCGTATATGTTCATTTCGAATGCTGCATATGCGTGCGGAAGCGTTATTGCAAAAAGCCAAAGCGGAGCAAAAATGATTCCGCTGATAGAATCAAACGACGCTTCAAGCGAGCAGGCGGCTGCTCTGATGTCTCATGAGATAAATTATTTCGCATTGTACAGTGCGGATTCCGATTATGAATAAGGGGTGAGAACCTTGGGTAAAAAGAAAAACAGCACTCAGGAAAAAAAGGATAATACAATGACTCTCGACGAGCTTGTCTCGCTTTTGACTCTCGATGAAAAAATATCGCTCGTTTCGGGCAAGGATTTTTGGAGAACGGTCAATATTGACAGGCTTCATATACCGTCGATAATGCTCAGCGACGGACCTCACGGACTGCGTAAACAGCCCGACGGAGGCGATCATCTCGGCGTAAGCAAGTCTATAACCGCCGTATGTTTCCCCGCGGCGAGCGCGCTGGCGGCGTCGTTTGATAAAAAATTAGTATACGAAACGGGCAGAACGCTCGGCGAGGAGTGTCAGGCGGAGGATATCGCCGTACTCTTAGGTCCCGCGATTAATATTAAGCGTTCTCCTTTGGGCGGACGAAATTTCGAATATTTTTCGGAGGATCCGTATCTTACGGGCGAGCTTGCGTCTTCGTATATCGACGGTGTTCAGTCAACGGGCACGGGCACTTCGTTAAAACATTTTGCCGTTAACAATCAGGAAAAACGCCGTATGACGGTAAGCGCCGAAGTCGACGAGCGCGCGCTGAGAGAAATATATTTAAAAGCATTTGAGACTGCGGTTAAGAAAAGCAATCCTTACTCCGTTATGTGTTCGTATAACAGAGTAAACGGTGAGCAGATTTCCGAATCGACGCTGTTCCTTACCGATATTCTTAAAAAAGAATGGGGATATAAAGGATTTGTTGTCTCCGACTGGGGCGCGGTAAAGGACAGAAGCAAGGGACTGAAAGCCGGTCTTGACCTCGAAATGCCCGCAAGCTACGGCGTAGGAGAGCGAAATATAAAAAAAGCGCTGAAGGAGGGTTCGATTGAAGAATCCGACCTTGACAAGGCGTGCAGACGAATACTAAACGCCGCATTTAAATTCAAACAGAACAGACAGAGTTTCGAGTTCGACAGAGCCGTTCATCATGAGACGGCGAAAAAAATCGCGCTCAATACCGCGGTTCTTCTTAAAAACGATAATTCCGTTCTGCCTCTTGACGAGAAGAAAACAGCCGTATTTATAGGCGAATTTGCCGAAAAACCGCGTTATCAGGGCGGCGGAAGCTCTCATATAAGAGCGTATAAAGTCAGCGGAATTCTCGACAGCGTTAAGGATAATCCGAGGGTTAAGTACGCGCGCGGATTCGACTGTGCTTCGGATAAAACGGACGACGCTCTTATAAAAGAAGCCGTCACGCTTGCCTCCGACTGCGATACGGCGGTTATATTCGCCGGTCTTCCCGACAGCTACGAGTCCGAGGGCTTTGACAGAAAGCACATGAGACTGCCCGAAAATCAGAATAAACTTATAAAAGAAGTCTGCAAGGTGCAGAAAAACGTTGTCGTCGTGCTTCATAACGGTTCTCCCGTAGAGATGCCGTGGATTGACAGCGTATCATCCGTACTCGAGTGCTATCTCGGCGGTGAGGCGGTCGGCGAGGCTCAGTATGATTTGCTTTTCGGCGTTGTTTCGCCGTCGGGCAA
>ERZ808246.1254-NODE-1254-length-18690-cov-5.034666_pt1 | contig 18690 bp, 16 predicted proteins | sample MGYA00521083_ERZ808246 | MGnify/ENA primary metagenome ERZ808246 (study PRJEB31516, sample SAMN03275577) | gut metagenome | biome: mammalia-associated habitat; material: feces | host: Papio cynocephalus | place: Kenya | collected 2012-07-07 ... | reverse complement strand
ATTCACAAGCAAGTTAATATTTAATTCCTGTCTAAACTTTGGGGTTCACTTCAATTCTGCTGTGCCTGTTGACTGTCTCATGCGGTTCGCTTATTTGCGTGCGGGGGATTACTTCATGAATTTCCGGATCATGCGAAGCTTTTTCTCGGAGTAGGGATGATAGCGCATCGGGAGGTCGAGCCACGTGGACTTTTTGACGATGCTGCGCGCGTGGGTGAAGGTCTCGAAGCTCTTTTTTCCGTGATAGCTGCCCATGCCGCTGTGGCCGACGCCGCCGAAGGGCATATGCGTGGTGGCCAGATGGATGATGGTGTCGTTGATGCAGCCGCCGCCAAACGAGCAGCTGTCAAGCACCTGCCGCTCTGTCTGCCGGTCGGACGTGAACAGGTACAGGGCAAGCGGCTTTTCCCGGCTGCGGATGAAGGCGATCGCTTCCTCAAGCCGGTCGTAGCACAGCATCGGCAGGATTGGCCCGAAGATCTCCTCCTGCATGACGGGGCTGTCCGGGCGGACATCGTCCAGAAGCGTCGGCGCGACAAAACGCGTGGCTGCGTCTGTCTGGCCGCCGAGCACGGCGTTCTGGCCCTCCAGAAGGTACTTCACGCGGGCAAAATGCTTTTCCGAGACGATGACCGGCATCTCATCTATCTTTCCGTCCGGGAAAAATTCCCGCAGCGCCTGCCGGTAGGCATCCACAAAAGCGTCCTTGACCGACCGCTGGATCAGCAGATAATCCGGCTCAACGCACGTCTGCCCGGCATTTAAGACCTTGCCGAACGCGATGCGCCGCGCGGCCAGCTTCAGATCGGCGGTCTCGTCGACGATGACCGGACTTTTTCCGCCCAGCTCCAGCGTGACAGGCGTCAGATGCTTTGCGGCCGCTTCCATGACGACCTTGCCAACGGCGACGCTGCCGGTGAAGAAGATCGTGTCGAACCGCTGCGCCAGAAGCGCGCTGTTTTCCGCGCGCCCGCCCTCGACGACCGCAATGTACTGCGGGTCAAAGGTCTGGGCGATGAGCTTCGCAATGGCCGCGCTGGTTGCCGGAGCATAGGCCGATGGCTTCAGAACGGCGCAGTTGCCGCCCGAGATCGCGCCCACCAGCGGCGACAGGCACAGCTGCACCGGGTAGTTCCACGGCGCGATGATCAGCGCCACGCCATACGGCTCCGGCGAGACGAAGCTTTTCGCGTGGAACTGCGCCAGCGGCGTGGGAACCGTGCGCTCGCGCATCCAGCTGCGCAGATGCTTCAGATGGAAGCGCACCTCCTCCAGTACCATCCCGGTCTCGCACATGTAGACCTCCATCGGCGCCTTGCGGAAGTCGCTGTACATGGCGGCCTCCAGCAGTGCTTCGTTCTCCTGCAGCGCGCGCTGCAGCCTGCGCAGCTGCGCGAGGCGAAATTCCAGCGGACGCGTTGCGCCGGTCTCAAAATAGGCCCGCTGCGCGCGGACGAGTTCTTCCGTGTTCATATCAGGACTCCTTTTGCAAGCCGCCGGAAGCGAAGCTTCCGGCGGCGTTCGGTTTTATTTACAGATGGTCGAACCGCAGAAGCGTCTGATAGGCGGCCTCCCACTGCGGCGTGTGGTGCGGCTGATAGGTCTCGACGGCCTCCGACCGGCGGACGACCTCGCGCAGCTCGGCGAGAGAGCCGATGTCGCCCAGCGCCATGGCCTGCGTCAGCAGGTTGCCGATGGCCGCGCCCTCGACCGGGCCGGTGATGACCGGGCGATCGATGGAGTCCGCCGCGAACTGGTTGAGCAGCTTGTTTTGGCAGCCGCCGCCGACGATGTTCAGCGTGTCGATGCGCTGCCCCTTGATCTCCTCCAGCCGCTCGAGCGCCCAGCGGTATTTGAGCGCCAGCGATTCGTAGATGCAGCGGGCGATCTGGCCGATGCTCTGCGGCTCCGGCTGGCCGGTGCGGCGGGCGAAGGCCTGGATCTTCTCGATCATCCGGCCACCCGCGAAAAATTCACCGTAGCACGGGTCGATCACGGTCCGGAATGGCTCGGCCTGCTGCGCCTGCGCGACGATCTCGTCCCAGCCGATCGGGCCGGACTGCTTCTGCCACTGCCGGCGGCACTCCTGAATGAGCCACAGGCCCATAATGTTGCTCAGCGGGCAGAAGCCGCCCTGCGCGTTTCCTTCGTTCGAGAAGCCAGCGTCGCGGACGGCGTCCGTCAGGATCGGGTGATCCGTCTCCACGCCGAACAGCGACCATGTACCGGACGAGCAGAATGCAAAGCTCCCCGTGCCGGGGATCGCGGCCAGCGCAGACGCCGTATCGTGCGTGCCGACGGCGGCGAAATGCGCCTGATTGATGCCCAGCTCCGCTGCCAGCTCCGGCCGGAGTTTGCCGCGCAGCATGCCCGCGCGGTCAATGGGCGTGAACATCTTCCCGGGCAGACCAAAGTCCCGGATGGTCCGCCAGTCCCAGTCGCGCGCCGCGGGATCATAGAGCATGGTGGTCGTGACTTCGGTGTATTCCGATTTTTTTTCGCCCGTCAGGAAGAAGCCCAGAAGATCGGGCATCAGCAGCATGGTCTCGGCGTTCTCCAGCGCGGGATCGCCCTCGCGCTTGCGCCGGTAGAGCTGGTAGAGCGTGTTGAAGTTGGCCTGCGTGATGCCGCTGCGGGCAAAGAGCGTCGGGAAGGGGACGACGGCGTGCGCCGCGTCCATATCCGCATCCAGCGACAGCCGGTACGAGCGGGGGTTGGACAGCAGCTGGTCGTTTTTGTCGAGCAAACCGTAGTCCACGCCCCACGTGTCGATGCCGAAGCAGTCCAGTTCGCCGACGTCCGCCTGCTTGAAGGCCAGAAAGCCCTTTTTCAGCTGATCGTAGAGATACGGCAGATCCCAGTAGAACACGCCGTTCATCTCAATATAGTTGTTTTCAAACCGGTGCAGCTCGCGCATGATGATCTTTTCACCGTCGAACTGCCCGAGAATGGCGCGGCCGTTGCTCGCGCCGAGGTCGAACGCCAGAAGATTTCTCATGGTGTCATGCCCTTTCCGTTCCGGTCAGCAGATGGCTGCGCCGGAGCTTTCATGTTCGATCAGTTTCCATGTTGCGTCAATGAGGTTGGAGAACATCGGGTTTTCCATCGCGCGGATGATGAACGACTGCCGCGGAGAGTTGATATCCTCGCCCGAGACCTGGAACAAGCCGTTTTCGTCGCAGAGGCGGCGAAGACGTGTCAGCTGCTCCGGCGTGTTGCGGGTCGGCATATACGTGACGGCGCGGATGCCGCAGTCTTTGATGCAGGCAATGACGTCATCCAGATAGTCGTCCTCGAACTTCTGCGCCTTTTTATCGCCGGTGACGGACACGGTCACGTCGCCGAGATATGCGTAGCATAGAAGCGCGTCAATTTCATCACACAGTTTGGCCACATCGCGCACGTTCGGGCATTCTTCCGTCGCATCGATATAAATTTTTGGCACGAATGCAGATTTCAGAATGCCGAGCAGATCGTACTCGTAGAACGGATATGCCGTATCGAGCATCTGCGCCTGCTGCTTGGCTGACAGGCGCAGGCCGATGGAGGCGAGATAATCCACCATCGGCTGTCCCTTGCCGGTCTTCTGCACCATTGCCTTGGCCAGTGCATACATAAGATGCCGCTCGGTCACGCCGCCGCCGTCCTTCGCCTCCGACAGCGGGAGCACATCACGGTTATAGTCCAGTGCAATACCGGGCAGCAGCGCGTTGATCTTTTCGACCATCGCGCGGTTCCGGCGGCCTCTGGCCGCGCGGTAGGGCGCGAACCAGTCGTTCAGCGCTTCGATATGCGCGTGCGGGACGGACTGGATGGTCATGTAGCTGACGCCGGCCTGGTCGGGGTTGTTGGTGCGCTTTCCCTCAATGGCAGTACCGGCCATCGACACACGGCACTCCATCCCGACCGTCACCGGCATCCCGACGAGCTTTGCCGCGGCCAGAAATTCCCGCGCGCCGGCGATGGAGTCGTGGTCAATGATCCCTGCCGTGCAGAGCCCCTCCGCCCGCGCAGCATAGACCGCCGCCGTTGGGGAGTAGGGGGAAAAGGAATAGGTCGTATGGATATGGTTGTTGATGTACTGCGGCACCATGGGCGGGAACTGCGCCGTCCGGAGAACCGACTTCAGATTCTCCAACCGCGCCTCCCGTGTGGGCGCGTTGAGCTTTTCCAGAATAGCAAGATCAATCATAAATTATTAGCCTCGCAGAGTTTCGCGCCGGAGCGCGAAAAAGATTTTGAATGATTTTTTCCGGGAGCCATGCTCTCGGAAAAAATTCTGCTCAGCCTGCAAACGTGAATTTTGGACGCCTGCGGCGGCCAAAACTTTGCGCTGCAGCAGGCTGCATCCCCATTCGCCGAAAGCCTGCTTTCGGCGAAGTTAGTTCAGCATGACCTGGCCGCCTGTAACAGGAACAGCCTGACCGGTCTCATATTTCTGCTCGACGCAGTACATGACGGCTCTTGCCACGTCGATGGGCAGGCAGCCGCGGTTCATCGGGACCTTGGCCTCGTAATACCGGCGCACGTCGTCGACCGTCTTTGCGCCCGGCACCTTACCGGCGTGCAGATACTGCACGAACAGGCCGCGAACCGGATCGGACCACAGGGGGCCGTCAAGATAGTTGCCCGGGCAGACGGCGTTGACCTTGATGTTGTAGGCGCACAGTTCCATGGCAAACGACTGCGTCAGACCGATGCCACCGAATTTCGAACCGGCATATGCGCAGTTCTTGTTGGAGCCTTCGAGGCCGGATTTTGAGTTCAGCTCAATGATATCGAACATGGCGTCCGGGTCGGCTTCGTGCTGGGCCTCCATGATGATGGCGGCATATTTCGCACAGAGGAAGAAGCCGCCGTAGTTGATGCTGGTGACGAAATCGAAGTCCTTCTTTTCCAGCTCTGCCACCGGGCCTGCGCGGACGACGCCTGCGTTGGACAGCATCAGATCCAGACCGCCGTACAGCTCGACCGTCTGCGCGACCATATTCGCGACGGATGCTTCGTCAGCCACGTTGACGGCGATGGCCGCCGCGCGCTCTCCAAGGCTGGCCGCGACCTCCTTCGCCAGCGGCTCATTGAGGTCGGCGATGACGATGGTCGCGCCCTCCTTGTGCAGCTCCTCGGCAATGCCCTTGCCAAAGCCCTGCGCCGCGCCGGTCACGATGCAGATCTTGCCGGCCAGCCGCCCGGTACCCGCCGGACGCTTGCCGATATTTTTCTTTGCGAACTCACACCATTTGGTCATATCTACAGACATAGAAGCATCCTCTTTTCTGAAGTGATACTTCTATTATATCTGGAGTTCGATGTTGTTTCAAGCGTGATTTGTTTTATTTTTCTGGTTTCTGATCGTGATTTTTTGAGAAACCGCGCAGCAGCAGGACTGCCGCGATGATGACGGCTGTCACAAGGAAGATCCCGGCCATACCCTTGGCCATGATGGGCAGCGTCTGTAAAAAAGCGTCTACATGCATATGCTTCACCTCACACCAGAAGATTCAGGAGCAGACCGCCCGCGATGACGGACGCGACCTGCCCGGATACGTTGACGCCCACGCAGTGCATGAGCAGATAGTTCTGCGGGTCCTCCTTCAGCGCCATCTTATACACGACGCGCGCGGACATCGGGAACGCCGAAATGCCGCAGGCGCCGATCATGGGGTTGAGCTTTCTGCCCGCAGGCAGGAAAAGATTGATGAGCTTCGCCACCAGCACGCCGCCCGCCGTGTCAAACACAAATGCGACCAGCCCCAGCGCGAGGATCATGAGCGTCTTGGTCGTGAGGAAGGCGTCCGCCTGCATCTTGACCGCGATGGTGAGCCCGAGGAAGAGCGTAACGAGATTGGAAAGCGTCTTCTGGGCCGTCTCGGACAGAGCGTCGAGGACGCCGCAGACGCGGATCAGATTGCCGAACATCAGAAATCCGATCAGCGCGACGCTGCGCGGCGAAACGATGCCGCAGACCATCGTGATAAGGATCGGGAACAGGATCTTTGTGCGTTTGGACACGCTGTGCTGCCGGTAGGGCATGCGGATGCTCCGCTCATGCGTTGTGGTGAGCGCGCGGATGACCGGCGGCTGCACGATCGGCACGAGCGCCATATACGAATACGCGGCGACCATGATCGCGCCGAGATACTGAGAGTTCAGGAAGTTCGCCATAAAAATGGCCGTCGGGCCGTCCGCCGCGCCGATGATGCCGATGGCGGCCGCGTCCCGGATCGGGAAACCCAGAAGCGCCGCAAGGCTGAACGTAAAGAAAATGCCGAACTGCGCTGCCGCACCGAAGATCATGAGCTTCGGATCGTTCAGAAGGGGCTCAAAATCGATCATCGCGCCGATGCCGACGAACAGCAGGAGCGGGAACAGCTCGTTCGCGATCCCCGCGTCAAAGAGCACGTTCAGGACGCCAATCTCCTTCGTGCCGTCCATGATCTGCGTCACCGCGCCGGACAGCGGCAGATTGACAAGAATCGTTCCGAAGCCCATCGGCAGCAGGAGCGACGGCTCCATGTCCTTTTTGATCGCCAGATAAATAAGGATCCCGCCGATCAGCCACATCACGACCTGCTGCCAGCTGAGATTGCCCACGTTTGAAAAAAGCTGTGCCACAAAATATCCTCCTTCAGGTAATTTGGGAAGTAAAAGAAAAAAGACCTTTACCAGAGCATACATGACGCTCCGGTAAAAGTCTCACAATTTCAGTCGTCTGCGGGCAATGGCCGTATTGACGCAGAGGACGCGGGGGATCCCGCCTGTTACTCCCTTTTATCAGGGATATTGAAGCATAAAAAGCCCGGCGTGTCAAGGGTGCAGATCGCATCTTAACGGCGTCTGAATGCGGCTGCAGAATTTCTCACGGCAGATTATGTCCGTTCAGGGGAGAATTGTTGCTTCTATGCACAAAAAACAGGGCGAATCCTTTCCTTTTTTCGCCGCTTCTCCCATTGACATTTCTGCGGAGGGCATATATAATGTGCCCAAGAAAACAGGAAAGGAGCCGTTTTGTGATGGAACGTACCGTGAACACCATGATGATGCCGATGTGCATGCGCTGCATGTGCATGCTTCTGCATACGCAAAATTCGGCTCGCTTTGTTTCATAAATTTCCAGTTTGGCACCAAAAGGCCAATCCCGGAGCTGAGAAACGCTGTGAGTTTCCCGGCTCTTTTTTCTTGCCCGGCAAAAAACCTATGACTATGGAAGGGGATCACCTATGATCGAGCTGAAGCATCTCGGCAAAATCTATTCCTCGGCCTCCGGCAGCGTGGAAGCGCTGAAGGATGTGAATCTCACGATCGCGGACGGCGAAATTTTCGGCATCATCGGCCTGTCCGGCGCGGGCAAATCGACGCTTGTGCGCTGTATCAATCTGTTGGAGCGCCCGACCAGCGGTGAGGTCTGGGTCGACGGGCAGAACCTCACGGCGCTGAACCAGAAGGAGCTGCTGCAGGTACGGCGGCAGATCGGCATGATCTTCCAGGGCTTTAACCTCCTCGAGCAGCGGACGGTGCTGCGCAATGTCTGCTTCCCGCTGGAGATCTCCGGCACGCCGAAGGCGCAGGCAAAAAGCCGCGCCGAAGAGCTTCTGAAGATCGTCGGTCTGTCCGACAAGGCGCAGAGTTACCCCTCGCAGCTCTCCGGCGGCCAGAAGCAGCGCGTGGCCATCGCCCGCGCGCTCGCGACGAACCCCAGATACCTCCTCTGCGACGAAGCGACCAGCGCGCTCGACCCCAATACGACGCGCTCGATCCTCGAGCTGCTGCGCGAGATTAACAAGACGCTTGGCGTCACCATCATCGTCATCACCCACGAAATGAAGGTCATCGACCAGATCTGCGACCGCGTGGCCGTCATCGACAAGAGCTGCATCGCGGAAGAAGGCAAGGTCGCCGAGGTCTTCACCAACCCGCAGTCCGATATCGCGCGCGAGCTGGTTCTGCCGCAGGAGCGGCCGGTCCTCGACGCGACGACCGGCGGACGCAAGCTCCGCCTGATCTTCAACGGTGAAAACACGCAGAACCCGGTCATCTCCGAAATGATCCTCGCCTGCCGCGTGCCGATCAATGTCCTGTTCGCCGACACCAAGTCGATCGAGGGCGCGGCCTACGGCCATATGATCCTCGAGCTGCCGAATGACGAGCACGAGGCCGAAAAGGTCATCAGCTGGCTGCAGCACAGCGGGCTGACATGGAAGGAGGAGCGCTGAACATGGCAACGGAATTTTTTGTGAAGCTGTGGCAGAACCATATCATCCAGCTCGGCGTCTGGCAGACTGTGTACATGACGCTCCTCACCACGCTCTTTGCCTACCTCATCGGCCTGCCGCTCGGCGTTGTGCTCTGGGTCACGGATAAGGACGGGCTTCGCCCGCAGAAGGGCGTCAATACCGTCCTCGGATTCATCGTGAACTTCTTCCGCTCCATCCCGGCGGTCATCCTGATGGTCGCCATGATCCCGGTGGCGCGGATGCTGCTCGGCACCTCGACGGGCAACGGCGCGGTCATCGTCACGCTCATCATTGCGGCTGCCCCGTATGTGGCGCGGATGGTGGAATCCTCCCTCAAGGAGGTCCCCGCCGGCGTCATCGAAGCCGCGCAGGCCATGGGCTGCACGAATCTGCAGATCATCTGGCACGTGCTCCTGCCGGAGGCGAAGCCGTCACTCATCTCGGGCGCGGTCATCTCCACGGTCACGATCCTGAGCTATACCGCGCTGGCTGCAACGCTCGGCGGCACCGGCCTCGGTCAGGTCGCCATCATCTACGGCCACCAGAGAAGCCAGAAGCTCGTCGTCTGGGTCTGCGTGTTCCTGATCGTCATCATTGTGCAGGTCATCCAGATCGTCGGCACGCGCATCCTGCGCAAGACCGACAAGCGTGCCCGCTGAAAGGAGATACCCTTATGCGTCTGATCTTTGAGCGCCTGCTGCGCATCAACTGGCGGTACGGACGAATGTGACCGGCTCTGATCCGTCCATCCGTATCACTTGAATATAAATTTAGTACTATAAAGGAGATCCTATCATGAAAAAGATTCTTGCCATCGTACTGGCTGCCCTTCTGATCGTTGCCGCTCTGGCCGGCTGCGCCGCTAAGAGCGAGACCGCCGACACCTCTGCCGACACCTCCGCAGATGCTTCCACCGACGCATCCGATGCTTCCGATGCTTCCGCCGCTTCCGGCGAGCTGGAAGTCATCAAGGTCGGCGCCTCCTCCACGCCGCACGCCGAGATCCTCGAGCAGGTCAAGGACACGCTGGCCGCTGAGGGCTACGACCTGCAGATCGTTGTCTATGACGATTATGTCCTGCCGAATCAGTCTCTGGCTGACGGCTCGCTCGACGCCAACTACTTCCAGCACACCCCGTACCTGAACAGCTTCAACGCTGCCAACGGCACCGACCTCGTCGCTGTTGCAAAGATCCACTATGAGCCGTTCGGCCTCTATGGCAACGACGTCGACTCCGTCGACGATATCGCAGACGATGCGACGATCCTTATCCCGGCTGACGATTCCAACGAGACCCGCGCACTGCTCCTGCTCGCGCAGGAAGGTCTCATTGAGCTGCCCGCCGATGCTTCCGCCGAAAAGGGCGTGACCACGCTGGATATCGTCGACGCCAAGGGGCACGACGTGCAGGCCCTGCAGGCCGATACCGTCCCGGCACAGCTGGCCAACTCCAACCCCGGCACTGTCGCCGTCATCAACGGCAACTACGCTCTTCAGGCCGGTCTGCACGCCTCTGACGCGCTGGCCATCGAGGATGCCTCCGGCGACGCCGCCCAGACCTACGCCAACATCGTTGCCTGCCGCGCAGGCGATGAAAACAGCGCCAAGATCCAGGCCCTTGTCAAGGCCCTGCAGTCCGACGCTGTCAAGGAATACATCGAGAAGACCTACAACGGTGCAGTCGTTGCGATCTTCTGAAATAAAACATGAAAAATGGCGCGTATCGGTACCGATACGCGCCATTTTTCATGCCTCTTGGCTCTCCCTCCGGGAGAGCTGTCGCCGCAGGCGACTGAGAGGGTCTTGCTGTCACGGTATACCCTCTCCGTCTTTGCTTCGCTCAGACACCGCTCCCAAGGGGAGAGGCAAGATGGGGCGCGCGCGTTTGGGCGAGGCAAGGGAGGCTTGCCCGCGTTTGTTATCCTCCGTAATTGTAGCCGTAGCCGTCGAAATCTCCGAAGTCCGGGAAGGAAAATTCGGAATCGGACGGGGTCTGCTGCTGGTTTGCCTGCTCTTCCACGGCGGCGATCTCGGTCTCGTCCGGGCGCTCGTCGAGCGTCAGCGTGACCTCCAGCTCCGCACCGGCGCGGTAGATCCGCATCGTGACGGTGTCGCCTGCCTGCTGTTTGGACAGGGCGGAGACCACATCGGTGTAGGAGCCGATCTCGCGGCCCGCAAATTCCAGAATGATGTCTCTCGGCTGCAGTCCGGCCTTCTCCGCGCAGCTGCCCTCGGTTACGGTGACGATCTGCGGGCCTGCCGGGAGATTGTAGGTGGCGGCTACGGTGCTGTCCAGATCCTGCAGCGTCACGCCGAGATAGGCGCGGCCGCGGACGCGGCCATACTGCTGCAGGTCATAGACCACGCGCATGACATCGTTGATGGGGATGGCGAAGCCGATCCCCTCGATCGTCACGCCGGATTCCGTCTCGCCGGAGACCTTGGCCGTCGTGATGCCGATGACGTTGCCGTTCATGTCAAACAGCGGGCCGCCGGAGTTGCCGGAGTTGATGGCAGCGTCGGTCTGCAGCATGTTGATGGGCGTGCCGTCGGCGTTGATCTCGCGGTCGAGCGCGCTGATATAGCCCGCCGTCATGGTGAACGTCAGCTCGCCCAGCGGGTTGCCGATGGCCTCGACGATCTCGCCGACCTCGATCTCGTCGGAATTGCCGACGGTGACGGTCTGCAGCCCCTCGGTCTCGATCTTCAGAAGGGCGACGTCGTTCATGCTGTCGGTGCCGACGATGTCCGCTGTGTATTCCTCGCCGGAGTAGAGGCGAACGACGACCGTGCCCTCGTCGGCGTCGCTTACCACATGGTTGTTGGTCACGACATAGCCGTCCTGCGTCAGAACGAAGCCGCTGCCCGCGCAGGAGGTCGTGGCCGTCTGGCCCCAGACATTCGTCGTGACCTGTGTGGCGATGCCGCAGACCGCGCCAACGTTCATTTTATAGACCTGCTTCGGCGTGAGCGTCTTGTCGCCGTCGTTGGACGGCAGCTCCGCCGGGAGCGGTTTGCGCGCGAGCTGATACGGTGCTTCCGGTCCCGCCGCTTCTGTCGGTTCTTCCGCCGCCGGCTGCTCGGCCATGGCGTCCACGGCGTCCTGCTGCGCAAGGTTCTGCTTGCCGAGCGCGTTGATCGCCGCCGTGAGCGCCGACCCGCCAAGCGCTGCGACGATCGCCACCGCAGCCAGAAGCGCCACCAGCTTCAGCCCCGTGTGCTTGCCGCGCCGGAGCTCTTTTTTTGCCTGTTCGAGCGGCGGTTCCTGCTGCGGTGCGGGTTCCTGCTCCATCGGCTCGAAGCTGTAATTCATCTTATCTTCATAATGATCCATAGTCTCTACTCCCAGTGTATAGTCTTTTCTCAAAACAGCTCTGCCGGCAGCTCCAGCATGTGACTCACGCGCTTGAGCGAGAGCCTGCGCCGCATGTATGGATGGAACCGGAACCCGATCGTCACGAGCGCGGGATCCAGTCCGGCGGCCTCCGGCGTCAGGATGCAGCCTGCCGCGCCCATTGCTGCAAGGACCGCGTCATAGGACGGCGCGGCCTGTACGATCCGGCGGATCTCCGGCCAGCAGGTCTCGATTTTGTGCGGATCCAGTCCGTCTGTGATCGTGTCCGGCGTATTGAGCCGCCGCACGTCCGGGGCAAGCTCGCCGTAGATGCGGTAAATTTCATCCCAGCTGCAGACCTCCGGGCGGGCCGTGACCTGCCGGAGCTGCGCAAGCTTTTCATAATATTCCAAGATCATCAGCGTCGCTACGCCGACGTCCACGCCGTGATAATTGGGCGTTTTCCCGTCCAGAAGCTCCATGCACTCCCAGAAATGCGCCAGAATGTGCTCTGTTCCGCTTCCAGGGCGGGAGGTTTTGGTGAAGCTCATGGCAATACCGGTCATAAGGAGCGCTTCAAAGATGGCCGCGGCCGTCTTTTCGTCGCGCCGCGTCACGCGGTCCGCCATGGCGAAGATCCGGTCAGCCGCCGTGCGCGTCAGCTCGGCCACGCGGGCACAATAGCTTTCCCCGGTCAGAAGATTCGATACCTGCCAGTCGATCAGCGCGACATATTTTGCCATCATGTCGCCGAAGCCCGCCGATTTGAGCGCCGCCGGGGCGTCCGCCAGGATCTTCGTGTCGCCGATGATGACCTCGGGACATTTGGCAGGATACGTGATCTTGAAATTCCCGTTTACGATCGGCGCGGAATAGGACGCGAAGCCGTCCATGGACGGGGCGGTCGCGAACAGGCAGAGCTTCTTTCCGCGCCGCGCGCAGGCCAGCCTGCACGGATCGTGTACCGACCCGGTGCCGACAGCGAGCACGCCGTCCACACTGTCAAGCTCACACTCGAGCGTCTCGACGTCCTGCATGGTCGCCACACGAAGGGACGGCCAGATGTGCTGCCGGATCGAGAAGCCGCGCAGCGACGGAAGGATCCCGTCTGCCGCTGCGAGCGTCTGCTCGTCCGCCGCCAGCAGAAGCCGCGGGCCGAAGCCGTTTCGCCGGAGGATCTCCCCGGTCTCGCGGACAAGGCCGCTGCCGATGGCGATCTCCTGAATGGCGCATTCGTGTTCCTGCCCGCAGGCACAGCCGCGGTAGCTGTCAATGAGCGCGTGAAAATCTGTCATGGGGATCCTCCTTTGTAATTGGGGATGCGTGATCAATCGCGGCCGATATCGCCCGCCGGCTTGGAAAAGGAAAAGACGCCCTTCCCGCAGGCGCGGCAGATAAAGACCTCTTTATAGGGAACCGCCGGGAACGGCCTGTCCCGCAGGATCAGGCCGCCCCAGTCCAGAAGCGTCGACTTTGTGGGGAGCATCGCCCCGGCCTTCAGCTCTGCCGGGATCCACGGGACGCATAAAAGACGGTCGACGCCGGGGATGCGCCCGGCTTCCATTGGCTTTCCGCAGTAGGGACAATCCATCGAACAGGCTCCTTTCTGTGCAGCGATCAGGTCATTCGTTCGGGTTTGGCGCGTCCAGCGCCTGTTGGCAGGCCTCCAGCACCTTCGCCGCGATCGGCACGGCGACCTGACTGCCGGAGCCGCCGCGCTCGACAAATACGACGAACGCCAGCGGGTACGTTTCATCCTGAATGAACCCGGCGAACATCGCGTCGGCAGGGCCGGTCTCACGTTCGGCGGTACCGGTCTTGCCGCAGACCGGCAGCGTGCCGAACTGCCATGCGCCGTACTGGTTCACGACTGTGCTGCGCATCATCTCGCCGAGCGTCTGTGCGGCGTCTGCAGGCAGAAGCGTACCGGTCGATTCTGTTTTTGCTTCATAGACGCTCTGACCCGCGCGGGAAATTTTCTGCATGAGATACGGCTCCGCCGCGCTCCCGCCGCCCGCGATCGCGCCCATATAGCGCATGAACTGCAGAGCAGTGATCTGATCCGTATACTGGCCGATGCCGGCCCATGCGACGCTTCCCTCGTCCGCCTGCGACAGATCGACGGTCGAACGGGCCGTATAGCCGTCGCAGGACAGCGTGCCGTTGAACCCGAGCTTGTCGCAGACGCGCTGCAGCGCGTCCCTGCCGACCTTCGCGGCCAGCTCGCCGTAATAGACATTGCAGGAGTGCGCCAGCGCCTGCGCCATGGAGATCGTCCCATGCTCGCCCATGCAGATGATCTCCTGCCCACCGATCACGGTCTTGCCCGTGCAGGTAAACTGCAGCTGCTGCGCGTCGGGGATCGTCTCGAGTGCGGCGGCAGTCGTCACCAGCTTGAAGATCGAGCCGGGGGTATAGGCTGCGTCAAAGAAGCGGTTGAGATACACGCCGTCATACGCGCCAGTCTCGTCACCCGCGATGTCGGGGACATTGTCCGGGTCGTAGCTGGGACTGGTCACGGCGCAGAGGATCTCGCCGGTTTTGTAGTTATAGACGCCGATGGTGCCGTGGTAGCTGCCGAGCGCCTGCAGCGCCGCCGTCTGCGCGCTGGCGGAGATCGTCAGGCGTGCGCTGGCCGTGCCCTGCGCTGCGGTGCTCAGACCGGTGATCTTGTCATAGCCGATCATCTGCTCGGCGAAGTGCCCGAGCAGCGGCGCGCTGATATAGCCGTAGCGGTCGCCGAGCAGGTGGACCGTCGCGGCGCGGACGGACGCGTCGGAGCTGTAGATGCGCCCGTCGGTCGTATTGAGGATCCGGACGCCTGTCCGGTCATAGATCTTGCCGCCGGAGAGATTCGCCCCGGTGTAGACATGCGGGCTTCCGGAGAAGGTCACCCATTTTTCCGCGTTGACGGCGTATTTGACGCAGAAGGCCAGCGTCCCGACCGCCAGCACGGCGGCCAGAGCCAGCGCAAAGAGCGCGCGGCGCGATACCTTCTTCATTTCCGCGCCTCCTTTTTCCCGCCCCGCTGCCAGATCGTGTCGTCCTCCGGCATTTGGATGGGTTCATCCGCTTCTGCTTCCGGATCCTCCGGCTGCCCGGTCTGCCGCACGCCGTGCGGCACGCGGATGGCGAACGACGCGTTCTGCCGGGTATCCGCCGCCTTGATAAAGGCAAGAAGCCCCCATACGCAGACCATGCTGGAGCCGCCGTTGGAGACGAACGGGAACGTCACGCCCGTCAGCGGCAGAAAGTCCGCCATGCCGAAGACGTTCAGGATCGTCTGCGTGACCATGACCGTCGCTGCCGCGCAGGCGCCGATGGTATAGAAGCAGCTGCGTCCCGCGGGCGCCGAGCGCACGACGAAGCACGCCAGCACCACGATGCACACGACCATCAGGACCGCCATGATGAGCCCCCACTCCTCCGACACGAAGGCGAAGACCAGATCGGTGTCCGATGCCGCGACGTATTTGAGCCAGCCCTTTCCCGGCCCGAGGCCGAACAGGCCGCCGGATGCAATGCACATCATCGAGCGGGTCTGGGAATAGCCGGTCGTGAGCGCGTAGTCCCACACGTGGCCCCACGCCTCAAACCGGTTCCGCGCATACGGCAGGAATCGCAGCACGAGTACGCCCGCGAAGCCCGTCGCGGCGATCGCCAGCGCGATGGTCGCAAAGTTGCCGGAGCGCATGAACGCAATGACCAGAAAGGCTACGAAGAAGATAACGGCCGTACCGAAATCCTTCATGAGCGCCAGGCACGCGCAGATCGCGGCGGAATAGGCAATGAACAGGATGATATTGCGCTTGGCCATCAGCCGCGAGAGCGTGGACGCGCCGACATAGATAAAGCAGATCTTGACGAACTCCGACGGCTGGAACGAGACGCCGCCCAGCTGGATCCAGTTGCGCGCGCCGTATTTCTCCACGCCGAACAGGAGGTTGAACGCAAGCAGGCCGATGCCCGCCACAGCCGCGAGATACCGCACAGCCTTCGCGCGCTCCAGATCGCGCAGCGACCAGCACACGACAAGAAACACGCACACGCCCGCGGCGATCGCAAGCAGCTCCTTCACAAGACTCTCCGGCGCGGAGCTGGACACGACGGCAAGCCCCATCGTGCACAGGAAAAATGCCAGCGTCTCCGCTTCAAAGCTTGTCCGGCGGAAAATGCGCAGGCCGAGATACAGCGCCCACTCCAGCGCAATCAGCCCGGCGAACGCCGTCAGCTCCAGCATCACGTCGCCGCCGCCCAGCATGAGCTGCATCGCTGTGAGGAGCTGGAAGAGGGTGAGCAGCAGCAGCGTCGGCGCCTGACGCACCGAATGGCCTGCCCGTGTGCGCGTACCGGCCTGAATGCGCTCCTGCTCCTTGGTGATGGGGACGAGCGTAAAGTTGACGCCGCCCATGGTGATGATATCGCCGAAGCGGACGGCCGAAAGCGCCGTCTGTTTGCCGTTGACGAACACGCCGGATTTGGAGTGCGCGTCGCTGACGGTCCAGCTGCCGTCGTCATAGCGTGTCAGCACTGCGTGCGTGCGGGAGATCGTCGGATAGCCCAGCTGCACGTCGCAGCCCGCGCCGCGGCCGACGAGACTTTCCCAGTGCGTCACGGGGATATGCTCGCCGTCCGGCGTCGTCAGCCACGCCCAGACCTCCGGCTCCCGCCGGAACAGGAGCAGACTGACCGCGCAGCGCACCAGGATCCCCAGTGCCAGCACCGGGAATACATAGCACAGCCACGGGACCGGCTCAAATTTTGAAAAAAAGGTTGTCAAAGCTTCCTGCATATGATGATCTCCAGCGTTATGTGTCCTGCTCCGCCGATCCTTCCGCCGACAGATCGGCAACGGTGTCGATGCTGCAGTAGGCGTTCGTGTCGGTCGTCAGGTGCTTTTTGCGGAGCTTGTTGTTGACGGCGTCGGAAATGAGCAGATAGATAATGGCGAAGACCGGAACGCCGAGGATCATACCGGCAAAGCCAAAGAGGCTTGCCGCGATCGTGATCGAAGCGAGCACCCAGAAGCCGGAAATGCCGATGGTATTGCCGAGGATCTTCGGGCCGATGACGTTGCCGTCGATCTGCTGCAGAACGAGAATGAAGATCACAAAATAGAACGCCTGCAGCGGATTGACCAGCAGAATGAGGAACGCGCACGGCGCAAGACCGATGATGGGACCGAAAAACGGGATGACATTCGTCACGCCGATGACTGTCGCCACGAGCGTCGGGTACGGCATTTTGAGCACCAGCAGGCCAATATAGCACAGCGCGCCGATGATCGCCGAATCGACGATCTTGCCGATGACAAAGCCGTTGAAGACCCGGTAGATATTGCGGCCGAGATAGAACAGGTGGTCGGCGTGCTTCTCCGGGAACAGGGCGACGGTGAGCTTTTTCGCCTGCGCGTGGAACGTGTCCTTCGACCACAGAATATAGACGGAGGCCACAAGACCGATCAGCAGGTTCATAAGGCTCTTGATGACCGAGACGACCGAGCTTGTCAGCGTGGTCAGCAGCTTCTGCACGTCCTGCAGGAACGTCGTTGTGATCCAGTTGTTGACGAAATCGTAGATTTTATTAAGCGCTGTGTCGACATAGCTGCGGAACTCCGGATTATCCTCAAGAATATTCGTGACCCAGCGGTCGATGCTCTTGTAATAATCCTCCGCGTGGTTCACGATCCCGACGACGCTGTCATACAGCTGCGGCAGGAGCATGGAGAAAAACGCGTAGACGATGAGCGCCGCCACGATGAGCGCAGCCACGACCCCGGCCGCGCGGCTCAGGTGCCGGATGGCCGCCGGCTTCCACTTCGTGTGCTTTTCCAGCAGCGGCACGAGCCGGGTATCAAAAAACCGGACAATCGGGTTCAGCAGGAACGCGATCACCACGCCGAAGATCAGCGGCTCCAGGATCGCGCCCAGCGCCTGCAGCATGGCGAAAAAGCCCGGCAGATTCGTGAAAATCACGACGAGCAGGATGCTGATAAAAATGACGGCCAGCGCGGTCAGCCCAACTTTGATATACTTCCGGTCTTCGTGTTCCTTCAATGTCTCTGCGGCTCCTTTGCATCGTTTTTCTCAGGGTAGCATATTCGCCGGAAAAGGTCAAGAATCCACGCGCTTTTCACACGGGATCCTGACAAAATCCGCGCAGCAGCGCGATCTCCGCGGCGTATCCCGGCAGCTCGTTCGGCGTTTCGAGGATCATGGGGAGGCCGCGCAGCGCCGGGTGGTTCACGATCCGGCGGAACGTCTCTTCGCCAAGATAGCCGCAGCCGATCTTTTCATGCCGGTCCTTGTGCGCGCCGCAGGGGTTTTTGCTGTCGTTCAGATGCAGCGCGCGCAGGCGGGAAAGCCCGATCACCCGGTCAAACTCGGCCAGCACGCCGTCAAGGTCATGAACGATGTCATATCCCGCATCGCTCACATGGCAGGTGTCAAGACACACGCCGAGCAAATCTCCATACCGGCACGCGTCGATGATCGCCCGCAGCTCTTCGAACCGGCCGCCGACCTCGCTGCCCTTGCCGGACATGGTCTCAAGCAAAACCGTCGTCCGCCGGACGGGCTGCATCACGGCGTCCAGACACGCGGCGATCTCCGCGATCCCGGCGTCAACGCCCTGCCCGACATGGCTGCCGGGGTGGAAATTATAGAAATTGCCGGGCAGCAGTTCCATGCGCGACAGATCATCGGCAAGCACCTCGCGTGCAAACTCCCGCGTGCGCGCGTCTTTGGAACAGGGATTGACCGTATACGGCGCATGCGCGACGAGCGGGCCGAGAAGTCCGTCCGCCTGCATCTTGCAAAGCACCGCCGCATCCGCCGGATCGGCAGCCTTTGCCGCACCGCCGCGCGGGTTGCGTGTAAAAAACTGAAAGGTGTTCGCGCCCAGCGTCAGCGCCGTTCTTCCCATGGCGGCAAAGCCCCTGGACGAGGATAAATGACAGCCGAGATACAGCATATGCCCTCCTGAACAGTTACTGTTTACAGTTTATCATAATTTCAGAAAATCTGCAATTCCGCTTGCCGCGCCGCGTGAATTTCGGTACAATCAAAGAAAAGGGGGCGCTCATATGGCAAGGAGCGAACGCCAGAAGCTGAAGCTTCTGTA
>ERZ808246.1252-NODE-1252-length-18705-cov-4.083539_pt1 | contig 18705 bp, 18 predicted proteins | sample MGYA00521083_ERZ808246 | MGnify/ENA primary metagenome ERZ808246 (study PRJEB31516, sample SAMN03275577) | gut metagenome | biome: mammalia-associated habitat; material: feces | host: Papio cynocephalus | place: Kenya | collected 2012-07-07 ... | reverse complement strand
AAAGAGAACTCATGTTTTCACGTAACGAAAGCATGTGTTCTTTGACAGGCTGAAAGTGCGCGACGGCAAAGCCGTCGCGCACTTTATAACTCATTCTTCCTCGGTATAGGCACGGTAAAGTTCGGCATAAACCCCGCCGCGGGCAAGCAGTTCGGCGTGCGTTCCCTGTTCGACAATGCCCTCCTTGCCCATCACCAGAATCCGATCGGCATTTTTCACCGTGGTCAGGCGATGCGCGATAATCAGCGTGGTTCTGCCTTTGGCAAGGCGCGAAAGCGACTGCTGTACCAGCCGCTCGCTCTCGTTGTCCAGTGCCGAGGTTGCCTCGTCCAGAATCAGCACCGGCGGATTTTTCAGAAACACGCGGGCAATGGACAGGCGCTGTTTCTGCCCGCCCGACAGCTTCACGCCGCGTTCGCCGACGTAGGTGTCATACCCCTGCGGCAGGGCGCGGATGAACCCGTCCGCGCCCGCCAGTTCCGCCGCTTCGCGGATTTCCGCGTCGGTCGCGCCGGGCTTGCCGTAGGCGATGTTTTCCTTCACCGAACCGGAAAACAGGTAGACGTCCTGCTGCACGATGCCGATATTTCGGCGCAGGCTTTTGACCGTCAGGCTGCGGATGTCCTTGCCGTCGATCGTGATTTTTCCGCCGTCGATCTCGTAAAACCGCGGAATCAGCGAAGACACCGTGGTTTTTCCGCCGCCGGACGGTCCGACCAGCGCCACGCACTGTCCCGGCTCGATTGCCATGGAAAAGTCCTTCAGCACCTCGTCGTTTTCCGATGAATAGCGGAAATTCACGTTTTCCAGCGTGATTTTTCCCTTCACGTCCTTCAGCTCTTCGGCGTCGGGACGGTCGGTGATGGCGGGGGAAACGTCCATAATTTCAAAAAAACGCTCGATGCCCGTCATGCCGCGCTGGAACTGCTCGGTGAATTCCACAATGCGGCGCACGCTGGTCAACAGCGTACTGACAAACAGCAGATACGCCGTGAAATCCGGCACGGTCAATTCTCCGCGCTTCATGAACCATGCGCCGAGCACCACGATGAGCATATACATAATACCGTCAAAGAAGCGCGTGGTCGCGTGGAAGCCGCCCATGGCATAGTACGACTGCGCCTTGACCTTGAAAAACGCCCGATTGCCCTTTTCAAACTTTTCACGCTCGATGTCCTCGCCCGTGAAGCTCTTGACCACGCGGATTCCCAGCAGGCTGTCCTCCACGCCCGCGTTAAGCTCGGCAATTTTTTTGCGCGATTCCCGAAACGCCGCGCGCAGCTTGTGATTGAAATGATTGAGAATCCACAGCATCGGCGGCAGCACCGCAAACACCACCAGCGTCAGCTTCCAGTTCATCGTGCAGAGCAGCACAAACGACACCGCAATCTTGATGCCCGCGATGAAAAACTCCTCGGGGCAGTGATGGGCAAACTCCGTCACGTCGAACAGGTCGCTGGTGATGCGGGACATCAGCGTGCCGATTTTTGCGTTGTCATAATACGAGCAGGACAGCTTTTCCAGGTGTCCGAACAGATCCCGCCGCAGGTCGGTTTCAATATGCGTACCCATGATATGCCCAACCGAGGACATATAGTAATACGCCAGCGCATCCATGATCCGCAAGACAAAATACAGCGTGCCACAGCGCAGAATGAACGACAGGGTCAGCTGTGTGAGGTCGGTGGTGGCAACCTGGGTAATCTGCCGCACAATCATCGGCAGCACCAGCTCGCACACCGTCGTCAGCGCGGCGCAGAACAGGTCAAAGACCAAGGTTTTGCGATAGGGCTTATAATAGGGCAAAAAACGTCTGATGTTTCCTTTGTTTTTCATGTCAATTCCTCCGTGAAGCACCAGTATAGCATATTTTTGAAAAAAAATCCACCCATCGGTTGCACTGCTCCGAAAAATTTGGTATACTTAAAAATTGAGGTGATTTTTTTGTCACAAAACCAGGAGAAAATCCGCAACTTTTCGATTATCGCCCACATCGATCACGGCAAATCCACGCTTGCCGACCGTATTCTGGAAAAAACCAGTGCGGTTGCCGCAAGAGACATGGAGGATCAGCTGCTCGATGATATGGAGCTGGAGCGCGAACGCGGCATTACGATCAAAGCCCGCGCCGTGCATCTGGAATACAAGGCAAACGACGGCGAAACCTATCTTTTCAATCTGATTGACACGCCCGGTCACGTGGACTTCAACTATGAGGTCTCCCGCTCGCTGGCGGCGTGCGAAGGCGCGATTCTGGTCGTGGACGCGTCGCAGGGCATTGAGGCGCAGACTCTTGCCAACACCTATCTTGCCATTGACCACGACCTGGAGATTCTGCCCGTCATTAACAAAATCGATCTTCCCAGCGCCGACCCCGACCGCGTAAAGCACGAAATTGAGGACATCATCGGCATTCCCGCCATGGATGCGCCCTGCATCTCCGCAAAAACGGGACTCAACATCGAAGCGGTGCTGGAGCGCATCGTCACCGACGTTCCCGCCCCGAAGGGCGACGAGAACGCCCCGCTTAAGGCACTGATTTTCGATTCCTATTACGACAGCTACCGCGGCGTTATCGTTTATGTGCGCGTCAAGGAAGGCACGGTGCGTCCGGGCATGACCATCCGCATGATGGCGACCGGCGCGGAATTCACCGTGGTGGAAACCGGCTTTATGGGTGCAAGGCAGATGATTCCCGCTCAGGCACTGACGGCGGGAGAAGTCGGATATATCACCGCGTCGATCAAAAACGTACAGGAAACGCGCGTGGGTGACACGGTGACCGACGCGAACCGTCCCGCGGACAAGGCGCTGCCGGGCTACCGCAAGGTCAACCCCATGGTTTTCTGCGGCATCTATCCCGCCGACGGCGCGCGTTATCCCGACCTGCGCGACGCATTGGAAAAATTGCAGCTCAACGACGCTTCCCTCTCCTTTGAACCGGAAACCTCCGTCGCGCTGGGCTTCGGCTTCCGCTGCGGCTTTTTGGGACTTCTGCACATGGAAGTGATCCAGGAGCGGTTGGAGCGCGAATACAACCTCGATCTCATCACCACCGCGCCGAGCGTGGTGTACCGCATCACCCTCACAAGCGGCGAGACGATCGAAATCGACAACCCGACCAACTACCCCGATCCCGCGACCATCGCCTCCGCACAGGAGCCGATCGTCAAGGCAAGCATCTTTACACCGACCGAATTCATCGGCAACATCATGGAGCTTTGCCAACAGCGCCGCGGCGTGTACAAGGACACTAAGTACATCGACACCGACCGTGTGGAGCTGCACTACGACCTGCCGCTCAACGAAATTGTGTACGACTTTTTCGACGCGCTGAAATCCCGCACCCGCGGGTACGCGTCCTTTGACTATGAGCTGAAAGGGTATGAGGATTCCAAGCTCGTGAAGCTGGACATCCTGCTCAACGGCGAGGTGGTGGACGCGCTGAGCTTCATCGTACACGCGGACAACGCCTATGCCCGCGCCCGCAAAATGGCGGAAAAGCTGAAGGAACACATTCCGCGGCAATTGTTTGAGGTGCCGATTCAGGCGGCAATCGGCGGAAAAGTCATCGCCCGCGAAACCGTCAAGGCCATGCGCAAGGATGTGCTTGCCAAGTGCTACGGCGGCGACATCACACGAAAGAAAAAGCTGCTGGAAAAGCAGAAAGAGGGCAAAAAGAGAATGCGCCAGCTTGGCACGGTCGAAGTGCCGCAGGAGGCATTCATGGCGGTTCTCAAGCTCGACTGAACACACTACCGCGGCGTGCCGTTCGGCACGCCGCGGTAGTTCTTTTGCCGTTTTCACAAAAAGCCGCGCGCCGCAGAAAAGTCTGCGGCGCGCGGCTGCGCTTCACATAATGCTTTCCACTTTCACCATGTTGGTGTTGCCCGACCTGCCGTCCACCAGACCGCCGGTCAGAATAATATGATCACCGCGCTTGAGTCCCAGCACTTCCTTTGCCGTGCGGCGGGCGTGATAAAACAGCACTTCGATTGAATCGAACTTCTCGCTCAGCACCGGGGTGACTCCCCACGAAAGTGCCAATTGGTACCACACGTGACGGTCGGTCGTCATGCCGATAATGTCCATCGGCGCACGGAACCGCGACACCATCCGCACCGTGATTCCCGACATAGAGCTGACCACCATGCCCTTTGCTTTGATATCGATTGCCATGCCGCACGCCGCGTGCGACACCGCGTCCAGCAGATTTTTGATCTTGAATTCTCCGGAACGGAACACGTGCGCATAGTCGATATGCTTTTCCGTCTCCTCTACGATTTCCACCATCGTGCGCAGCGTCTGCACCGGATATTTCCCCGCGGCGGACTCGCCCGAAAGCATCACGGCACTGGTGCCGTCATACACCGCATTTGCCACGTCGGAAATTTCCGCACGCGTCGGACGGGGATTGTGAATCATGGATTCCAGCATTTCCGTCGCCGTAATCACGCGTTTTCCGAGCAGGCGGCATTTGGTAATCAGAAACTTCTGAATCGCGGGAAGCTCCGCAAACGGCACCTCCACGCCGAGGTCGCCTCTGCCGATCATGATGCCATCACATTCGGAACAGATTTCCTCGATATTGTCAATACCCGTGCGGTTCTCGATTTTGGCGATGATGCTGATGCGATCGCCGCCGTGGTCGGCAAGAAACGTTTTCAGATCCACGATGTCCTGCTTTTTGGACACAAACGACGCCGCCACAAAATCCACGTCGTTCTCAATACCGAACAGCAGGTCCTCTTTGTCCTGCTCGCTGAGATAGACATTATTCAGCAATTTGTTCGGAAAGCTCATGCTCTTGCAGTCGGACAGCTCTCCGCCCACCACCGTGCGGCAAAAAATCTCGGTTTTTTCAATGCGCTCGACCTCAAAAATCACCAGTCCGTTATTCACCAGCACTCGGTCGCCCACCGACAGATCGTCGGGCAAGCCTTCATAGCTGACCGAAACGATCGACTCGTCTCCCACCACGTCCCGCGTGGTAAATATAAACGGGTCGCCGTCCTTCAGGGTGATTTTCTTGTTTTCAAACGTGCGAATGCGGTACTCCGGACCCTTGGTGTCCAGCATGATGGCAATCGGCAGATTCAGCTCTTCACGCACCTTCTTGATCATGTCAATCTTTTTCTGGTGATCCTCGTGCGTTCCGTGGGAAAAGTTCAGACGCGCCACATTCAGACCGGCACGGCAAAGCTCGGTAAACACTTCTTCCGACTCGCTGGCGGGACCGATCGTTGCGATAATTTTCGTTTTTCTCATTCTCGTCACCACTGCAAATTCAAATTCCGTTTTATTGTACCACAAAATCCGTCGTTTTACAACGATAAAGTGAAAAAAGTGTTCTTGACATTGACACGGAAATGTATTACAATTGAGGTAACACGAAAAGGGGGGCTTTCGGTGAGCAAAATTATTACCGTCGGACGTGAATTCGGAAGCGGCGGGCGCGAATTCGGTCGCCGTCTCGCAGAGGAACTCGGCTTTGAGTATTACGACAAGGAAATCATCACGGAAATCGCCAAATCCACCTCGCTGTCGGAAAATTATGTCCGTCAGGTGGTAGAACACGAGCCGCACCGTCTGTACCCGATCACGATCGGTCAGACCATCCCCTATGTGGGCGACTACGCGTTTCAGATGGAACAGTCGGTGTATCAGGCACAGCGCAAAATTCTTTTGGAAATGGCGGAAAAGTCCGACTGTGTGATTGTCGGACGGTGCGCGGACTATGTCCTGCGCGATCTGAAGCCGATGCGCATTTTCGTGTACGCCGATATGCAGAGCCGCGTGGCGCGCTGCATGGCGCGCGGAGACGGAGATCATCCCACGACCGAAAAGGAACTGATCCGTCAGATCAAAAAAATCGACAAAAACCGTGCCAAGTATTATGAATACTACACCGGGCAAAAGTGGGGCGCCAAGGAAAATTACGACCTGTGCGTCAACACGACCGATACCGTGATCAAGGACATTGTAATCCATATCGCAAAAATGCTGTAAACGCTTCGGGCGCGCTCTTTTAAAAAGAGCGCGCCCGATGGTTTATTTCTTTATTTTTTCCAAATCCGTCGCATAACAGAAATTGGCACCTGTGAGTTTGCCGAAAATGTATTTGTCGGATGCCGATTCGCACATCACGTACAGCTTGCCGTCAACCACGACGATTTCCTCCGACATCGGGGCGATTTTCATGTCCCCCGTGCGCGAAGCGCTGTCCAGCGCGTAAAAGGGCAGGATCTGTCCGAGAATGGTCAGGTCCTCCTGCTGCTGCAGGCGCGTGCGGTCGTAGACAAAAATATGTGAAAACGACGTGCCCCACGAGGTGGACACATACAACTCGTCGCCGTCAAACGCCATTCCCTGTGCCAGATCGGGCAGGGCATACGCAAACGCCGCTTCTCCCCGCACGCCGAGCGGCGCGGACGCATCCAGCGGATAGGCAATCGCCAGCGCCTGTGTATAATCGCCCGCTTTTGTGGTGAATTTATGAGTGTCGGGCGTGGGATAGCTGTTTTCCCGATAAAACTCGCCGACAATCAGATGTTCGCCGTCGGTCGTGACAAATGCGGGGGAAACATAATCTTCTTTTGACACCGCCGTGGAAAACACGCCGGCCGCATTCACCGACGCCCCGTTTTCCGCCGCGAGAATTGCCTCATAATCATACACATACAGGCACTGCCCGCCGCCGTCGGCAACATACACCCGCCCGCCGGCATAACACACGCCGCCCGCGTGTCCCGTATACGGTTCTCCGTTTTCTTTGGCAAGCCGCACGGTCTTTTCCGCGCTTTTCGTGCCGTTTTTCACCAGGTACAGCGGCGACGCTTTGCCGTTTTTGTCATACCCCGTCGTCAGAAACCGTCCGTCCTCCGCGGTGCAAAGTCCCTGCGGAATGAAGCCGCGGTTGATGTCGGGAATGACGAAGGCTTTTTCGCTGGCGCGGTAGTAATCACTCACCGGAAGCTGAAACCACATTTTGGCAATCAGTATCACTGCGGCAGCCAGCAGCAGAAGCCCGACGAGCAGGGTACTGAGTGTTTTTTTGAGCTTTGTATTCACGGAAATCTCTCCTTCCGGTGTTTATTGTATCATGTTCTCCGCCGTTTTGCAAGGCGCGAAATTTGTGCCGTTGACTTCGTCATTTTTCGGTGGTATACTGAATCGTAGCAAAGGAGTTTTGATCATGCAGGAAATTACACGCGCTTTTCTGACGGGCGAACGGGCGCTGTTCGCCTCCGAAAATCTGAAAATTACCGACTCGATCTTTGACGCGGGAGAGTCTCCGCTCAAAGAGAGCCGCAATATTGAACTGTACGGCTGTATGTTCAAGTGGAAATATCCGCTTTGGTACTGCCGCGATATTCTTGCCGAGGACTGCACCTGGTTTGACATGGCGCGGGCGGGCGTCTGGTATTCGCAGAACGTGACGGTGAAACGCGCCGCCATCGAAGCCCCGAAAAATTTCCGCCGTTGTAAGAATCTGACCCTGTCCGACGTGTCTTTCGCCGACGCCGCGGAAACGCTGTGGCACTGCGACGGCGCGGTGCTGGAGCGTGTGACCGCCAAGGGCGATTATTTTGCCATGAACAGCGAACACATGACCGTTTCCGACCTCACGCTGTACGGAAACTATTCGTTTGACGGCGTGAAGGACGTCACCGTCCGCAATTCCCGCCTGCTTTCCAAGGACGCCTTTTGGAACAGCGACGGAGTGACGGTGTACGATTCGTTCATTTCGGGAGAATATCTCGGCTGGAACGCCAAAAATCTGACGCTCGTCAACTGCACGGTTGAGAGCTTGCAGGGGATGTGCTACATCGACAATCTGGTGATGAAAAACTGCAAGCTGCTCAACACCACGCTGGCGTTTGAGTATTCCGACGTCGATGCCGACATTGTCGGAAGCGTGGACAGCGTGCTCAACCCCAAGAGCGGCATCATCCGCGCCGACCGCATTGACGACCTCAAAATCGAAAAAGACCGCGTGGACCCGACGAAAACCCGCATCATTCTGCGGCAGGAGGAAACAAAATGACTTTTGATTTTGACGCGGCGGTTGACCGCCGAAATTCCGGCTCCATGAAGTGGGACGTCGGGGAGCGGGAGCTTCCCATGTGGGTGGCGGACATGGATTTTCCAACCGCTCCCGCCGTGCGCCGCGCGATCGAAGCGCGCGCGGCGCACGGGGTGTTCGGCTACACCGACGTGTCGGACGCGTGGTATGACGCGTACTGCGGCTGGTGGAAGACCCGTCACGGCGTGACGCTTGAAAAAGACAGCCTGATTTTCTGCACCGGCGTGGTTCCTGCCATTTCTTCCATGGTGCGCAAGCTGACCACCCCGGCGGAAAAAGTCGTGCTGCTCACTCCGGTATACAATATTTTCTACAATTCCATTCTCAACAACGGCAGAGTGCCGTCCGAATGCCCGCTCGTGCGGGAAAACGGCGAATACCGCATTGATTTCGCCGCGCTCGAAGCCGCCCTTGCCGACCCGCAGGCGTCGATGATGATTCTCTGCAATCCGCACAACCCGATCGGCAAATGCTGGGACAAAAACACGCTTGAAAAAATCGGAAACCTGTGCGCAGCGCATCACGTGACCGTGATTGCCGACGAAATTCACGGGGATCTGACCGATCCCGACGTGTCCTACACGCCGTTTCTCTCGGTCAGCGATACCTGCCGCCGCATTTCCGTCACCTGCACCGCCCCCACCAAGACCTTCAACATCGCGGGACTGCAAACCGCGGCGGTGATCGTCCCCGACCCCACCCTGCGGCATCGGGTATGGCGCGGGCTGAACACCGACGAAGTGGCAGAGCCGAACGTCTTTGCCGTGGACGCGACGGTTGCCGCCTTCACACAGGGCGGGGAATGGCTGGACGCCCTGCGCCGGTATCTGTACGAAAACAAGCAGATCGCCGCAGAATTTCTCAAAGCAAATCTTCCCGAAATTTTCCTCACGCCCTCGCAGGCGACCTATCTGCTTTGGCTTGACTGTTCGCGCCTGTGTGATAATGCCGACGAACTTGCCGCCTTTCTGCGCAGACAGACGGGGCTGTACCTGTCGGCGGGATCGCAGTACGGCAAAGGCGGCGAGCCGTTTCTGCGAATGAACATCGCCTGCACGAAGGCTACGCTGAAGGACGGACTGAACCGCCTGGAAAGCGGCGTGAAAGCCTTTTTGAAATAGAGGAGGAGTCGTTACGGAAAGCATTGTCAACTATGCCGAAACCGTGCTTGCACCTTTTTCCGCGCGTCCGTTCTGCGACGTGGACAGTCTGATTCTTTCCTGGATCACCTATATGCACCCGCCGAAGGAGATTTCCGACATCCGAAGCGGCAAGGGCGTGGAAATCCGCGACCTTTTTCGGGCGGAATATTTTGAAGAACTGTTTCACGGGCTGTGGGACCCGCAGAACAGCCGCCGTCTGCTGACTGCCATGGCGGCAAGCCCGCGCTTTCGCCATGTGCGTGTAAAGCTCTTCACCGAACAGTTTGACCCCGCGGCACAAAAACAGTTTTCCGCCATGAGCTTTCAGCTCAACGACCTTTGCGCCTGCGTGGCGTTTCGCGGCACCGATTCCACCTTTGTCGGCTGGAAAGAGGACTTCAACATGGCGTTCATGGATCCTGTGCCGTCCCAGTTGGAGGCGTGCGACTACCTCAACGCCGCGGCGTCCTCTTTGTCGGGCGAGCTTTTCGTCAGCGGACACTCCAAGGGCGGAAATCTGGCGGTTTATGCCGCCGTGCACGCCGATCCCGACGTACAAAAGCGCATCTGCGCCGCCTTTTCTCACGACGGACCGGGATTTCTCGAATCGGTGCTCCGGAGCGAAACGTTTGTGCGCATGACGCCGAAAATTCAAAAAACGCTCCCGCAGTCCTCGCTGGTCGGAATGTTATTGCAGCAGCAGGAAAAATACCGCATTGTCAAGAGCAACCGCGTCAGCATTTGGCAGCACGACCCGTTTTCGTGGGAAATCCGCGACGGAGAATTTTTCTACCAGGATCGTCTGACGGCGGGCGCAAGGTATCTGGACAGCACGCTCAACCACTGGATCGTCTCGATGACCGCCGAGGAGCGCGAGCGGCTGGTGGATCTGCTTTACCGACTGGTGGACACCGAACAGGTGATGACCGTGGATCAGTTCAAAGCGGGCTGGCAGCAAAATCTTCCCGCCCTGCTTTCCACCGTGTCGCACATGGACGAGCGGGAAAAGGAATTTCTGGTGCGCACGCTCAAAGAGCTGGGCGCGCTGGGCGTCAAAAACTTCCCCGCGCTTTTTTCCGGAATCCCCAAAACGTCCGAAATCGCACAAAATTGATGTTCACTGAGAACCCCCGGGCGGCAGATGCCGCCCGGGGTCTGTTGAAGTTAACCCGCGATTACGGCACCGAGGTCGCCGTCGAAAAGAGATTTTCATGTACGGTTTCCGAAAAACGTCACCGACTTTTGACTTTCGCCGAGGTCAGACTCAAGAAAATTTCTCGCCCCGCGCCTGAAATGGCGCGGGGCGCGGTTTTTTATCAGGGAACGACGATGTCAAATTCAATCAATGAATCCGTTTCCCGAATAGATTTTCATGATTTCCGACAGCGTAATATCGCTGTTCTCAGGCGATTTAAGATTCATTATCGCGCGCGACATATCAGAAGCACTCAATCCGTTTTTCGGCTCATTAAGAAAACTTCCGTTTTCGTCAATTGTCACCTTATAGTACAACTCGTCTTTTCCTTTGAAAAAAATTTTTGCCTTTCCGTCTTTGAAATTGCCGGCACAATAGATTTCCACATTTTTAAAAGCCGGTGCACTGTAATATCTTCTCGCCATAAGCCCGCCGCCCGAACCGGTTTTAAGGAAAAGCACACTGCCGTCACTTTTTACATAAAACAGATTACAGAAGGCGTACCCATTCACTTCACCCCATTTTTCGCCGCACCGCACATATCCGTTGACAAACGACCCGAGTCCGACCTCCGAATACGAGGTTATATCTGTTTCCAGCGGCAATAAATCGCCGTTTTTGTCGAGAATATAGGAAAACTCTTTTCCGTACTCATTTTCAGACAGAAAGACCAAACATTTTCCTTCGGAAAACTGCGAAAAGTCTGTAACTCCACGATATTTTTCGTATGTAAAAACTTCGTTCCCGCTTTTATCAACCACGAGCCAATGATTATTTGAATTTTTCACCCATGCAACTTCATCACTGAAATTATCGAATTCTTTGTAAGTATCCGTCAGATACTTCCCGTGCTTATCGATTGCACGGTACTGATTTTTCCCGACTTTACCCATGCCGCATCATTGCAGAACGGATTGACATCCGCATATTCATCGGTCATTTCTATTAAAAAATTTCCCTTTTCATCAATCAGACCGTAGAGTTGAGTATCAGAATTATAAGTCACCTCACGGCGCGTAACCCATTGTACCCCGTCGCTGAAACTGCTGACAGCTTCGCAATTGAGACGACTGTAATTGATTTTCGGAGTATCATCCTTGCTTCCCAAAGCACAGGAACTGAGAATCATCATTGCAAACATCAATACTGCTGTAACAAAGGTTGCTTTTTTCATTTGAAAACCTCCTGTGTTTCCCAAAGCGTGCTTTTCCTGCACAAACAACCGCTTTTGTTAGTAGACGCAAAACTATGTGGTTGTAATATGCCATTTTGGGATATTATAATTATACCAACTTGGTATAATATTGTCAATATCTTTTTCGGGAGGGAACCTATGCGGTTGAAAGAACTTCGTGAAGCGCGCGGGATGACGCAGCTGTATCTTGCCGATAAGCTGAACATGAGCCAGAACACCGTTTCAAGATATGAGAGCCACAAGCGCGAAGCCGGGTACAAAGAACTGATTGCCATTGCCGATTTTTTTCACGTATCGATCGATTATCTGCTTGAGCGCACCGACGACCCGACCTTCCCGCCGAAAAAACATCCGCCCTCTCTTTGAAGCAGAGGACGGATGTTTAAGTGTCGAAGAACCCCTCCGCGCCTTGTGCCTGAGAAGGCACAGGCGTGGAGGGGTTCGGCTTGACAAAAATCTTTCGTTCTGCGAAATCAGCCGCGCTTCTTCGTCGTCAGCGCGTTGAGCAGCACCACGGTCAGAATAATAATTCCGATGACCACGAAAATTCCGAGCATACCCTTGAGGAGATAGGGCAGATTATCCACAAAAGCCTGAGGATTGAAATTCACAAAACCCCCTCCTTATTTCATAAAGAATTTCAGAATCAGACCGCCGGCAATGACCGACGCAATCTGTCCGGACACGTTCACGCCGATGGCGGGCATCAGCAGGAAGTTCTGATTGTCCTCGGCAAGTCCCATTTTATGCACGATTCTTCCCGACATCGGAAACGCCGAAATGCCCGCCGCGCCGATCATCGGGTTGATTTTCTTTTTCAGGAACAGATTGAGGAATTTCGCAAACAGCACGCCGCCCGCGGTATCCATCACAAAGGCAATCAGTCCCAGACCGAGAATCAGCAGCGTGTCACGGCTCAAAAATTGCTCTGCCCTCATCTGGGAAGCGATCGTGATGCCCAGCAGAAGGGTAATCAGGTTGGCAAGCACCTTCTGCGCCGTCTCGGACAGCGAATTCAGCACGCCGCACTCGCGGATGAGGTTGCCGAACATCAGGAATCCGACCAGCGAAACCGAGGCGGGAGCGATCAGTCCGGTGATGACGGTGATGACAATCGGGAAAAGAATCCGTGTCAGTTTGGACACCTGTTTCTGTTCGTAGGGCATACGAATGCACCGCTCGGCTTTGGTCGTCAGCAGACGGATGATCGGCGGCTGAATGATCGGCACCATTGCCATATACGAATACGCGGCGACCATGATGGCGGGAAGATATTTCGATCCCAGCTGAATGGCGACCACGATGGCGGTCGGTCCGTCGGCGGCACCGATGATACCGATGGATGCCGCATCCTTGAGGTCAAAGAACATTGACGCCATGCAGAACGTGAAGAAAATGCCGAACTGCGCCGCCGCGCCGAACAGCATCAGCTTCGGATTGGAAAGAAGCGGTCCGAAGTCGATCATCGCGCCGATACCGATGAACAGAATCAGCGGGAACAGCTCGTTGGCAATGCCGGCAGTATACAGCGTGTCCAACGTCTCGACAGCGCCCGACAGCGGCAGGTTCACCAGAATTGCGCCGAAGCCGATCGGCAGCAGCAAGGACGGCTCCATGTCCTTCTTGATTGCCAGAAAGATCAGCACTCCGCCGATTACCCACATGACCGCCTGCTGCCAAGTGACCTGCAGCAAGGTTTCGTACAGAAATTCCATAAACACCCTCCAAAAAAAGAGACTCCTGCCGTGTCAAACGGCAAGAGTCTCGTCATTTCATACAGCCAGCGGGTTTTTCAAAAACCGTCCTGACGCCAACCGTCACGCGGAAGCTCCGCGCCAACTACTCCCTCTCGAAGTTGTTACTTCTATCATACACGCTTTTTTGCGAAAATGCAAGTCCTTTTTTACTTTTGATGTTTCCACGGCGTGCCGATCAGTCCGACCTCGCGGAAATTTTCGGGGAACCGGCGGATGTACCAGTCAATATACGACAGCATGAGCTTTGCGGTGAAGCGATAGCCCATCGCGTTCATATGCCCGCCCATATAGAAGCGGCGGCGGAATTCGGCGTCATAGGCGGGTCCGTAACGGTTGAGATCGATGACATAGCAATTGTCGAACATCTTCGCCAGCTCGTACATCAATTCTCCCTGGTGGCGCGCCCGCGCCTCATCCTCTTCGTTCCAACGGTTGCCGTGCGGAAGGGTTACGAGGAAAAATTTCGCGTCGGGGGAAATCTCCTTGTAACGGCTGAGAATCTGTCCCATATAGCCCATATAGGTCTTTTTGTTTTTTGTCGGGTCTTCCTTGCAGATGTCCTCCGCCGAACCGATCTCATAGCGAGCCCAGAAAAAATCGTTGCAGCCGAGCGCAACAATATACGCCTGCGCCGCTTTCTTCGGGTCAAAGAAATTCTGATGTTCGGCAAAGCTCTCCATATACTCCCTTGCCGTCATGCCGCCGCGGGAAAAATTATAGACCGTCATGCCCGCTTCGCGCGCCATGAACTGTCCCCACGAATACTCAAACAGATCGTGATATTGCGTTTTCCCGTTTTCGTCGATCGATTCCATCTCGCCCGATGCAAGGCTGTCGCCGATGCACGCGATTGTGCGGAAAATGCCGCACATTCCGCCGTCGGTCACAAGCCGATCCAGCGGCTGTTCGCCTTCGTGCCATTCAAACTGCGTCATATCCACGAAAATCACTTCACTTTCTTATAATAGCACAGACGGTCAAGCGGCACGGATTCCGTAATGACCTGTCCGCCCTCGTAGGTTTCGCCTTCGTCCGACAGCCACGTGCCGTGCGGCAGATGCACCCGGCGTTCCCGCGCGCCCTTTTCCAGCACGGGAGCCACCAGCAGGTCGTCGCCGAGCATATATTCGTCGGTGACCTGCGCCAGTCCCTCGTGCGGGAACTGATATTCCAGACACCGCACGGGCGGTTCGCCCGTTTCGGCGGCGTGGTGCGCAAGAGCGGCAAAGTGCTGACCGTAGTCCTCGTGCAGCTGAATATACTTTTTGGCAATTTCAAAATTCTCCGCCGACAGCACACGCCACGGCGCGATCGACAGCTGCATCATGCCCATCAGTGAATTTGCCTGCACCCAGCGCAGATACAGCTCCTCATCCAGTGTTCCCAGCCCCGCGGCGCCCTTGATCTGCCCGCCGCCGACCATATCGGGACAACCGTAGGCGTAACCGAGAAGCCCCTGCATCACGGTATGCCCGATCAGGGTGTTGAGTCCGAAATGATCCCACGAATGGTTCTTGTCGTGCAGACGCGCCACAATCTCCCGTCCGCCGAATTTATATGCCGCGCGAAATTCGTTGAAACGGTACGCCGCGCCCACCTCGTTGAAGCAGGTCGTATGGTCGCGCGCGGGCATCGGGCGGAAGATCACATCGTCGTCACGGTAGAAATACGCGTCGCCCGCGTCGAATTTGTAGCCGTCCACGCCGTACAGCTCCATCAGCCGCCGCATCTCGCCGTGCATCCACGCGCACGCGTCGGGGTTGGTCAGATCCAGTACCGCACTGTGTCCGCTCCACCAGTCGCGCACCGCGGCGCGCCAGGAATTGACGCGCACGAGATACCCCTTTGACCGCAGCATTTTGAACCGGTCGCCCGCGCTCGACACAATCGGCGACACCCACAGCATCACCTTGAATCCCAATTCATGCAGGCGGTCGATGAGTGCCTTCGGATCGGGCACCTTGCGCGCGTGAAACTCGAACACGCCGAAATCCTCCTGCCAGCCGCCGTCGATCATCAGCACGCCCGGTTTGAGTCCTCCCGCCAGAATCCCCTCGGCATAGCGCAGGATGTTTTCCGTGGTCTGATCGGTGCCCAGCTCGATCCAGGTATTATACTGCGGCGCCGTGAAAAACAGCTCGTCGGGCATTTTCCCCGAAAACGGAAAATGCCGTTTCATAGCGGTCAGATACGCGCCGCGAAGATCGCCGCAGCCGTCCGTCAGCTCCGCGCCGCCGTCGGTCTCCACGTGCAGAATCCCGTTTTCCGCACGCACGGAAAACGCCTTTTCACTCCACAAAAACCGTCCCTCGGAGGACAGCAGAAGCGGCGCAAACTGATCCGACCCCTCCAACCCGCGGTTGAGATCAAAGGACAGGCAGGTGTCCTTGGTGATCGGAAACAGGTGTCCGACATTGACATTTCCGCCCCACCATGCTTCGTTGTCAAAGATGCGAATATCCATAAAAAACTCCTTTTACCGGCGAAAAACGCGCATTTTTCCTCAGTATATCATGTTCCCTGCCGATTTTCAATCATTTTTTCTCTCCGATACTTATATATATGGAAACAGAACAAGAGAACAGGAGAGGTGCAAGAAAATGATGGTCATGTCGGTGAAATGGACTTGGAAAAAATGGGTCGCCGTTCTGGCGGCGGCTGCCGCCGTCGTGGCAGTGGCGGTCTGGGGAATCTCGAAGCTGACAAAAAGCGACGCGCCCGCCGACGCCGCCACGCGTGAACAGCGTGCGTCCTACCTTCAGTCGCTCGGCTGGGAAACCTCCGACGACGAAAAGGAACGCGAGGTGCTGATCCCTGCGGAATTTGACGAGGTGTATGAAAACTACAACGCGCTTCAGAAAAAATCGGGCTTCGATCTCGAACCGTTCAAGGGTCAAAAGGTCACGCAGTACACGTATGAAATTTTGAACTACCCAACCGCCGAAAAATCTGATATAATAAGACTGGACCTTCTGGTGCTCGACGGCAGGGTGATCGGCGGAGACATCTATTCGCCCCGTCTCGACGGCTTCATGACGGGACTGCAATCATGTAAGGAAGTTCAAAAATGATCCGATTGGATAAATTCATCTGCGACCACACGGCGCACACGAGAAGCACCGTGAAAAAGGCGCTGCGCGGCGGGACGGTTTCGGTCAATGCCGTCCCCGTGCGCGACGGCGCGTTCAAAATCGATCCTGCCCGCGACGCGGTGACCGTCGGCGGCGAGCGCATCGTCTATCAGCCGTTTGTCTATCTGATGATGAACAAGCCGCAGGGCGTGGTCAGTGCCACCCGTGACGGCAGGGAAAAAACGGTGCTCGATCTTCTCGACGACCGTTTTTCCCACCGCGCGCTTTTTCCTGCCGGACGGCTGGACAAGGATACCACGGGCTTTGTCCTGCTCACCGACGACGGCGCGTTCGCGCACCGCATCCTCTCCCCGAAAAACCACATTCCGAAAACCTATCTTGCCGAAACGGACAAGCCCATCACCGAAAACACCGTCCGCGCCTTTAAAGCGGGCGCGGTGCTGGAGGACGGAACGGTCTGTCTGAAAGCATCGCTTTCGATCCTCTCCGAGCGTCTCGGCAAAGTCGTGATCTGCGAAGGAATGTATCACCAGATCAAACGGATGTTTCTCAGCTGCGGACTCACCGTCACCGCCCTGACCCGCATCCGCATGGGCGCGCTCGACCTCGACAAAGCGCTCGCCCCCGGCGCGTACCGCGAGCTGACCCCCGACGAGGTGGCGCTGATCTCCCGACAGGAACCTCCCGAAAATTCAAAAAAAATTCACACTTTCTGAAAGACGACCTCATATTTCGTGAAATTGCACAGTTAAGTTAAAAAAAGTTTGGATAGTTAGATACTTACTATTTTTTTCAAAATCTGTTATGATATATAAGTCATAAAGCCGATATGAATTCATTTTTAATAGGAGGTCCCCTACATATGGCAAGTTTGTCCCTGAAGCATATCTACAAAAAATATCCGGGCGGCGTTACCGCCGTGTCCGACTTCTGTCTGGAAATCGCCGACAAGGAATTCATCATTCTGGTCGGTCCTTCCGGCTGCGGTAAGTCCACCACTCTGCGTATGATCGCCGGTCTGGAAGAAATTTCCGACGGTGAGCTTTACATCGGAAACCGTCTGGTCAACGACGTTGCGCCGAAAGACCGTGACATCGCGATGGTGTTCCAGAACTACGCTCTGTATCCGCACATGACCGTGTTTGAGAACATGGCATTCGGTCTGAAGCTGAGAAAAACCCCGAAGGAAGAAATCAAACGCCGCGTAGACGAGGCGGCTCGTATCCTGGACATCTCCCACCTGCTCGACCGTAAGCCGAAGGCGCTCTCCGGCGGTCAGCGTCAGCGTGTGGCTCTCGGTCGTGCCATCGTGCGTGAGCCGAAGGTCTTCCTTCTCGACGAGCCGTTGTCCAACCTGGACGCAAAGCTGCGTGCACAGATGAGAACCGAGCTGTCCAAACTGCATCAGAAATTGCAGACCACCTTTATTTACGTTACCCATGACCAGACCGAGGCTATGACCATGGCTGACCGTATCGTCGTCATGAAAGACGGCTTCATTCAGCAGGTCGATACTCCTCAACATCTGTACGATAAGCCCTGCAATATGTTCGTTGCGGGATTCATCGGATCGCCTCAAATGAACTTCCTGCCGGTCACGCTGGTAGAGAAGAACGGCAAGTATTTCGTGGAATTCGGCGGCGACGAATATCGCCGTACCTACTCCATCGAACTGCCCGAGTCCAAGACCAAGGCAGAAAACATGAAGGATTACATCGGCAAAGAGATCATGATGGGTATCCGTCCGGAGAACATGCACGACGAGGAGATGTTCCTCTCGACCGCTACCGACGGCATCATCGACTGCAACGTGGATGTGACCGAAATGATGGGTGCCGAGACGTACCTGTACCTCAACTGCGAAGGCTTCTACTTCACCGCCCGTGTGGCTGCCCGTTCGATGGCTCGCCCCGGCGATGTGATCAAGGTCGGTATCGATCTCAACCGTATCCACCTGTTCGACAAAGAAACCGAAAAAACCATCTGCAACTGATTCTGCTTTTCAAACCGGGGGCTCCCAAGGGAAGCCCCCGGTTTTTTTTGCATTCCTGCGCTTTCGGAAGCCGAACCCGCTGTCCCGCGACGCCATGACCTGCGGGGACACGCCCTTCACGCCGGATCGCTATCCTATCGGGAAATGACCGAAACCGCAGATTTCAAAACAAAACGACCGCACAAAGAGTTTTTGAACTGCACCCCATTTGTTAGACAAGTATGGTATAATACTTGTACTAAGGG
>ERZ808246.1250-NODE-1250-length-18727-cov-3.375803_pt1 | contig 18727 bp, 27 predicted proteins | sample MGYA00521083_ERZ808246 | MGnify/ENA primary metagenome ERZ808246 (study PRJEB31516, sample SAMN03275577) | gut metagenome | biome: mammalia-associated habitat; material: feces | host: Papio cynocephalus | place: Kenya | collected 2012-07-07 ... | reverse complement strand
GGATTATAAAGGATATATCGAATAGTCCGAGCTTCAAACGGGTTTCCTCTGTGGGTTCTGAGACCTTTTGCGGCACACTTCAGGGCGATTTGACGCATTGGCAGACCGCTGAGAAAGTCGTTAAATATCTCTATAATGTGCGTTGCTTCGTCGGGATTGATGATGTATTTGCCGTCCTGTATGTCGTAACCGTATGCAGGAGGACATAAGGCTTCACCTCGTGAGAGCTTTTCAGTCATTCCACGTTTTACTTCTGTGGAAAGATTGATGAGGTAATATTCATCCATCCATTCAATGATACGCTCAATCAGATCACCGAAAGGGGAATCAATAATCGGCTCCGATATACTGATGACCTGTATGCCCTTTTTGCGGAGAATGTTTTTGTAAACAATGCTTTCCTCTTGGTTTCGCGCAAATCGTGAAAATTTCCATACAAGAATGGCACTGAACGGAGGCTCTTTCTCTTTGGCAAGAGCGATCATACGGTTGAATTGTGTCCGCTTGGTAGCCGTCTTTGCGCTGATACCGTCGTCGAAAAAGATAAGCTCCTCGGGCACTTCAATATTGTTTTTCTTTGCATATTCTCTGATGAGCTTCTTCTGAGAATCGGGGGAATATTCATCCTGACGCTCGGAGGAAACTCTGATATATGCAGCTGCTATTGTCATAAAAAACACCTGCTTTATTTTTGAGTAAATTAAACTTGCAAAAGCGAAGCAGATGTGATAATATATTTACGCAATCTGCTCCTTTTTAATGTGTATGTGTGTGGATTGTATCTTTTGCCGTTCGGTGTTGGTAGCACCGGGCGGCGTTTTTTATTTTAAATATTATCAACGATCTGATATCCTGCCTCATTTGCGGCGGAAACGATTTTTTGATAGTTTGCTGATTTACTGTTTTTCATTCGGGTGTATCCCGATAATGATTTCGGAGCCAAATCGGGAAGATTTTGACATAACCAAAGGTATTCAGCTTCAGCGAGTTTCGCGTTTGTCTTTTTAGTTACTTTGGCTTTGTAATATTCCTTTTCCTCTTTTGTCCTCAAGTCCTTAAACGGTCGGTTGCTGTCTTTTATGATTTTTTTAAGACTGCCGTCCATATCATGATCATAATAGCCAGAAAAGCCTAAAAATGTATTGCATTGAGGGCAATTTATTACTTTTAAATCATTTGGAAGAAGTGAAAACGAGGGGAAGCGGCGATCCCTGCCGCTCTTAGAATAAACTCTGTCATTATAAATAGAGCAGTAAGGACAAAGGCGGCTCGCACTAAACCAAACTAAATCTTCAGTGATTTTAGAAATCTGTGGGTTAGTCATTTGATTACCAAAGAATAAGTCGGGGTGGGCTTTTTTTATAAGTTCTAATTCTTTTTCAGCTTGTTCAAACTGTCCATCAGCCTGTAAATATTTTACAAGCCGAAGATAATCGTCCTTTTGATATGAAAAGTTGGAATGTGCCATGATTCCATTTGACTTTCTTAAACATGCTATAGCGAGATCCATTCTTCCGTTTCTTTTAAATTCAGTTGCCTTTCTTTGAAGAATGTATTCGATATTATTAACAGGAGAAGTTAATCCATGAAGCGGCTCATATTTTGGAACGGGGATACTCATAATAGATTGAACGGTTGAAAAATCATACGCTTTTTTAATACTATTATTATTTTGAGAAAAGCTATTGCCACTTATGTTTTGTGTCGTTGATTTTGATTTTTGTTTTTGCTTTTGAAAAACAACTACTGCTACAACAATAGCTATTATAATCAATAAATACATAAAATCACCCGTAATTAAATTCTGTAATAATTAACTGCCTTGATTATAAATTCCTCGGTAACATTAAAATACTCAGCCAAATCCCAAGGTTCGGTATAACCTTGTTCAAATGCGGCTTGTAGCTCGTCCTTCGGGATGAGCTTTTTTATTGCCCATTTATCAGCTTTATTTTCAGATTTTGCTTTGATATCAAAATCCGAATATCTGTTATAAAAGCTCCCTGTAACACAATGACCGAGCTCATGAGCTAATCGTATCTTCTCATCTTTGGTGGAATTAAGTCCGAAGGGATCAATAGCAACTGCACAAGAACCGTCATTATTCATCAATGATAAAGATTGTGTTTGCGGCAAATCAAAGGAATAAACGGGTATATGTTCCGCATCGGCGAGTTGGTACAACTCCAATAACTCCATTATTTATTCTCCCTTTGTTTTACATATTCGGCAAAGCGCTTGACTTCTTCATACATTTCATCGGTTATATTGTCCGCACCGTCAAAGAGGGCGAAGCGAATATCGTCGTCTGTAATTTTAGGCTTTGTTCCTCTTCCTAAAAGCTCATCAACGGTGACATTAAAGTATTCAGAGAGCTGCAAGAGCGTTTCATAGCTTGCTTCTCTTTTATCGTTTTCATAATTACAGTATGCTTGTCGGCTTATTCCAAGATAATCAGCAACATCTTGCTGGGATAATCCTTTGGATTTTCTTATTTTCATAAGGGCTTCCATGTAATCACCTCTACCTGTATTATAGCAACAATATGAAACGTGTCAAGAGCGTGCAACAAAACGAAACAATTTTTTGTGCAAACTAACAAAAATTAAATAATTAGCAACAGATTGTTGACAATAACGGTAATGTGATATATAATAGTGTCAACGAAATGAAACGTTGGAGGTGATGAAATTGAGAGACTATCTCGTCGAATTAAGAAAGAAACATAATTTCTCGCAACAGGACGTTGCTGATTATGTCGGGATTTCAAGGCAATATTACAATGCCATAGAAAACGGAATTCGTCAAAAGAAGATGGACGTCACGCTGATAACTAAATTTGCAGACTTGTTTAAAACTTCTTTACAAAGAATCTGCGACGCTGAGTCAGAGTGGCAAGACGAAAATCAGTAAACGCAAGAACAGGAGGTGTGAGATGAAACCGAGAGAAAAGATTATTAACCGTCGCAAGGAAAAGGGGATGACGTCGAAAAGGGTATCAGAGCTTATCGGCATTACTCAAGGCGGTTACAGTCACATCGAATCAGGCAGTCGTAATCTGACTGTGCCGGTCGCAAAAAGGCTTGCAAAGGTCCTTGATATGCACTGGACAGAATTCTTTGAGGACTAAAAAGCAAAGAGCAAGATGCTCGCGAACATCCTGCTCAGTTGGGTTTAATTATTTACTTTTTTTAGTTTTTGTCTGCGACAGAGCACTACCGGCTACGCTTTTTGAACTTTTGCTGTAACGATTATCAGTAAGTATTTTTGAAGCAGTATGTGCAACCTTTGCACTTGTTTGCTTTTTATTAGCCAATTTATCACCTCCGCTATATATTGAGATTTACGATTTACATTGCGCAATATGTTGTTCGTATAATTCTATTATAGCGAATTGTCGATAATTGTCAACGAGTAATAATACAATTTGTAAATATTTGTATATGTGAACAAAAATCACGCTTATAAATTACTATAATTGTGCAAAAAAATCACATCAATAAGGAGTGTCAATTATGAAAAAGATAAATGCACTCAGAACGGCAAGAATAGGACAATTTTACACACACATACACATTAAATATATGACGAAAGGAGCGTGTTAACTATGGCCGGAGAATTGACCTGTTACAACATTCTTATTAAAGAGGACGGAACGGAAGTACCGTTCAACGATCTCACGGAAGAAGAAAGAGCGGATTTCGCCGAGCGTGCCGGTCAGAAAATGGCCGAAGCGTTTCAGGACTGGTTTTCAAGACACCCCGAGGAATTCTGAGGGGCAACACGGACAAGCATTGAAAGGAGGGATAAGCAATGGATTTGTTTTTCTGGGTATTTTTTGTCGGCTTCTTCGGTAGCATGTTCACGGCGGCGTTTTTCTTCGGCGGATATCAGGCAATTAAGGACAAGCTTTACAACATCAACGCCGAGCGAGATGCCGAGATCGTCAGACTTGCAAAGAAGCTTGACGTCGCAAACATGAAGAACCGCCGCTATCAGGTTGAACTTGAGCAGCTTCGTCAAGCACACTTTGAAGCCAACGCAAAATCAGTCCTGTTAAAAGAAAAGAACTCGCCCAGCAGTAACTGAACGAGTTCTAAGGTTGAATAAAAATCACACACTTTATTCAACCCTATTATATCAAAAAAATAATTTTTGTCAAGTAGGAGGCAAATATGGTAAAAATCACACAGTTTGAATTAGAAAATGTAAAACGTATTAAAGCCGTTGCCGTTGAACCGCAGGAAAACGGATTGACGGTAATCGGCGGACGAAACAATCAGGGAAAAACTTCTGTTCTTGATGCCATTGCATGGGCTTTGGGCGGCGATAGATTTAAGCCGTCATCAGCAATGCGTGAAGGCTCAAACATTCCGCCACTTCTTCAAATCAAGCTTTCAAACGGTTTGGTTGTTGAACGCAGAGGTAAAAACAGCGATTTAAAGGTTATTGATCCGTCGGGTAACCGTGCAGGTCAGCAGCTTCTTAATGAATTTGTTTCTCAATTTGCTTTAAATATTCCGAAGTTTATGGAATCAAGCAGTAAGGAAAAGGCAGATATCCTCTTACAGATAATCGGTGTCGGAGATAAGCTGTTTGAGCTTGAACAGAAAGAATCGGAAATCTACAACAAGCGCAGATACATAGGACAGCTTGCCGACAGTAAAAGAAAACATGCTTCGGAAATGAAAAGTTATCCCGAAGCACCTACAGACCTTGTTTCGGCGGCTGATCTCATAAAAGAACAGCAGGATATCCTTGCTCGGAACGGCGAAAATCAGCGTAAGCGTGAAAATGCTGCCAATATCAAAAGAACATATGATACGGTGAACGATGAAATCATTGCATTACAGGCAAAATTACGGGAGCTTTCAGATAAAAGAGACACGCTCTCCAACGACTTAAGAATTGCCGAAATGACCGTTCAAAGCTTGCAGGATGAATCAACGGCAGAACTTGAAAAGAGTATTGCCGAAATTGATATCATCAACAGTCATGTAAGAGCAAATCTCGATAAAATGCACATTGAAGAAGAAGCAAAACAATATACAGATCAGTACGATACGTTATCTCGTGAAATTGATGATGTACGCAAAGAAAAGTACGATCTTCTCAGTAGTGCGGAGCTTCCTCTTCTGGGGCTTTCGGTGGAAAACGGTGAGCTGATATATAACGGCTTTAAATGGGATAACCTCAGCGGATCGGATCAGCTTAAGGTAACAACTGCCATTGTTCGCAAGCTTAATCCGAATTGCGGATTTGTTTTGCTTGATAAGCTTGAACAGATGGACGAGGAAACCTTGCAGGATTTCGGCAAGTGGCTTGAATCCGAGGGCTTACAGGCAATCGCAACAAGAGTAAGCACAGGTAACGAATGTTCCATTATTATCGAGGACGGTTATGTTAAGCCGGAAGAAAAAGCAAAATATAAGGAGTGGAATTCATGAATATATCAACGGGAGTAATTGTTTCCGCACAGAAAGTCGTGTTATACGGTTCGGAGGGAATCGGTAAATCAACTTTTGCTTCGTGTTTCCCTGATCCGATTTTTATTGACACCGAGGGAAGCACCAAGAAACTCAACGTAAAGCGTATGGACAAGCCTACAAGCTGGACCATGCTTAAAGAACAGATCAAATATATCATTGCTCATCCCGAATTATGCAGCACACTCGTTGTCGATACCATTGATTGGGCTGAACAGCTTTGTATTGACGATATCTGTGCAAGGGCAAACAAAAAAGGTATTGAAGATTTTGGCTACGGAAACGGTTATGTATATGAAAAAGAAGAAATCAGTCGCTTTCTTAATCTTCTTGATGAAGTGATTGCAAAGAATATAAACGTTGTTCTTACGGCACACGCTCAGCTTCGTAAATTTGAACAGCCTGACGAAATGGGCGCATATGACCGTTGGGAGCTTAAACTCGGTAAAAAGACAAGCTCTCAGATCTCACCGCTTATTAAAGAGTGGGCGGATATGGTGCTTTTTGCAAATTATAAAACCATTACCGTGTTTAATGAAAAAACACAGAAGTATAAAGCACAGGGCGGTCAGAGAGTGATGTACACCACTCACAATCCTTGTTGGGATGCCAAGAACCGTGACGGCTTACCGGAGGAAATACCGTTCGATTTTTCGTCGATAGCTCATGTTATTCCTGATTTCAAAAAGTCTGTACCTCAGCCGACAACAACTGTTGACAGAGGCGATTTTGAAGAAATTGTCGATAGCACAACAGATACAGTTAAAACAACGGAACCTCAGCAGAAAGCAAAACCCGCAAATGAAGCAATCAATCCTAAAATAGCAAAGCCTTTGGCGGATTTGATGAATGCAAGCGGAGTTACAGAAAAAATGCTCCGTGAAACCATAGCTTTACAAGGCTATTTCCCCGAATCAACACCTATAGAAAATTACCCTGCCGACTTTGTTGAATATGTCGTCAGCATATGGAATAAGGTACTTGCGAGCATTAAGGAAAACAACGACTTACCATTTAATTATTAAAGAGGAGATTTATCATGGATAATAACAATATTGAAAGAGAGCTTGATTGGGATTCCGAAATAAACAAGGAATCCGAATTTACATTACTTCCCGAAGGTGATTACAATTTTACCGTTGTATCATTTGAAAGAGCAAGACATCAAGGCAGTGCAAAGCTGCCGCCTTGTAATAAGGCTATCGTAAAAATAAAAATTGACGGCGGCGAATTGGGAAGCACCACCATTCAGCATAATCTTTTTCTTCATACAAAGTGTGAGGGAATGCTCAGTGAATTTTTTATTGCGCTTGGGCTTAAAAAGCACGGCGAAAAGCTTGCCATGAATTGGAATGCCGTACAGGGCAAGACGGGAAGATGTAAGGTATATATTGATACATATACGCGAAACGACGGCACAGAGGGGCAGTCAAACAAGATCAAACGCTTTCTTGAACCTGCTCAGCAGTCCGCAGCACCCACTACACCGTCATGGAAGACAGGAAATAAAGGTGGTTGGTAATGGAACTGCGCCCGTATCAGCAGGCGGCAAAGGATTCTGTTTTTCATGAATGGCATAACGGCAACAAACGTACACTTCTTGTCCTTCCGACAGGTACAGGTAAAACGATAGTGTTTGCGAAAATTGCCGAAGAATGTGTAAAGAACGGTGAGCGAGTGTTAATTCTTGCTCACCGAGGCGAATTACTTGAACAAGCTGCGGACAAAATCAGAAAAGCAACAGGGCTTATTTGTGCAACAGAAAAAGCCGAGCAAAGCTGTCTTGGCAGTTGGTACAGAATTGCCGTCGGTTCGGTTCAATCCTTACAGCGAGAAAAGCGACTTAACCGTTTTGATGAAAACTACTTTAATTCAATAATCATTGATGAAGCTCATCATTGCATTTCTGACGGTTATCAAAAGGTTTTACAGCATTTTGACAATGCAAATGTTTTAGGCGTAACGGCTACACCGGACAGAGGAGACATGAAAAACCTCGGTGAATACTTTCAAAGCCTGGCATATGAATATAAGCTGCCGCAGGCAATCAGAGACGGCTTCCTCTGCCCGATAAAAGCTTTGACTATTCCGCTTAAGCTTGACCTAACAAAAGTCGGCATGCAGAGCGGAGATTTTAAGGTTGGTGATCTTGATACGGCACTTGACCCTTATCTTGAGCAAATAGCCGATGAGATGTTACAACATTGTTCGGACAGAAAAACAGTTGTTTTTTTACCGCTTATTAAAACAAGTCAGAAGTTTAAGGACATTCTGAATTCAAAAGGCTTTAAGGCCGCCGAAGTAAACGGAACAAGCGAGGACAGGGCGAAGGTCTTAGAAGACTTTGAGAATGATAAGTACAATGTTCTTTGTAATTCAATGCTTCTTACCGAGGGTTGGGACTGCCCGTCCGTTGATTGTGTCATAGTCCTCAGACCGACAAAGGTTCGCAGCCTTTACAGTCAGATGGTTGGCAGAGGGACAAGGCTTTCTCCCGGCAAGAAGGAGCTTCTTTTGTTGGATTTCCTTTGGATGACAGAGAAACATGAGCTTTGCAGACCGGCACACCTTATTTGCACTAATCCCGAAGTTGCCGATAAAATGATTGAAAATATGAAAGATGCAGCTTGCCCGATAGATATTGAAGAAGCAGAACAGCAGGCAGAAACCGACGTCGTTGCTCAGAGAGAAGAAGCATTGGCGAAGGCTCTTGCTGAGATGAAAAATCGCAAGCGTAAACTTGTTGATCCACTTCAATTTGAGATGTCTATACAAGCCGAAGATCTTTCAGGTTATGTGCCGTCGTTTGGCTGGGAGATGTCTCCACCGTCAGATAAACAGCTTGCCGCACTTGAAAAATTCGGTATTTTCCCCGATGAAGTAGGAAATGCCGGCAAGGCTAAAATGCTTCTTGACCGTTTGAACAAACGCCGAGATGAGGGCTTGACTACGCCGAAACAGATTCGCTTTCTTGAGGGCAGAGGCTTTCAACATGTCGGCACATGGCGTTTTGAAGATGCAAGAAAACTAATTGATCGCATAGCTGCCAACAGTTGGCGAGTACCGCACGATATAGTACCAAACAAATATACACCTGAACATAAGGAGGCAATGACCTATGCAGGATGGTGAAATCGGAATAATCGAAATACTTGAACACATTAACCCTGCGTTATGTTCATATCAAGAGTGGGTAAATGTCGGTATGGCTCTCAAAGAGGAGGGCTATACCGTCAGCGTATGGGATGAATGGAGTAAAAACGATTGCAGATATCATGACGGCGAATGTGAAAGGAAATGGAGAACCTTTCAAGGAAATCAAAATCCCGTTACAGCCGGTACCATTTTTCAAATTGCAAAGGATCAAGGCTGGAAGCCGTCCTTTGAGGGCACGGAACTCGATTGGGATTCTGAAATAGGCAAGGATCGAGTAATTGATAAATCATGGGTCGAAAGCCGTGAACTGAACATTCCTGAACATTGGAATCCAGTTAAGCAACTTATTACATATCTTGAAACATTATTTGACAGTACGGAAAATGTCGGATATGTAACTACCACATGGGAAAAGGACGGCAAATATCTTCCTACAAAAGGAAATTATGATCGAACGGCAGGAGAGCTTATTCAGGCATTAAACAACTGCAAAGGAGATATCGGCTCTGTTCTCGGAGATTACAGAGAAGAAGCGGGAGCGTGGATCAGGTTTAATCCGCTCGACGGAGAGGGTGTAAAAAACGACAATGTAACAGATTTTCGTTTTGCGCTTGTTGAATCGGATAACATGGAGCTTGAAATGCAAAACGCCCTTTTACACGAGCTTGAATTGCCTATTGCCGCACTTGTTTACAGCGGCGGAAAAAGCTTACATGCCATTGTCAGAATTGACGCTGCGGATTATTCCGAGTATCGAAAAAGAGTTGACTATCTTTATGCTAAATGCCAAAAGAACGGACTGACGATTGATTCGCAGAATAAGAATCCTTCAAGACTTTCCCGTATGCCTGGAGTGACACGCAAAGGTCAAAAACAGTATTTACTTGAAACCAATATCGGTAAACAAAGCTGGGCTGAATGGCAGGAATGGATTGAGGGCGTTGACGACGATCTTCCCGATCCGGAAAAGCTTGAAAGTGTATGGGATAACCTCCCTGAGCTTGCACCGCCGCTTATTGACGGTATTCTTCGGCAGGGGCATAAAATGCTTGTTGCTGGTCCGTCAAAGGCAGGAAAATCATTCGCTTTGATTGAACTGTGCTGTGCCATTGCAGAGGGCAAGAAGTGGCTTGGATTTGATTGTACGCAAGGTAAGGTTATGTATGTAAACCTTGAGCTTGACAGAGCTTCATGTCTGCACCGCTTTAAAGACGTATATAATTCACTTTATTGGGAGTCCAAAAATATCGGCAACAGTGATATTTGGAACCTTAGAGGTAAGTCAATCCCGATGGATAAGCTCGCCCCGAAAATGATTCGCCGAGCAGCTAAAAAGAATTACATTGCGATCATTATTGATCCGATATACAAGATCATTACAGGCGACGAAAACTCAGCCGAACAGATGTCAAAATTCTGTAATCAGTTCGATAAGGTTTGTACTGAGCTTGGCTGTGCTGTTATTTATTGTCACCACCACTCAAAAGGTTTACAGGGTGAAAAGAAGTCAATGGACAGAGCATCAGGCTCAGGAGTTTTCGCCCGTGATCCCGATGCGCTGATTGATCTCATAGAGCTTGATTTGGACGAAGCAATAAAGAAACAGTTAGACAACAAGGCAGTATGTGAAGTCGTGTCAGATTGGCTGTCACGCTTCAATATGAAAGAACATGTTGCCGTTGATGATTTGCTTGTCGCTGACAAAGCAACAGAAGCCGCCAGGGGGCTTCTAAAGCCTACAAGCTTTAAACTCATGATGAAAGATATTGACAGCGTCAAACAGCGTCAGGAAAGCTTTACGGCGTGGAGGATTGAAGGAACGCTCAGAGAATACCCAAAATTCAATCCTATCAATCTTTGGTTTAAGTATCCGGTACATGTCATAGACGATTCGGATATTCTCAAAGATATTGATACTCAGAATTCTAAAGGCTCACCTTGGCAGAAGAATTTCAGTAAGAAAAAGTCTTTGCAGGAGAAGAAAAAAGCTCGTCAAACATCTCTTGAAGAAGCTTTTGAGTATTGTAATAATGACGGTAAATCATCACTTAAAGACTTATCCGAATATCTCGGAAAAAGTGAAAAATCTGTCAGAAATTATGTCGTGGAACACTCGGATTTTTGGATTAAAAACGGTGTTGTCGGTAAAATCGAGTGAGGGAAAAAGTCGATAGAAAAAATTAAATTTCCTTATTTCCCCTTAAAACTAAAAAAGGAAAAATTCGATTATTTATCGAAAATTTCCGAGTGAGGGAAAAATTCGATTATTTATCGAAAATTTCCGTAGGAAGGAACAAACAGTTTATATATACTACGTATATATAAACTGTTTGTTCCTTGACAGTCACAGGGGATAAAAAGTGTGGTGGCTTAAGCTGCCGCCACACACAACTTTTTCCCCTGACTGTGACAAAAGCGATTTTTTGAAAGGAGAAAAATTTATGATAAAAGAATATGCCTTCTTTGTTCCGATGATTATTCCGACGGTAACAGATCAGGAAAAGAAGATAAGAGTTGTTAATGGTAAACCCCGAATATATAAGCCGACAGAGCTTAAGGACGCAAAACAAAAGTTTCTTGCCTACCTCGGTGAATATAAACCCGAAGAGCCTTTACACGGTGCAGTGCAGCTTGTGACAAAGTGGTGCTTCCCGATTACAGGTAAGCATTACAACGGAGAGTATAAAACTACAAAACCGGATACCGATAATTTAATTAAGCTTCTTAAAGACGTTATGACAGAATTAAACTTCTGGAAAGACGATGCTCAGGTTGCAAGCGAAATTACGGAAAAGTTTTATTCCGATGTACCGGGTCTATTTATAAGCATAAAAGGCGATATATGATGAACATTCACGAAATCATTATACAGCTTAAAAAGCATATTGCAATGGAACAACATGTTTTTTATCAGGGCAGCAGATACATACCGATATGCCTTGTGTATTGGTTTAGCAGAGTTCAAAATCAATGGAATTATTCCGTTGAGCTTATGGATCCAACGCATAAGAATTCGACAATAAGAGTAAATGTCGAGAAAATTGCATTTAAACCTGATAACGAGAATTACGAAGAAATGGGGGAGTAACATGGGCTTAAAACAGCAGCCGAAATGTAATGATAAGTCGTGTCAATTCTGCACAGGCAAGCATTGCAAGATTTTAAATCAAAAGCCCGAGGGCGAATGTGCCCGACGTGCCTCGCAAAAAATAGGAAAAAAAACAGGATATGGGCAGCGAAAAAAGGAATGGTATCGAAAGAATCTTCCGATTATGATGATTTGTGTTATATGTGTCATAAACAGGCAAAAATGGAAAACAGAAGAATGTGTAAATCGTGTTATGAAAAAATATGCGAGAATCTGAAAAAAGGAAGAGAAGTTGCTCGAATGAATAAAGCAAATGAACGTTTCCTATATTGTTTTCGTTTTGGAAAGAGCTTATATGGGTATGGACAAAAGTAAAAAAATTAAACGCCGTAAAATCTCAGATGTGGAGCTTTTTAATGAAATACGGTCAGAAAGCTAACATTTCAAATCTCGAAGATTATGTCAATCAGCTCATCACAGCCGTTACGCAAAAGACCGCAGGTCAGCGTAAGGGTGACGAACAAAAAGGTCGGATTGACTGGGACGAATTAGACATGATTTTGATGTCAATAGCGATCGAAGCTACAGCACTTGTTCTCTCCGGTGAGCTGGACAAGCTTAAGACCGAAGAAGAACTTAAAAACAGCATTAAATTTGACAGCGTTGCAGACAAAACGCCGTAAAGCAAAGGAGATAAAGCGATGATTGAAAAAGAAGCAATAAACGTTATGACACAAGCGAGAGAAGATGCTGGACAGGCATTTTTAGGAAAAGTACAGTTTAATGTGCCTCAGTACCACGCAGTAATTAAAGCCCTCGAAAAGCAGATACCGAAGAAGCCTTATGATGTCGATACAGAATATAAGACTTTTGACTGTCCTGAGTGTTTATCAAAACTCTATGCAGACGAGGACGTGCGAAATTGCAGTTATTGTTGCGTTTGCGGACAAAAACTTTTATGGGAGGAAGAAGAATGTTAAAAACTTGTATGATTTGTGGGAAACAAGTAGATGAGCAAGAGATGATTCCATTGTCAATAACATATAACATTCCAAAAGGCAATTTGTATATGACATTAAACACATACTGTAAAGCGTGTAATGAAAAAATCGTGTTGCCAACTATAAGAGAGATAAGCGATAAATTAGCGTTAGAATATAAGGGGTGAAAACAAATGTCCTGCAAATACTGTGAAGATGAAATTTGCACGAACATAGACAGTCCAGCTTGTGCCGATTATTGTCCGTGTCAGAATTACGATTATGTTGAATTATGCAAGTTTGCTGAAAAGGAGGTAGAAGAATGAGAGAAATATTGTTTAGAGGTAAACCCAAAAACAAAGCAGATTATGAGTTTCTCAAGAAGATGTACAAAGGTAACTGCAAATACGGTTTCATATATGGTTCGTTAGTCGTAAGTCACGGAAAATACTATATTTGCATAATGGCATTATGTCAAATCAATAGCCTTGTCGATAACGGCACTACAACAATGTTTGAAGTTATTCCTGAGACAGTCGGAGAATACATAGGGCTGAGAGATAAGAACGGCAAACGGATTTTTGAGGGCGATATCGTAACTATGCCCAAATACGGCGGAGGCAGACATAGAAGCGTTGTTTATTTTAAAAACGGCAAATTTGCTGTTAATGGTTCAAATTATAATTTTAAAGATATTTGTCCTAAAAATATGGAAGTTATCGGAAACATTCACGATAACCCTGAATTGTTGAAAGAGGTGTAAAAGTAATGAACAATCAGAAGACTATCGAAGCATTAAAAACCAATATGATTAGATATGAAAATACGATGCGAGATACATATTTACAAAAGAATAATACAACGGGATTTAATGGAGTGTACAGAGGTGCCAATAATACATTTCGTGCATATATTCAGATAAATTACAAGCTGATTTATTTGGGTGCATTTAAAACAATCGAGGAGGCAATAAAAGCGAGAAAAATTGCTAACAGTCGTTATTTGCCCTTTCTTAAAGAGAAAACACAAGCAGAAATAAAGGAATTATCTAAAATTATGAGAGTTGAAATCGAAAAAGAAATGATCGAGCAGAAAAATCCTGTTGTCGAAAGCCTAAATAACATATTTAATCATTGTTCAACAAAGGAAGATGTCGAACTCGTAAAAGATAAAATTATAAAAATAGTGAAGGAGATGGCAAATAGAAAAACTGCCGAAATATCAGAAAATAAAGATACTTTCCTTATAAATTTTCTTAATTTCACTTTTGATTGATAAAAGAAAGGAGCCACCATGCAGAACAAATACAAACTTCCCGATTATGCACGATCGTCCGCATTGTCGGTTGTTAAAAGCTATGAAGCGTACAAGAAGGACATTAAGGACGAAGAAAACAGAATACTTTCGTTCGGCAGCGGTCATTATGAAACGATCGGGAAAGAGCGTGTTTATCTGCCGAGCGGAAAAGGCAGCTCAAGCTCTCCCACAGAGGATCAGGCAATGCAGCTGGAACGGTTACATAACAGTTACAAATACAGATGTGTTCAGGCGGTTGACAGTTCTTTAAAAGAACTTCAAATTGACGGCACAGCAGAGCTTGTCAAAAAAATAAAACAGGCGATCTATTCATCATGCAAAAAGGGGCGTTGTTTTAATTTTGATTTTGCAGGAATTAAAGGTATAAGTCGGTCGACTTTTTACCGCTATAGAAATATTTTCTTGGCTTTAGTAGCTCAAAAAATGAATTTTGTCTAAAGTTGAGACTGTGCAACGAAAAAGTATGCTATAATAAAGAAAATATAATAGTATCTTGAAGCTGTCGCTCAGTGCGGCGGCTTCTTTTTATGGTGAATAACATGAAAACTCTTGCCGAGCTTGCCGAAGAATACTTGCTTCAGGCAAATCACTTGAAATCAGAATTGAATAAAATCCCTAAGAATACGGACAATTACAAGCTGAAATATAAGCGTGCTGTGTTTGAGGATATGTATAACGAGGCAATAAGCAATTATAATCGGCTGAAAAATTATTATGAAAAATAAGGCGGAATGATGGAATGGGAAGACATGGGAAACTCTAAATTTCTTGCTCTTAGCATGTGAGTTCAACTCTCACTTCCGCCACCAAAAAATAACATGAAAGAGGTGAGGAAAGGTGAGTAACGAAAATTTGAAGAAATGCGAAGAAAAAAAGCTCTCTGCTAAGCAGAAAAAGGCCATTGAAATGTAGGTATATCAAGGCTTGAACAACGTCGAAGTTGCAAAGGCTGTTAATGTTGTTCCGCAGACGTTATCTTTATGGCTGAATCATAACGAACTATTTATTGAAATTCTTGAAGAAAAGACGGCGCAAGCCGAGCGTGAACGCCGTCGTAGGTACAAAGGGGCTGCACAGAGGGCAGTTAATAAATTAGTCCGGTTGCTTGACAGTGAGGACGACAAGGTCGCTCTTGCCGCCTGTAAGGATATTCTTGACCGTGCCGGCGACAAGCCGTCGGGTAAGGTTGACCTTTCCGGCACTCTCGAAACGACGAATAAGCTCGATTCGATCCTCAGGCAGTTGAGCGACGATGAGTGAAAATCTTATCCTCAGTCCTAAATATAAGGACTTCTTGAAATACAAAGCTCCCGTTGAGTTTCTCGAGGGCACGACAGCGGCAGGTAAAACGACTGTCGGAATAGTCAAGTTCATGTTCAAGGTTGCAGAGAGCGTGAAGAAAATTCACATAATCAGCGGACTTGATACAGGTACGATTGAGAAAAACATCATCAACAAAGACCTCGGCATACTTGACGTGTTCGGCGAGCTTGTAGAATACAATCCGTCAGGTAAAGGCGAATACAGTATGCCACACCTGATTTATCACACGCCGAACGGTGACAAGGTGGTATATATTCTCGGCTATGATAACAAGGCACGTTGGAAAAAGGCTCTCGGCGGACAGTACGGCTGCCTGTATATCGACGAAATCAACATTGCCGATATGGAGTATATCCGAGAGGCGTCAATGAGATGTGACTATCTTATGGCAACACTCAATCCCGATGATCCGAGCTTGCCTGTGTATGAGGAATATATCAATCACGCCCGCCCTACTGCTCAATATGCGAACGACGCACCGCCTGATTTGCTGAATATGCTCAATGCAGAGCCGAAAAGTGGCTGGGTGTGGTGGTATTTCTCATTTGACCACAATGCAGGGCTGCCGCAGGCGAAGAAAGAGCAAATTATCAGTATGGTTCCGCCCGGGACGAAGCTGTATAAAAATAAAATTCTCGGATTGAGAGGCAGAGCAACAGGGCTTGTATTCAGTAACTTTGACCGTTCAAGGCATATCGTGAATCGAAATCAGCTCTTGCAAGCTGCATTTGATAAAAAGATACGGTTTGTTCAGTTCTCTGCAGGGCTTGATACGGCTTATTCATCAAAATCGCCCGATACGATTTCAATGATCTTCCAAGGTATCACGCAGGACAGAAAGCTGATCGTACTTGACGAGCGTGTTTACAACAACGCCGATATGTCAATTCCGATTGCACCGTCCGATACGGTGCGGAATTTTATTGACTTTTTGGAACGTAACCGTGAAATGTGGGGCTTCGCCCGTCAGGTGTACATTGATTCGGCGGATCAGGCAACTATTACAGAGCTGAAGAAGTACAAACGGCAAAATCCGTGCCTTTATAATTTTAACGGCGCATGGAAGAAAACAAAGATTATTGACCGAATTAACATGCAGCTCGGTTGGTTGCACACAGACGATTATCTTGTATGCGATACCTGCCGAGTGCATATATCCGAGCTTGAGGCGTATTCCTGGGCACAGGATAAGGACAACGAGCCCGAGGATCGCAACGACCATACAATCAACGCTTCGCAATACGGATTTTTGCCATATGTGAAGATGATAGGAGAGATTAAGCAATGAGTTAGAACGATAAGGTGATTACAGCGATACGAAATTATCTAAGAATAAAAGACCCGCAGAGCCTGAGCATAGAGATAGATCAGCTTCTGAGCTTCGATGCGGAGGTTTTCAAAAATCGAATATGGTACAGGGGCGAGCCGAACGAGCTTCACGAATTTTACCACAATCTTGACGACAACATGGGTAACCAGCATTTTTGGAGTGCCAAGCCGACAAGAGGTTGTAAAATCCGCAAGATACATACAGGTTTGCCGGGAATGATCGTCGATGTGCTCACGAATGTGTGCCTTGACGATCTTTTTGATATTACACTCTCCGACAGACAGGACGAGTGGGACGAAATCGCAAAGGATAACAAGTTCACCGACATTTTGAAGGAATGTGTCTCGCAGACGTTGGCTCTCGGCGACGGAGCTTTCAAGTTCTCATTTGATGAGAGTATAAGCAAATATCCGATTATTGAGTTCTACGAGGCTGACAGGGTGGATTTTGAATATGACCGAGGACGTTTGATTGAAGTCGTATTCAAAACAAAAAAGGTGCTGAATCAGAACTGTTACACGTTCAAGGAGCATTACAGGAAAGACGGCATTACATATTCCCTTGAAAATTCAAGCGGCAACGAGGTCAATATGGCAGACTTTCCCGAGCTCGCCGAGTATAAGCCCGTGATGAACAAGGCGGAGTTTCTTCCTGCCGTTCCAGTTATTTTTACGCCGTCGGCAAAGTTCAAGGGCAGAGGACAGTCGATATTTTCACGCAAATACGACAATTTTGACAGCCTTGATGAGGTTTATTCTCAGTGGATGCTTGCTGTTCGCAAGGGTCAGATCAAGGAATACATTCCGAGAGACTTCTTGCCCTCCAATCCGTACACAGGTGAAATTTTGCAAAGCAACGACTTTGACAATGAATATATCGTTCTTGAAGCGGATGGCGGAGAGGGTGCTGTTAACAAGGTCGAGACCACGCAGGGCGCGATACAGCATGAGGCTCTTTTGGCTTCATATATTACGGCTCTTGATCTCTGCTTGCAGGGTATTATTTCACCGTCAACGCTCGGTATCGACGTCAAGAAGCTTGACAATGCCGATGCACAGCGTGAAAAAGAAAAAACAACGCTATACACCCGAAATAAGGTGCTTTCCGTTCTCGATGGTATCATAAAGGACGTTATTATTACGGCTCTCAAATTCAGTGATACGCTTCAGAATAAGTCAACGGACGATCATATTGATATCACCGTTGCACGCGGCGGATATGCGAATCCGTCCTTTGAAGCTCAGGTTGAAACGGTCAGTAAAGCGGCAGCTGCAGGTATTATGTCAACGGAAGCCTGCGTTGGTGAGCTTTACGGCAACGATAAGGACGAGGAATGGAAGGAAGAAGAAGTTCGTCGTATTAAGGAAGAAAAGGGCATTATCGAGGCGGACGAGCCGTCCGTAGGCGATGAGATATTCGTCGGTGTTGAATAATGAGTGATTTTGATAAGGAAATAGCCGAGATTTACAAGGACATGGAGCTCAAAATGATTGAGTCTATGAAGCGTAATCTCGGCTCGCATTTGGCAGAGGAAGCCGAAGCAGGTATTGATTATCCGCAATGGCAGGCAATTAAAATCCGTGAGCTGCGAAAATATCAGCGGCACAATAAAATGTTGCTTAAAAACAGCACCCGTGGTATGGCAAAGGACATCAAAGACCATATCAGGGACGAGATGAAACAAGGCTCGCTGCACGAAATGAAGCGGTTTAAGGAAGCCAAGGGCGCAGGCTATAAATCAGCCGTGGCCATGAAAGACGGCTTCTTTAAAATCAACACCCGTAAAGTCGATGCGCTGATAAATTCGGTTCAATCGGACTTTTCGAGGGCAGATAAAGCCGTATTGCGAATGATGAACGATACATACCGAAGCACAATTTTTAAATACAGTATGTTTGTTACGAACGGTGTGTATACCGAGAAGCAGGCATACGATGCGGCGGTCAAAGATTTTCTCAGCCGCGGAATTAACTGTATTGAGTACAAGGACGGGCGCAGAGTCAACATTGCCGACTACACGTCAATGGCGATCAGGACGGTAAATCAG
>ERZ808246.1249-NODE-1249-length-18742-cov-2.984000_pt1 | contig 18742 bp, 9 predicted proteins | sample MGYA00521083_ERZ808246 | MGnify/ENA primary metagenome ERZ808246 (study PRJEB31516, sample SAMN03275577) | gut metagenome | biome: mammalia-associated habitat; material: feces | host: Papio cynocephalus | place: Kenya | collected 2012-07-07 ... | reverse complement strand
ATAAAGATAAGCATTGTCTTTACGCTCGGCAATACTATTAGCAAGAATTTCTGATATTCGTTCGCGCCGTCGATTTCCGCGCTCTCTAAAATGGCGTTGTTGATATTCCCGACGAATTTGGTAAGCAAAAACGTGTTCATCGGAATTGCCTGCGCCGCATATATCACGCACAGCGTAAGCCTATTGTTCGGAAGATTCGGGCTTATCGAATAAATCTGCATATAGAGCGGAATAAGCGTTAAAGCCGCCGGTATCATTATCGCCGCGAAGTAAAACGAATTAAGAAATTTCTTTCCGAAAAAGTTATACTTTACGAGAGCGTAAGAAGTAGTCGAAACGAACGCGAGATGCAGCCCCGTGGCAACGATCGCTATAAACAGCGAATTTACGAAATAAGTCGAAAATCTCGCCGCCTTCCACGCCGTTACGTAATTGTCGAACCTTATTTGCTTGGGCAAAGCCCATTGATTCGTCATAAACTCGCCCGAAGTTTTCATGGACGTGTAGAACATCCACACCACGGGGAAGATTATCATAAGCGCCCAGAAAATAAGCAAAATTCTTATAAGTGTTTTTACCGCTATCGAAGTCGCGGCGCTCGTGAGTTTGTTTTTCATCAGTCGCGATCTCCTTTTGCAAGTAATTTATTGAGCGTAAAGCAAAGCGCGAAACTGATAAACATAAGTATTACCGCGCCCGCGTTGGCGTAACCGAGCCGAAGTTCGGTTGCGGAAGACTTTCCGTAATAGTACACGAACATACCCATAACGAAAGATTGCTTTTGCGCGCCGCCGCCGTTGAGCGGCAATATAATGTTCATGTTTGCCGCGAGCGAAGACGACAGAATATTTACCGCCATGAAAATTATCTGCGGTTTAATCTGCGGTATGGTTACGGAAAACAGTTGCCGTAATTGCCCTGCCCCGTCGATTTCAGCCGCTTCGAAAAGTTCCTTCGGGATATTATTTATGGACGAAATGAGTATAAGCATAAAATAGCCTATACCGCACCAGGAAGCGATGAATATAACCACCGCGAGCGGGTATTTCGTCATAAGGTCGACGTCCGTGTTGAATATGGTATTGAACAGTCCGCCCGACTGGAAGAACGTTCCCCAGAACTGCGTTATTACTATAACCGACAGAATGTTCGGGATATAGTAAACGTAACGGTAGAAATTCGATTCCTTTTGGCTTAAATGCAATCTGGTTATCGCTATCGAGAAGAACACTACTATCACGATTATAATCGCCTCTTTCGCGAACGAAATTATCATATCGTTCTTGAAAGAATCCCAGAAGAGCGAATCACGGAAAATTTCGACGTAGTTATCGTAAAAATGTGCGAGCGGAACGTGGCTACCCATCTGATTTCCGCCGTAAAAACTCTCTTTTATCGCCGTAAAGATAGGCACGACGCATATAAAAAGATAAAGTATGAAAACGGGTATTACGGAAGTCAGCAAAAAGAATAATTTCGACTTCGGTAATTTTCTTTTTATGGTCATATCGTCCTCCCCATTTTCTTTACCTGTTCGGTAAATTTATCCGCTTCCGCTTTCAGTTGGTTCATTGCCGAAGAGACGGTGCCGGGCGCGGACGCTTTCGGGCAGAGCGCAACGAGTTGAGCGTTGAGCATTTCGCCGAGGCTGCCCCAACTGTACTTTACGGGTACGAGTTCGCAATTTTCGAGTTCGGCGTAAATCTGTTTTGCGGAATAAGAATAGTCGTCGCCGTCCTTCGAATAATCGAAATCTTCGTATATCGACCTGTAACCGTAAGCGGCGGTCAACACGTGCTGAACGTCGGTACGGTAAATAAACCTTAAAAACGCTTCGGCTTGCGGTTTGTTTTTAGCCTGCTTTGCAATCGCAAGAGTTATCGGCAGCAAAACCGCGGTCTTACTTTGCCCGGAAGTTACGAGCGGCGACGCTCCGAATTTTAAGTTGAAGCCCGTTTCGTCGTCTTTAAGCGTGTTATACAACTCCGAGTACAGCCATTGTCCGTTTGCAAGACTTAAATTGACGTTCGTATAAAGTTCGGACTGAACGGTGGTGTGATTTTTACCGAGGCAGTCCGCCATATACCTGCCACCGCTTAAATGGGTGTACTCGAAATATCTTTCAAGCACCTTTTTCAGCGGTGCGCTTCGCTCGTCGTTTATATCGTAGGCGTAAGCTTTCCCTGCGGTAAAATCGTTAAAATAGGATTCGTTGCCGTCTTCTTTCGCCTGTGCATACACCGCGGGAACGACGAAACCCCAGGTAAGATACGCCGCACTCGTGCCGGGAAAAGAAACGAAAGCCTTACCCATCGAACTTAAAGCCGTTTGCGAAACCTCTTGCAAATTGTCGTAATTTTCGGGAAACGCAAGTCCGTTATCGTCGAACAGTTTACCGTTGTAGTACATTCCGTAAGTCGCGGTCATATAAGGGGCAAGATAAACTTCGTCGCCGAAATACTCGAAATACTTTTTGTATTCGCTGTCTCCTTTACCCGCATTCATTCTGTCTTTAACAAGCGTTTCGCTGCCCCACACTCTTGCCGTTTCGTAAAAATTGCTTAAATCGGCAAGCGAATTTGACTCTATCTGCATAAACCCGCTGAAACCCGTACCTGTATTGGATACGATGTCCGGCGGATTTCCGTTTTGCCAGTCGGTCTGTTTTTTAGTGTTGACTTCGGTGCCCGCCATAAGATTGACTTTTACGCCCGATGCTTTTTCAAATGCATTTACGACGGTAAGCCACGCATTATAAACCACATCGCCATTGGCATAACACTGAAAATTGAGCGTCCCTCCGAGGTTTTCTTCTTCGTAAGTGTCGGTATCGGCATTTATTCGTTTAACCTTGTCCCACTTTCCCGTATACGGTTCAAAAAAGAACAAAAATATAAGCGTAAAGCATACCAGAATAACGCACACGATCTGAACGGCGGCTTTTATTCTCTTATCTTTCATTTCCGCCCTCCTTCACGCTCTTGATTTTAGAGTAAACCGTAAACGCCATAACTCCGCATAAGAATATTACGAGGAATATCTTTACGGGCAAAATTCCGCCGTCGTCGACAGGCGTAAACTGATAAACGTAATCGGAATCGTCAGATGTCGCGGCGATTTTCGTATAAGTTACGACTATTTCGGCGTTAGCGGTTATACCTTTAAGTTCGAGTCTGCCGTTTTTAACTTCGACGTCTTCGCCGTTTACCGTTACTTTATCGAGTTTATACCCGTCTTCCGCGGTAAGATCGGTTGAGTATGTTCCGCCTCTTTCGAGTTCGGTCGTCGTACCGCCCGAAACGTTTCCTTTTCCGTTTATCGTTACCGTAACGCGATATTTATCGGGCGTCGACAGTCTGAAAAGCGCGGTATCGTAAGCCGTGTGGTCGTATTCTATGACGTTGGTGTTCATCGAATAGTACTCGCCTTTACTCACGTCGTAAACGGCGTAATACCCGTCTAATTTTATCGTTTTTCTTTCGGCGAAACCGCTGTACAACGCAACGTAATTCGCGTTCGTTAAAATTATATCGTTGTTATTTTCGCTATAAACGTGAACGCCCGCGCTCTTTAAGATATTACGAAGCAGCCCTACGGGCAGATTCATCGCGCCCGAGTAAATCGAAGTCCAGCCGTTCATTTCTTTTACGGCAAGACCCGTTTTGCCTATGCCGTCTACTATACACGAACCTAATTTAATCGCGTTCGGATCCTCGTCTACGTACAGAAGCGGATTTACGCCTTGCGTGGAATTGCCGTATTTTATTCCGTTCAAGCCCGCAGTCAAAGCGTTGCCGTTATCGTTTATCCTTACGTTTATAACCGAAGACGAAGTGATTTCTTTTACGTTGAAACCCGTCAAAGCGGATATATTGTCAGTACTTAAAGTAACGCCGTCGGAATATCCGCATGCGTACACCCATACGACGGTATGTCCGTTGTTTTTGATATATTTATCTATCGCCGCGCTCTCTTCTTTCGTAACTTCTATCGGGCTTAACATAATATATACCTTATGTTCGGGGACTTTCCCGTCTACAAGGTCTCCCATAGAATAGGTGTCGTAACCCGCGCCCATAGTATTAAGGCTCTTTCTCTGAACCCTGTAAAGATAGTTGTTAAAGTGATAAATAGCGTTGAAACCCGAAAAAGTCGAGTACGCGTAAGTTTCTTCGCCTACGATTACCGCCACTTCGTTGAGATTGCTCTTTTCAGTAAACGTGAACGAATAATCATATTCCTTTTTCATATCGTAGATAACCTGATAGAACTGTTCGTCGCCGAGCCAGTTGCCGCGCATATCGAAGAACCACATTCCGACGCCGCTTAGCAGCCCTTGCACGATATCCCGCTTGAACTGTAATACAGTTTCGCTTATAGTATAGGTTTTACCGGTCGAAATACCCTGACCGCCGCCGTAATTCTGATTTTCGGAATAACTCGAAGCGATAGACGTTCTGTGGTCTATTTCGGCGATATACATTTTACCGTGCGACAAAATGCTGTCTATCATCGGCATGTACGTGGAAACCTGCCCGAGATACCTTTCGCTATACGCAAGCGGCGAAGCGAAAAAGTCGATATACTCGGAATTAAGAAGTCGATTAAACGACGAATGAACTTTACCGTTGGCGTCCGAGCCTGCCTGCGTCCACATATAACCGTTGAACGCGCCGAGTATCTTTTCGTTGTCCGTCAAAGTCTTCACTATTTCGGCGTAGAAAAGCAAAGTATCCGCGCCCGCGTCGCTTAAATAGAGATTGAAATCTATAAGCCGTTGATCTTTTTGCGGGTCATAGAATATTTTACCGCCCATTCCGTTGGGGTCTTTTTCCGTCGAAGTCGGAATTTTCGCCGTATCGAAAGTTACGGTATCGTCGTGCCACGCCTTTCTCAGATTAGCCTGCGTGAGATATTTATTGCGTAAATACGTCTTGAATCCGTTTTCGGAAGCCTTTGAATAGTCTACCGAGGCTTCGAGTGTACCTGACTGAAAAACCATCCATTCGTAGGTATCGCCCGCGCATATCTGAAATGCGAATATTTTATTGTAATAAGACTGTTGCTTGACGTGATTGATAAGTTTTATAAGAATTTCAGCCGATTCGTTTCTGAATTTCGTCGAAGCGAAAGAAACGCCCATCGACTGCGACGGAGAAGAATATCCTTTGTCGATATTGTTTTCTCTGTCGCGGTAGTTCTGTATGACGAGTTCGTCTCTGTTTTCGGGCAGATTCATCCACCACGGCGGAGCAAACATAGTAATGCAGAGCAAAATCTTCGCGTCGCCGTTTGCGGACATAAGGTCGTATACGGAAGCGTCGAAAGTCGTAAAATCAACGACGTTTTTACCGAGCCAGAATGTTTCGAGTTGAGAGTTAAGACGAGTGGAATAGAGTTCGAGCCCCGATTCGCTTATCGTTTCTTCGCACCCCGGCAGGCTCGACGAAAGTTCAGGTCTGGTATACATTATCGGCGAATACGGCTTTCCGTTTATGGTAAGCGTAGGCACGCCGTTGTAATCTTCTATTTTACTTACGATTTTTTCGTTCGCGTCGTCGAGTCCCGTAACCGAAAACTCGACGAATTTAGCGTCGTTGAAATCGTTGTCGAGCGTTATATAACTGTCGGACAGTTGAACCTGATATTCGCCGCTTTCGAGATATTTCGGAATTTTCAGTTCGAAAACGACTTCGGTTTCTTCGCCGACAGCCCACGCCGTCATATCCGTGTTTTTGTCTACGAGCGTAAGCGTGGTGCTCGTTATTCCGTTTATCGCGTTACGAAGCCATATCGTAACCTGCAACGGCACTACGCTTTCGAATTTATCTTCGGCGATAAGAGTAACCGCTATTTTGACCGTATCGCCCGCTTTTACGTCTTTTGGCGGCGTTACCGAAACGATCTTAACCGTATTCGACGAATACAGACTGAAATCGTAATAGATCGCGCCCCAGGGCGAACACGGAGGTTCGCCTAAATACACGCACTCTATCCAACTGCTATCCGTAACGAATTCCGGAAACGCCCATTCGGGAGTATCATATACGTAGTTATGCGCAACTCCGTCTTTTTCGCCGGCGTAAGTAACGGATTTCGTTTCGAGTTGCGGTGCGTTATCTTCGTACTTGGTCGAAAGCAGCGATTTATCGTTCGCTTTCGTCGCGAGAATTACGGTATCTCCGTTTTTAAGGGTCGCCCTGCAATCGAAAATAAGTCCTGCGGCGGAAGTGCCGTTAGTACCTTCTATCGCTATGACGTTTTCGCCCTTATGCAAAAACTCGGCGATCATATAATGTTCTACAACGTTATAATGGATAGTCGTATATTGCTTGTCGAGTTTTTCGCTTAAAATCGACACCACGTCGTAGCCGTTTACCCAGATACGATATATATCGTCGCACGAAATCTGAAGCGGAGCGTATTCTACGTCGTCTGCGAGATTAAACGTATAACGGAAATATCTGGATTGATTGAGCGAAGTCTGCGACGGGTTCGGATCGTACCACACCCATTGCGCCGACCATCCCGATACTTGCGTAGGAACGGCTGTCTGAAACATCTTCAGATTTTTAAGGGTCAGTTCGTCTTCGTCCGCTTTGTCGAAACCGACGGATACGACCGCGTAAGTCGCGCTTACGCAATCCCTTAAATCGACCACAAAATTCACCGAATCTTTATCGAGATCGTATTTGTACGTGTTTACGAGTTTGTTTCTCGAATCGAACGCTTCGATTTTTATAATTCCGTTTGCGGTAGCGGTATATTCGCCGTAGAATTTATACGAATAGCCCGTCTGCAACTCGTAAATCTTTCTCGAAATATATCCCGCGCCGCTTGAAACGCTAATTTTGCCGAAGGCTTCGTCGCCGACGATAATCTGCGACAGATCGCCGTTGCCGCTTACGTACCAGTCGGGTTTGCCGTTTTCGTCTTTGGCGTGAAAATCGAGTTCCAGCGGCTGATAGAGATAGACGTAATTGCCTTTATCGTCCTGCTCGTCGGTCCGTTCGTTGTATTCTCTTACTTGAATATCGTCAATCCAGAATTCCGCCCTGCCGCTCGCCACCGAAAATGCGATGTAAAACTCAGTCGCTTCGGTGTTGGTGATTATCGTATGGAATTTGAGTTGTTTCCACTCGGTCGGTTCGGCGGTCGTATTCATGACCGTATACGCGCCCTGTTCGGTAACTACGGTCTTCCCGTCTTTTTTGTGCGACCGCATGTTGAGCGTCAGAAGGGTCGTCGGGTCGCAATTTGCCGTTTTTACCCACGCCGAAACTTCGTACGAGATATTTTTATCCGGATTTATCGCATACTTTACCGAACTTTCAAGCCAACTGTTTTCGAGAAGAGAGTCTTTTTTGAAATGACCGGATTTCTTACCCGAATGATAATAATCGGAAGAAATTTCAACGACCGCTTCGTCCGAACGCGTCATTGTCGCAGAATCGAACTTCCAACCGTTTATTTCGTTTTCTTCTTCGAAATCGAGCGACTTATATTGAGTTTTTTCGGCAGTTTTGAATACACCGCTACCTGTAACGGAAGCGGCGCGTTCGTTTGCCTTTGCGGAAATCGTCGCGCCGCTTACGCAGGCTATTACAGCCAGCGCAAGCATCGAGATAATTCCTTTTTTAGGCCTTTTAATCATTTATAAATACCCTTTATTCAATTCTTTTCGGCGTATTTTTTCGTCGCAACCGCCGCGACGATAATTATCGCGAAAAGCGTGATTATCGCAATAGCGTTTACGTCGGACTTACAACCCTTTTCCTTCGGAGCGACGTAATCGGGGTCTTTCGCGTTGCAGTTTTTGCACACGCCGTTTTTATAATCGTGTCCCGTAGCCGCCTCGATAAGTTCGTCGGCAGTGGTTTCGGTATAGGTTTCGCCGTCTTTTACGAATAATTTATTGCAACGGTCGCATTTATAATGTTCTTTAACGCCGTTTTCTTCGCAAGTCGCAGCGACGGCTTCGACGAATTTATAGTCGTGTCCGAGCGCGACGATAACGAGTTCTTCGTCGCTTGCAATAACGTACCCGTCGCCGTCTTCGAGAAGTTTTTTGTTACAATCGGAACATACGAAATGGGCTTTTATTCCGCTTTCGGTGCAGGTAGCCGCTTTACCGTCAACCGCAGATACGTTTTTATGATTGTCTTCGTTTACCGTGGTTTCTTGTTCGTCCTTTTCGTCGTGGCATTTGGAACATACCAATTTGACTTTGCCTTTTATGACACAGGTTGCCTCGGTAACCGTTACGACTTCGTACTTATGTCCGCCTTCGATACCCGTACCTTCGAGCGTGATTTCGTCGCTTACGGCGTCGCACAATTTACAAGAATATCTTACCACTTCGTCCACGTTGTTACAAGCGCGTTTCGTTACTATCGTAGGATGTTCTTCATCCCATTCGTGGCGGAAATCACCGTCGTAAACGGTTTCTTCGCCGCATGCTTTGCACGTTTTGGACCATTTGTCTTTAACGGTGCAACTTCCTTGCTCTTTAAGCGTTGCGTTGCCCCAATCGTGATCTGCCGTATGCGCAATCGTCGTTCCGCAGATTTCGCAATCGTAATCTTTGCAATCGTAATGAGTGCTCGGCAATTTATGCTCTTTATCGCATATCTTCGCTTTAATCGACGGAGCAGCCGTAGAACCGTTGAATACTATACTCGCCGCGCCGCCGAGCCCGTTATGGGTGGCTTCGTTGGCGTTTTTATTGAGTTGTTCTACCGAAAGCGTTCCGCTCGTAAATAACTCCCCGTCAATAAACGCGAACGCGAATATCGAGCCGTCGTCGTTTTTCATTACGCCGACTTCATAATAGTGCTTTTCGTTAAGATTGACGTTCAGCGACAGAGCGCTTACAAAGGTTATCACCTTTCCGTCGGTAGACTTGTAATTGATACGCAAATTCTTCGCCCCTGCCGAGAATTTGAACTGGAAACCGATACCCCATGAGCCGTTTTCGTGGGCGGCAAGATAAACGTAACCGTCTCGAACCGAATTAGCCCATTCTTCTATCGTAAGGCTGAAACCTACAAGCATATTCGCGAATTCGGAATGTCCTTCGTCGTATTGATAATTTTTGTCGCCGAGTTTGTTAGTGTTAAGCAAATAGGTATTGCCGTACTTGATTCCGTCGGTATACTCGTTGTAAATGCGTCCCATTTCGGACATTTCGTCGTCTGCATGGAAATCGGAATAAACGTATTTATTCAATTTATCGCTTGCAAGAATCTCGTCCATATCGTCGGCGGTATAGGGGATTCTGTAACCGCACACCGAACAGGTCTTCGCGCCGGCGGCGATAGTATGATCCGCTTTGGGCACCGCTTCCGTCTTCGTCGCGTTGCATATCGTACAGGTATAGGTTTTTACGCCTTCCGCATTACACGTCGCGGGCGTCGTTATTTCACCATCGTTCCAGGTATGAACGCCTGCTTGCTTTTTGCATACCGAGCAGGTTTTTTCGCAACCTTCGCCTTCCCATTGATGTCCCGTGCCCTCTACCGTATCTCCGCAAGTAGTACAAACTCTCGCTTCGCACGGGTACGAACCCGTTTCAAACGTATGCTCGGTAGTCGCTTTTTCTACGTGTCCGCAGTCGCAAACTCTGTCGTGGCAAGTAAAGTTATCGGCATAAGTGTGATTTACCCCGTCGCAATCGACTAACTTCCATGCAGTATCTACACGTTTGAAAATATAATCTTTGGTAAACACGCAGTTATCGAATTTGGTTCCGCTTTTCAATACAATTCTGTTACCCTCGTCGAGATTGTTCGGCAAAGTAATTATCAAAACGGTAGCCTGTTCGTTTCCTTTAGAGGCACTTGATTTTTGCAATTTAACGCCGCTTATCGACGATTTCGTTCCTTTAGAATCGTAACATTCAACCGTTACGGATTGATTCAAGAATACGTCTTTTACATAATAATTGTCAAGATTTTCAAGTCCGAACGCATAAATGGTTTTTGCGTTACCGCTCCTATAAGTCGAAAGTTCTACGGGAATGGCGGATTCTTCCGTAAATAACCAATTGCTGCCGTTAAAAGTTAAAGTATAATCTTGTGTAAGTTTATATTTATTCCCTAAAATCGTGCCCGCAGGTATAGTAAAAGTATCGCCCGCTACCGCATTGGGGCTTATATTTATATAAATGCAGGGGTGGGTGCTCGCTACATCTCCCCTTCTGCGGTCGCTCGTTGCACCAAGACTTTGGGTAACCCCCTCCGTTTTAGCCGTCGCATATTGCAGGCTTATTTGTCTTTGAGTAACCTCTCCGCCCGAAGTATAATCGACCTGAACGTCGGCTAACTCTTCGTTAACGTTAAAACCTAAACTCGCGCCGTCGATTCTCCAATAAAAGTACATTACAGACGCGTTGTTTGAACGAAACCCCGTTAAATAGGTGTCTTCGTACGTCGTTTCGTCGGCGGCTTTCGCCTTGTACGACGTTTTGTTTACGGTCGCAATGCCCATAATCGTCGCCAGAGCAACGAAAACGGAAAGCAATGCAATCGTCAATTTTTTTGCTACGTTTTTTGTCATTTTTCCTTCTCCCTAATTTTTTTATTTTCTTATAAAGGGTTTTCTCGTCGCAAGACGAGAAAGGGGTACCCCTTTGCGGCTTAAATTATCCGCTCTCGCCGACATTATACCACGCGAAAACGACGATTTCAAGACCCCTTTAGGTTTTAATGTTTGTTTTTTTGTTGTTTTATAAATTTTTACATACTAATTTATTGACTTTTTTACGCCGGACCTATATAATCGGACTATGAGCGTTTCGGATAATATTATTTTGTTCAGTTTTTCGGCGTACAATTTTTCGGATACGGCTAAACTCCGCACGATGGATTATCACAGCCATAACTCTTTGGAACTTTCGTACGTTACGGAAGGCGAACTGCTGTTTGAATACTACGACAAAAACGGCGATTACGAATCGTTTTACCTGCACAAAAACCAGTTTGCGATAGTAAAACCATACGTTATGCATAAAACTTCGGTAACGATCGGTTTACAGTCTTACGGCGTGGAATTCGTCGGGAACACGGATATAGTCAAATACATCAAGGAAAGCAATTTCGTAAACGGTTTCGGCAAAGCGGCGAAAAAACTGCTGGATAAAGACAACGACATAATCGTTTTGCAGGATACCGAAAACGTGTTCAATACTCTTTTACAATTCAAAAATTATACTAAAAATACGCCGTATTCCGACGTATTGTTTGAACTCGATATTAAAAAATTATTCGTGCAGATTCTTTTATGCTCCGAAAAAGTCGGAACGGGCAACACATACAATCTGTACGTCAATAAAGCCCTCAGATATATCAAACAAAACTTCAATCGCGACATATCCACCGACGACGTAGCAGCATATTTAGATATTTCGGCGGTGTACTTTCAAAAAATATTTCATTCCGCCACGGGTGAAAAATTCAACAGATACCTGAATAAGCAACGGATAAACTACGCCGTCAACTTGTTGCAGAACACGAACTATTCGCTTAAAAAAATCGCGTCGATGGTCGGATACAACAGTCTGCAGAACTTTATCGGAAATTTCAAACGCATCATGCAGACTTCGCCGTCCGAATACAAAAACGGAGTTTTCGACGGTTTCAAAACGAGCAACGACAGTTATATAAACGAAATCTACCGCGAAACCGTATTCAAATCTCAATAGTAGCCGGTCAAGAATAAAAAGAGCCCGGTTGAACTTCCAAGTTCAGCCAAGCCCTTTCTTCGTGTATAAAACAGGCGGTCGGGCATATGCCCGACCGCCTTGTTTTATTTTGTAAAGTTCGTATCTACGAATTCGCAGAAATCGACGTATTTCATCGGCTTTGCGAAATAATATCCCTGAATGACGTCGCACCCGAAACTTTCGAGCATTATCATATCGTCGCGGGTTTCAACGCCTTCCTGTGTGACTTTCGCGCCGAGTTTTTTCAGCATGCCGATAACGCTTTTGAGAAGTGTCTTGTCTCTGTCGTCCGAAATGCCCTTGCCGAGGAAGAATTTATCGAGTTTGATCTCGTCCATTTCGATAGTTTTGAGAATGTTATAAGACGAATACCCCGTACCAAAGTCGTCTATCGAACATAAAAGCCCGTTTTCGTGCAGTCGCGAAACGATGTCTTTAAGAAATTCATAATTTTCGTAGGCGAAACTCTCGGTGAATTCAAGAGTGATAAACCCGTCTTTTATGTTGAATTTCTTCTTTATTCTGATATAGTAATCGACGAAGTCCGGCTGAATGGCGGTTACCCTGGATACGTTTACCGAAACGGGATAGCATATCTTTCTTTCGGCTATCCTGCCGGCGATATTCTCGCAAGCCTTAAAGAAGACGAACCTGTCGAGTTTGGATATAAACCCGTCTTCTTCAAAAACCGACAGGAACTCGTTAGGACCTCTGTACTTGCCGATTTTCGGATCGTACCATCTGATAAGGATTTCCGCGCCGTCCATATTCTTTGCCCTTAAATTATACTTTGGCTGATAAAACAGGTGGAATTCATTGCCCGCCAGCGCGCTTTCCATACGGCTTTCGATTTCGGCTTTTCTGACGTAATTTTCGCGTAATATGTCCTCGTAAAAAGTTATGCTGAAAGCCCCGACGGTTACCGCGGCGGCCTTTTTGACCATGCGCAGTTTATCGAGCATAGATGCGACGGACTGTCTGACGTCCTTTTCGACCTCATATACGGCGAATGCGACGTTGACCCTGTAATCGTCGCCCAGACCGTCGAACGAACGAAGTCTTAAATACGCACCGTTAAGTCTCTCGGTAAACGCCTGACGGTCGCGGTAGTGCAGGAAGAGGTAGAACTCTCCGTCGCCCGCGTAAGCGAAAGTTTCCTCGGCAAACAAACCTCTGCGAACGGCTGCCGAACAATATTTGGCAAGTTCTTCGCCGGCATTGTCGCCGTATTTTTCGTTGACGTAGCCGAAGTTGTTGATTTTAAGCGATACGATTGCGAAATTCGCCCCGCCGTGACGTTTCATTATACCTTCGACGTCTTTTTCAAATTTCCCGGTAGTAGGGCAATTCAGCGCGGCGTTATAAGATTCCGACATATATTCGCGGCGTTTCGATGCGGATATATTGATAAAGGTAGCGGCGACCGCCACGACCATACACGCGGCAAGCCCCAAAAGCGCGCTTAGCACGCTGTTCATCATAGCGCTGCTTTCGCCGCTTATTTTATCCGCCGAATACACGCATGCGAGCGACATGTTGCCGTTTTCGCTGCCGAAAGAATTTATCGTAAGAACGTAGTACTTTGAATTTTTTGAAAACACGAACGACGAATTCTTACCGCCCGACAAGGCGTCGACGGCGGATTGCAATTTCGCCCCGTCGGAAAAAATCGTCGCGAAGATACCGCTTTGCACGGATTCGTTGCCGACCGTAAACGTATCGGTGTTTTCGTCGCGATCGACGATTTTACCGTCGTGTTTTATAAGCAGAGAAAATTCGGCGAGCGCGACGCTGTTTATCTTTTCGCCGTCGTCGCCTGTCTTATAATTTTCGATCGAAACCGCCGCACGCTCGAAAACAAGCACTATACCGTCGAGCTCGGTCGAGTTTTCAACGTTTTCGGCAATCGCGATCGACATTTTGGTATTATCGTACTGAAACGCCCTTGATATTGTGCCGACGGCGTTCACAGATTCGCGTATTTCGGCGTAAGACGATAACGCGCTGCCGTTCCAGTCGGTTATCGCATCGCCTTTATAGTACCCTATATCGACAAGGTATTCGTTTCGCCATTCCGCAAGAAAGGCGTCTTTTACCTGCGATACCGTCGCCCCGCCTTCGGTCGCAGACAATTTATCCGCAAGGAACTTCGTCTCGCGTTTGAGATCGTCGCACTGCGCGGCGATATAACGCGATTGTTCGAGCGCGTAAAATTCTGCCTGATCGGAAATTCTCTTATTGAGCGAATTTCTGTAATCCGATACCAACGCAGTGATATGTACGAAAAAGAATACGCATATTACGGTCGCTATCGCCATCAGAATTTCGCCGATATATTTTGAAAAGAATTTTTTCATTCGCCGTCGCGTCTCCTTTTTTCGTCTTCCTGTTTAAGCCGTTCCACTTCTTCGTCTATACGCCGCCTGATTTCGGCGTCTTTTTCGTTTTCCGCTTTATCGTCGTCGCGCAGAGCGTGTACGATTTCCGGTATATAAACGAATGCGCATGCGCCGATGAACGTCGCCGCGATAAGTATAAGCCCTATCGGAGAGGCAAACACCCGCCCGAAAAACGTGAATACGGGCAAATTTTTTACATAGACCGCAACCACGGCGTCTTCCGTGACGACAAGCCTGTCTGCGGCGGGGTTAGCGTCGCCTTTCGTAACGTATCCGTTTTCTTCGACAACGGTTATTCTGTGCGTGACAAGATTGCCGTATACGGGCGAGGTTTCGTCTTTGCACATATATGTCACAACCGTACCGATACCGAGGTTTTTACCGTCGGACTTTCTGACGAGTATATAACTTTTTGCGGGAATAGCCGTCTCCATACTGCCAGTTTCCACCCGCATTACGGCATAGCCGAAGATAAAAGTCGGAGAATTGCTCTTTTTATTGACGAGCGCGGTAATCACCGCCGCGATTATCAGCGCGGCGATTATGACGAGCGACGCCCACGTTATTATTTTTTTTAATAAAGCAAATCCTTTTTTCATCCGATACCCGCGCAAGACTTCAACGGTTTATTCTTCGTGTTCCTGTTCGTCGCGGATAAAGTCCGCGCTGTCGTCGACGCCGTATTTTGACGGCTCCGAATAATCCCTGCCCGGTCTGACGATCTTCTCTATCTTTTCGGCGGTACGCAACGCGCTTTCGGAAACCTCTTCGGTTCCGACGGATTGCGGCGTCGCGGGTATTCCGCTCAATATCGTCTCGCCCTCGGCGACGGAAATTTTCTCCGCGGTCGCGGCGGCAACCTCGTTGAGATCGCTGCGTCTGACGCCGAAAGACGGCAGTTCGTCGAAGACAAACCCCGCAGGCGGTTTTCTTGTCGTAACCGTATTGCGTATCCAGCCCTTCGACACCATTTCCTCAAACGGAACGGCGGCATAATCTTCGGCTTTTATCTCTGCGGGCGGAGTCTTCCTCGGTCTGAGACCGTTTTCGTCCGCAATCATATTTATGAGTTCGACGGCGTACTTCACGCCCCTGTCGCTCTTTATCCTAATTTTCGACGGAGTATCCGCAAGTCGTCTGACGTCGGACACGTCCTCGATGCCGAATTTTTTATCGGGCAAAGCAGGATTCAATGCCAGATAGACTTTAAGCGATTTTTCGTTTACTGATACTCGGGTCAGAATTTTTCTGCCCGCATTGAAAGTCGCAAACCTGCGGCTTATACGCATTCTGACTTTATCGTAAGAAAGCAACGCATTCGCGACTGCGGCAAAACGCGCTTTGTTTTTCTCGTCAGCCATACGGATTCTTGCGTCGAACGAAGTCGTTTTTCTGACGTACGCGGTTTCTTTTTCGGTTTCGTCCGCCGCGAGCGCGACGGCAAGCGCGAATGCGATTTTATCGTCGTCGTCGATTTCGTCGGTTACGGTCTCGGCAAAATCTTCGTTTATCGCCCCGTGCGAAAAATCTTTTACGACCGAATAATTCGGGCGGACGAAAGAGGTGTTTTCCTCTTCGCCGTAACCGTCTTCGGCGTGACGGCGGAAAGCGATATATTGAGCCGTCGACCACTCGTAAATTTCTTTAATGTGTTCGTCGGAAACGTCTTTAAGCGTTTCGCTTACGGTTATACCGTACCCGGCGTCGTCGTAACTCTCTATGAATTCCCACAGCGCGAGACATTCGCGGAAATATTTGTTTTTGATAATAGCGTTCGTTCGCATTATCGGCGGACGGACGAAATTTCTGTCCATCGATTTACAGAACGACGAATTGACGTAGCCTGTGACTATATCGTTAAGTCTCTCTACCCTTTTCCATACGCCGGTATCGAAGACGGTGTTTTTCACGTCCGCGCCGTCGCTGCGTTTAGCGTATTCGATTACAAGTTTTATTCTGCCCTTACCGTCGCCGTCGGTAAAGTTGTTTTCAAATTCGAGCGTCTCGGTCTCTTCGTCGACGCCTTTCGTCTTAGCCACGTTATAGCGGCGGCTGACGAACATATACAATCTGTTTACGAGCGTGTTGAGAAACTTATTTTCATACGTCATGAGCGAATCTTCGCGGAAGACGTTAAGCATCTTCATAGGCGTGACTTCGCCGTTGTCGTTCATGCGGATCATGTCCGTATGTCTGCCGAGATGAGTTATAGACCTGCCCGAAATTTTCTTTGTAAGTTCTATCGGCAGAACCTCTTCGGTTTCGGCGATATAGTGCCTCGGATTACGGATAAGCGCGTCGATCGAATTAAGACAGTCTTCTATAGCCTTAACCCATATTTCGTCGATAGACCGCAACATGTATTTTTTCGACAGTCTGACCGAACCTTCACCCTCGCTTATAGCCGTAAGAGCGTTCGCCCAGACGTTTTCGGCAGACAAAAGGTCATTGACCTTTTTAAGCGTCTCGTCGTAATCGTTTACGCGGGCGGCATTGACGCGATTTTCGTTATGATTTTCGGACTTTACTTCGCCGATTTCGGGTACGGGCTTAACGTCTTTACGGACTACCCTTATAAGTCCCCTCGCGACGAGGTTGTCGAACGAATCGTGTTTGAAATGTTCGGCAAGAACGGGAAGTTGTTCGTCGGTTCTCTTTTTTAATCCCAGATTTTCGGCGGCTGTTCCGATAAGCCTTAAAGCATGACGTTTCGCGCCTTCGCTGCGGATATAAAGCAACGTCGGAGTAGTCGCGCGACTCTTTACGTTTGCGGCGTTTTTCGCCTTATATCTGCCGTTTTCGATCGTTTCGGGGTCGAGCGCAAGGTAAACGCGCAACGATTTTCCGACTATGGTTATATATGCAATGCGACTTCTGCCCGCCGAAAACGTAACGCCCGACCAGCCCGTTCTGGCGCGGACTTTTTCAAACGACAAAAGCGCGGTGGCTATATCGGCGTAATATTCTTTGACGTTCTGATCGGATAAAAGAAGTTTAGCCGTAAAGGAGCGATCGAATTTAAGTTTAAGCGTCCAATCGGAAAAAGCGGCGGAAGTCTTTTCTTCCGTCGCGGCAGTTTTTCCGCTTAAACGTTCTTTGATGTTTAACATTTTCGCTCCTGTAAAATATAATCGTAATTACCTTACGGAAATTCACCCTGCCGGGAGTAGGCTCTCCCGATGAAACGGGAGAGGTGGCACGCGTAGCGTGACGGTTTTTTCTGTCTCTGCGAGGGAGAACGAAATTCGACCGCGGCAGTCCCTTTATTAGGGGTACGGGAGTAACCGCTCCGCGGTAAACCACCCTCCCGTGAGATTGCCACGACCCGCAAGCGGGTCTCGCAATGACAATGGTTATACTAATGTTGCGTCGCCATGCTCCTCGCAATGTCAATGAAAACATGCGATGACAGAAAACCCGTCGGCTTTCCGTCAATACATCTTCTGCAAGGTCAGCAGATAGTTGATACTCTCTTTCATTACGCCCTTGCCGAACAACGAATCGAGATACGTCACCAGAGGTCTTATTTCGTCGCGGATAAGCGACAGATTGAGACTTTCAAACTTACGGAAAACCTTCGTCGCAAGAATATAGTCGACGCCTTCCGCCTCGTTTCCGCCGCATGCGACGTAAACGGGTACGAAACGTTTCAACTGTTTCATTATACGGTTACCGAACGCTATGCGGAATTTATCTATTACATAATTGTCGAGTTTGCCGATTTTATCAAGAGCGTCTTCGCTGACGGCGAATTCCTCTTCGGCTTTTTCGTAAAGTGCCTCGACTTCGCCGTAAGAAACCCTTTTCGCGCTTGTCGCTGGCGCATCGAACGGTATGCCTTTGTTATCGAGGTTTATGACGAACGCTCTGTCGTAGACCTTATCGGAAACCGAGAAAGTCGAATCGTCGTTGTTGATCGTGCCGACGTACCAGACGTTCTGCGGAATTTTAAGATTGCCTTCGTCGAGACGCGCGGGGTCGTTGTTCCAACTTGACGGAACAAGTTCTATCTTCCATTCGTTCGGATCGGGCATTTCGAGTACCGAAAGCATTTCGGCAAAGTAATACTCTACCCTCGCGATGTTCATTTCGTCGAGGATTATAAGGTTAAGATCGTCGTTATAGCCCGCCTCGTAAATACGGCGCAGAACTTCGGTTTCGTTAAACTTCTTCGTGAATTCGTTGAAATATCCGAAAAGTTCGTTGCGGTCTCTCCATGACGGCTGAACGGACGCTATCGTCGCGTCGTTTTTGAAGAACTTACCCATAACGTACGGGAGCGAAGTTTTACCCGTACCGGATATACCTTGCAAAATCAGAAGTTTCGTCGCCGCAAAACCCGCTATCGTAAGGCGGATCGTGCGGATGTCGTAATAAAGTCCGTTATTGTAGCACGCATAATTGCGTATGTCTTCGCAAAGGGCTTTCAATGACACGGGGTCGTCGTAAGACGGAGACCGGAAGAACGCGTATTTTTCGTCGACGGCGGCAAGACGCTGAAATCTGCAAGCCCCAAGCGCGGTTCCTGATTTTCCGTCTTCTCCGCTCGCGGTTTCGTCGGCGTTTTTCATCTCTTCTTCGAGCGTCTTTTTCATCTGTTCGTAAGAAAGACCCGCCTGCG
>ERZ808246.1248-NODE-1248-length-18742-cov-15.949377_pt1 | contig 18742 bp, 15 predicted proteins | sample MGYA00521083_ERZ808246 | MGnify/ENA primary metagenome ERZ808246 (study PRJEB31516, sample SAMN03275577) | gut metagenome | biome: mammalia-associated habitat; material: feces | host: Papio cynocephalus | place: Kenya | collected 2012-07-07 ... | reverse complement strand
GCGTAATTTGAGATAGGCGGGAATCCTGTTTACACAAGATTCGAGGAACTCTCGTAAAAACCATTTAAATAAATTCGATATTGGTTTTCTTAAGCTTTTCTATGTGCTAAAAATTCTTCCTTTTGGCCAAAGATAGCAGAACTGGATCTGTTTTTAGGGGATCCACACTGTTAGAATCCCCCTATGGACGAAAAAGTTTCTTATCTAGAAATAAGAAAAGCCATTGCGAACGCTTTCATAGGGAATGAGAAAGAAGCTCTCGGAAGCTTGGAACCCGCCCTCCTTTATAACGACAAAGAAGGGAACGTCAAAGTCCTTAATGCCCTTCAAGATGAACTGCTTAAATGCCTTTCTTTTTCGATGAGCGTCGCCTTTATCACCAAAGGTGGCTATCAACTCTTTAAGGAGACCTTTAAAACTTTAAAAGAAAAAGGCATACGGGGAAGGATCCTCACGACCGATTATCTTTCTTTTACCGACCCCTCCGCCCTTCTAGACATCCAAGAGAACTTCCCTAACATCGAAGTGCGTATCTTTAAGACGAATAATGAGCCTTTTGGCTTTCATACGAAAGGATACATCTTTGAAGAAAAAGGCTCGGAAGGAAAGTACTTCAAAGCCATCATCGGCTCTAGCAATCTCACCGATAAAGCCCTTACCACCAATAAGGAATGGAACACTTCCTTGACCTCCACCAAAGATGGAGCCTTTTTGAAAACGCTTCTCTTCCAATTCAATGAGCTATGGGACAAAGCAACTCTTTTGAAAGACTATATCGAGCAATACAAGAAGATATACGAAGAAAACAAGAAAGCAGCTTCTCTATCTATAACCCCGTCCACAAAAAACGAAATATTATCGCCAAATCCCATGCAAATCGCTTTTACGAAGAGTCTTTCCGAAAGCGTGAAGCGCGGCGATAGAAGAGGCTTACTCATCTCCGCAACAGGAACTGGGAAGACCTATGCATCCGCCTTTGGAATACGAGAGATCAACCCCAAAAGAGTGCTCTTTTTGGCGCATCGCGCCCTTCTTTTGTCGCAAGGCATTCTTTCTTATAAGAGGGTGATGGGAAAAGAAAAAAGATTCCTTCTTTTCACTGGCGAAAGCAAAGAAAGGAATATCGAAAAAGCAGACTTTGTCTTCGCCACTTCCGAACTCATAGGAAGAGAGGATGTCTTGAAAACGATCCCCAAAGATTCGTTCGACTTTATCGTGATTGACGAGGTTCATAAAGCGGCCTCCCCCACCTATCAAAGAATCATCCATCGCTTTGAACCGGAATATCTTCTAGGAATGACTGCCACGCCTGAAAGAACAGACGATGCCAATGCTATCTTTTCTCTTTTTGACCACAACATCCTCTATGAAATTCGTTTAAAGGACGCTTTGGAAGAAGACCTCCTTTGCCCCTTCCATTATTACGGCGTTACCGATTTGAAGGGCATTAACGACGAAACTTACGACAAGAAAGACTTCTCAAAGCTCTATAGCGAAGAACGTATCGACTATATCATCAATGAATCGCGGTTTTATGGCTATGATGGCCCCCGTTTAAAAGGCCTTATCTTCGTTTCTAGAGAAGAAGACGGGAGGCTTCTTTCGAAAAAACTTTACGAAAGAGGCTATAAAACCCGCTTTTTGTCCGGAAAAGACAAGACCGCAGAACGGGAGGAGGCTATTAGACTTCTAGAAAAAGACGAAAAAAGCGATGGTTCTTATCTCGACTTCATCATCACCATCGACATATTTAACGAAGGCGTCGATATTCCTTCTATCAACCAGGTGTTGCTACTTCGACCCACAGAATCTTCTATCATCTTCATCCAGCAACTCGGTCGCGGCCTAAGAAAGAGCCCGACAAAGCATTTCGTCAACATCATCGATTTTATCGGCAATTACGATACAAACTTCATGATTCCGAAAGCGTTCTCCTATAACGGCGATAAGGAAGCCGCTCGAAAAGTCCTGGTACATGGAGGCAACCTTCCTGGCATTAGCACTGTCGAATTCGATGAAATCGCCAAAGAAAGAATCTTCCATGCCATTGCCAAGACTTCCTTCAGCACCAAAGAAGAATTTAAAACGGCCGTTTTATCCTTAGCGAATAAACTTCATCGCTTGCCAAGCTATCAGGACTTTCTTGCCTATACGGATTTTGAGCCGAACCGCATCATTGAGAAATACGGTTCTTATCCCGCTTTCTTAAAGACGATCGAGAAAACGCTGCCTCGTTTCATTACTCTCCCCCTCTTCTCCAAATTTGAGCTTTCGATATTGGATGTCATTGGGAACGCTTTAGGAGGGGGCATTCGAGTCGAAGAACCTCTTCTTCTCCTTTCGCTCATCGAAGGAAAAAATTTAAAAGAATTCGAAGAGGACCTTTTTAAAACCTATGGCAAAATCATCGAACCCCTGAAATGGAACACCATCAAGAAGGTTTTTGAAGGAAAGTGGGACCCTTACTATTCTTTGGCGATCACCCAAGGGAATTTCGAACTCGTTGAAGCCTTTCGCAAAGCGCTCCAAACCAACAAACGCTTCTTTCAAGAGGTCCGTTCTTTGCTTCTTTATGAAATCGATAGAGCAAACCGCCTCTTCTTTCCCCTTTACGAAGGCACGGATCTTTCTCTTTTTAAGCAATATAGCTACAAAGAGGTTTGCCTCGCCCTCAACTATGAGAAAAACCTGACCGCCGTAATTGGAGGCTATAAGTTCGACAAGAGAACAAATACCTTCCCCATATTCGTAAACTATGACAAGGATCCAAACCTTGAAAGCAGCACCAACTACTTCGATAAATTCATCAACGAACGCCTTTTTTCTTGGGAAAGCAAGAAGAAACGGCATCTTGATAGCAGAGAATTCGATCCTCTCCTTCGGCCCACTTCCCCTCAAGCGCAAATCTATCTCTTCGTCCGAAAGGCGAATAAAGACAAAGACAACGACGCCAAGAAGTTTTTCTTCCTAGGCAAAATAAAGCCCATCGGAGAAGCGAAAGAAGTCCTCCGAGAAGTAGAAGAAAAAGGACAAAAGAAGCCATTATCCTATGTGGATATCAATTTCCTTTTGGAAAAAGAAGTTCGAAAAGACATCTACGATTATCTGACTGCCAATATAAAAGAGAGGGAAGAGTAATGAAAACGATCAAGGTTGTGGCAGCCGTCATCAAAAAAGGAAATCTTCTTTTTTGCACAGAACGCGGCTATGGCGAATTCATCCATAAATGGGAGTTCCCAGGCGGCAAGCTCGAAGAAGGAGAAAAAGACGAAGACGCCCTAAAACGAGAGATAAAAGAAGAGCTCGACGCTTCGATCGAAATAGACGCATACGTTGGTAAAATCGAATGGGACTATCCCTCTTTCCATCTTGATATGAATGTCTATCTTTGTCATTTACTGAATCCCCACCTCGAGCTTCTTGAAGCGGAAAATGCCAAATGGCTTAGCAAAGAAAATATAGACAATGAAGATTGGCTTCCTGCTGATCGAGCCATTTTAGAGAGGCTCAAAGCTCTCATATAAGAGATATTTGCAAGGTTTTTTGAATTTTCGTCTTCCCCTTCCTTCTTTTAACCATTTCCTTCTTCTCCTTTCAAAAACGACAAACCCGTCCTTTTGTCGGTATGGTCTTTCTTCTTAGAATGCTACGCTTCTAGTAAAGGAGAAGAAAATATGTGCACCGCTTTAAGTTTCAAAACGCATGACACCTACTTCGGAAGAAATCTTGACTACGATTTCTCCTATGGCGAAAAAATCGCCATCGTTCCAAGAACACATCCTTTCCTTTTTCGTAATGGAACACGCCTCGAAAATCATTTCAGCATCATGGGCGTTGCCCATATGGATGGGGACTATCCACTTTACTATGATGCGATAAACGATGCCGGCTTAGGCATGGCTGGGCTCAATTTCGTCGGAAATGCCTTTTATCATAAGAAAAGCAAGACAAAAACGAACGTAGCCTCCTTTGAATTGATACCCTATATCCTCCTCCAAGCGAAAAGCGTCAAGGAAGCGACCAGTCTATTGGAAAAGATAGAAGTCACCGATGAAGCCTATAGCGAGCTCTTTCCTCCGAGCGCTCTCCATTGGCTTATTAGCGATCTAGAGGAATCTATTGTCTTGGAAGTGCAAAGAGATGGGATCCATATCTATCCCAATCCTTATGGTGTTTTGACCAATAATCCTCCCTTTTTGGAGCAAATAAATTCTTTGAACCTCTATTATGGACTTTCGTCGAAAGACCCAGAAAATACTTTAGCGCCCACTCTTTCAAAGAAGAAATTCTATAGTCGCGGATTAGGAACGATAGGATTGCCAGGCGACTTAACAAGCTCCTCCCGCTTCGTTAGGGCCGTCTTCGCTCGTTTCCATAGCGTCTCCCCCGCCGATGAATCTAGAAGCGTCCATCAATACTTCCACATCATGGGAATGGTGGAACAAGTGAGAGGCTTATGCGAAGTGAAAGAAGGCGAATACGAATATACGATCTACACTTCTTGCTATAATCTCTCCAAGGGGCTTTGCTATCTAAAAACCTACTATGGCGGAATCGAAAAGCCAATATCCTTCGAGAACAAAGAATATTGGCTCAAGTAACGAGAAGAAAAGGCTATTCGCCCTTATTTTTGTATTCGAAATCCGGTCTTTTAAGAAAACGGACTTGGATGTCTTTTGGCGCCTCGTAATCGAAGAAAATGCTATCCCCTTCCTTCTTCCAAGAGACTTTTACCTTTTTGCCGCGATAAAGCCTTTCGGCAGAAGCGCTTACGATGCCCTGAGGGAAGAAAGGCGAAAGAACAATTTCTTCCTTTTCCCAATCGGGGTTAATCTGTATCCCCGCCACATAGCGGACAAACACCATAATGAAACTCCCCCAAAAATGATGGTTCAAGGAAGTCACTATCGGCAAATAATATGGATTCTTCGGTTCCAAGGAACCGTCTTCCCTCTTTTGGAATTCCATCGTGAACTCTTCCCAAAGGGTTTTTTCGCCAAGTTTTTCGATATAGCCAAAAGAAGGATAGGAATCTTGTTCGATAAGCTTTAAAGCCAATTCCAAGTCGCCATGTCGAGCCAAGGTTTCCCAAAGCCTTCTTGCGCCTAAAACGCCCACGCGGAAATGATCATCATCTCGATGAATGAGATCAAGAAGCATCGGATAAAGCCTTTCGTCTTCTTTCTTTAGGAGAATGCCCGATTCCAAAAGCATGGATAAGGAGGTTTGGGTAAGCGTCCTTGGGTCAACCTTATCGCCATCGAAAAAGAAAGCTTTTCGGAAGGCCTTTTCCCAACGCGTCGCGAGGTCTCTTGCCAATTTCTCTTGCTCTTTGTAACCGATTTTCCGGAACATCTTTTCCGCTTTAAGAGCCATCATAATGCACGTCAAAGTGTCCGTGATCCATAAAGGCGTTTTGAAGTCCCCAGAGACGCGATCGACTTCGCACCAATCGCCTAAGCCATATGCCAAAAGCCCATTCCCATCTTCTTTTGTCAAAGCGTAGCGAAGGTATTTTTCCATCGCTGGAGCGGCTTCCGAAATGATAGAAGGATCGCGCTCATATTGGTAAACGCTATAAGGGATTTCGAAAAGAGCCATATCCCAAGCAGGACCATTCCCCCACGCAAAACCCCATCCCGAGGTTGGAATGATACCAGGCAAAGCCCCATTAGGAAGTTGAACACCAATAAAACTATGAAGGTATTCTTTTAAGGATGCTCCTAAATCGGCGCTCCAACAAAAATAATCCGCCGATAGAGCGATATCCCCCGTCCACCCATTCTTTTCGCGGTGCGGGCAATCGGTGGGGAAATAGAAGAAATTGCTATCCATGCTGTTAATCGCCATCTCATAAAGGTGGTTCATCCTTTCATCGCTCGAAGTAAAGGACGCGACGTGTTTAAAATCGCTCCGAGCAACGAGCATCGTCAATAAAGAAGGCGTCGCTTGTTCCTCTTTGACGCCCATCACTTTGGCGTAGCGGTAGCCGAAATAGCAAAAAGAAGGAACATAGGTTTCTTCTTTGCCACTTCCCACAAATTCAATATGTTGATTGAAGCCCTTCAATGTACGCTTCCCAAAGCCGATATTGGCCATATTCAAATCGCCATTTGATAGAAGCTCGCCAAAATCAATCGCGATTTGCTGGTTTTTTTCGCTTTTTAAGGAAAGGCGCGCAAAGCCAGCCGCATTCTTGGGGAAGATATAAAGATAACCATCTTTCACCTTGCGGATCGCGATAGGCGAAAGCTCCTCCTCGATGCGAATGGGATCGGCGTAACATAGACGGAGTTCGCCTTTAGGAGCCTCGCTTTCGAAGACGTTCTTCCAAGACGAGTCGTCAAAATCGGCTTCATTCCATCCTTCTATTTCGAGATTGGCATCATACCTTTCGCCCGCCCTAAGATCATCGAATAGAATGGGAGAAGGGTGGGTCTTAATGGAGGTATCCGCTTCAAAAGCCAAAGAGCCATCCATCATAAAGGCAAAAGCAAGCTTCGGCGCACTCCGAAAGGAGGCTTTCTCCATGTCCCAAATAGAACCGCCTTCATTATTCAAAAAGCCATTGCCAAGAAGGAAGGCAAAGACGTTCTTTCCTTCCTTCAAATAAGGCGTTACATCATAAGCATCGAAATAGACAATCTCATCCGGATTCGAGATATAAGGCGCCAATAGACCTTTGGTAATCTCCCTTCCATTGATCCAAAGGCGATAAAAGCCAAGGCCCGAAACGGTAAGACTAGCCTCTTTCGGGAGCTTTTCTAGCGCAAAATCTTTTCTTAGATACGGAGCATTGACGAATTTATCAAATCGAGAGAACTCTTTGGTAGCAGAAACAAATTTTTTGGACAACATATTTTCTCCTTGTGCTTTTATCTTAATAAACAGGCGTTAGAAAGTGCAATTGAGAGACCATCTTGGCCAAAAATATGAAAAAATAGGCACAATTGAGCAAACGATAGGCTATTTCTTTCCCTAATTTTTAAAATGTGCCAGCAAAACCCCAACAATCTTCTCTAGGAAGCATAGATTTTATACAGAAGATAATTTCGGATTCGGCGGGGAAGGACATGATAAATCCAAGCCAAGAAACGATCCTTGCTCCCGATGGAACGAGAATAGGGAAGGCGTTTCTTTTTTGATATTTTAAAGGCGCGCATCGCTATCTTGATAGGCTCGATGCCACCTTGCTCATCTTTGGAAACACTCGCTAAGCAATGCTTGAATGCGGCTTTATAGGGGCTATCTTCCTTTAATTGATCTTGTTCCCTGTTCTTCGTGAAATTGGTTTTCGCATCGCCTGGCTTAATCGAGCAAATCTGGATGCGATAGGGATAGACCTCAGGACGCAAGGAATCAAATAGCATGTCCATAGCCGCTTTCGAAGCGCTATAAAAGCCTTGGAATGGAAGAGGAATAACGCCGCCTATCGAAGAAGTGTTAATAATCTTGCCATTCCTTTGCTTTCGCATATAAGGAAGGACCGCCTTCGCCATTAAGAAAGCGCCAAAGAAACTAACATCAACTTGCTTTTTCGCTTTTTGGAGAGGCGTTTCTTCAAAGGGGCCAAAAATGCCAAATCCAGCGTTGTTCATGAGCACGTCGATTCTTCCATATTTCTCAATGACGTTCTTAACAACGCGCTCGCAATCTTCTTCCTTCGAAACATCGCCTACTTGATGAAAGATGCCATCCATTGCGAATTCCTGGTTTGAAAAACCACAGACAATATCGCCATTCTTAAGGAAAAGCTTCGCCATTTCTAAACCGAAGCCAGAGGACTCGCCAGTTATCAATACAACTCTTCCCGTTTTCAAGTTTTTCATAGAAACCTCCAAAACGTTAACACCTTTATTATAGTTCCATTCGGAAAGAAACACGAAAAGGAAGAGAAAGAGAATAGGGCTTCGATTCCTTTCTCTAAAACGCAATCAATTAATCTCATCGACATAAGAAACATACTCCAAGCTCGAAAGGGCTTCTATGATTTCTTTGTGCGACAACCTCTTCTTTTTTAAGGAAGTCAAAGAAACGCTATAAACGCTTAGGCCAGAGCCAACGTAGACCCTATTGATTTCGATATCATCGATATGAATATCCAATTTTCGAAGAGTGAAAATAAAATCCCGGAGCTTTGTCTTGTCCTTTAATTCCAAATGGATCTCGAAATGGTTGGATTTGTCTTTCAGTAAGATTTCTAAAAAGGGGGGGAACCGAAAGAATCAGGATAAGCGAAGCAAAAGCGCATGTCTTGACGAAATCGCGAAAGGAAAGCTCAAAGCCCTCCCAATCATGAATCTCTCGATGATTCGCGAAACAAATATCGTGTATAAGAAAACCTTCGACTATAGCAAAATATCGGAAGCTATCTATAGCATCTATCAAAGTCTAAAAATGACAAGAGCTCTTGAATGAACATTCATAAAGAAACAAGCTATTCAATGTGGGACTTCACCCAAGAAAGAAAAGCCATATAGGTTATTTCTCCAGAAGCAAGGCTAAGGAACTCTTGAATCACTTCTCGATCGGAAGCTTGAAAATCGAAGCTATTCGCTTTGAGACCTAAATACAAAACAGCAGATGCAATTCTCTTATTGCCATCTATAAAAGGATGATCCATCGCTAAGCCGAAAGAAAGGCGTGTTATCTTCTCGACGGCGGTCGGATAAAGATCTTGGGAAGCAAAAGTTTGTAACGGCGTATAAATCGAAGACTCTAGCATTCCTTCATCTCTGAGGCCCTGGCTCCCCCAAAATCATCAATAAGTTTCGCGTGAATATGAAGGACGTCGCCTTTTGAGAAATAGAAAATCATTTGGCCAGCTCCTCATAGACTTTGCGATGGTCCCGCTCCGATTCTTCAAGCATTTTGTCGAGATTTTTTCTATCCAAATACTGAATGCCGCTATTCTTAGCAATCCTAAAAGGAATGCTCTCTTCTCTTAAAGCCTGTTTTGCGAACATATTAAAAGCCGCATTCATCGTAAGCCCAAATTCAGAAAAAAGTTTCTCGGCTCTATCCTTTTCGTCTTTATCCATCCGAATTGTTACGTTTACATAAGCCATAAGTTGATCTCCTTTTTTTCCTAAAACAATAATAACGCTTGTAAAAAGAAAGCAATAGTGTTTTTCTTGTGTATTCTATGTGCATTTATCACTTTCTAAAAGATACTATTTCTATCTCTCTTTCAGATACTTAGCCTCTTCTTAAAAGAGCTCATGGCTTTTATGGAATGTTCTCTTTTTCTCTTCTTGGCGAATAAACCTTCTTGAAGAGTAAAAAGATAGTTTGAAAATCCAAAAATCTACACAAAAAGCCTACATTTTTAAATGTTTCCTAAAAATCTTTTAAAAGAGAGTAAATATTCATAGACCATTGTTCACCGTTATGTGAAAAATAACTCGGCTCCCTTCAATCGCCTTTTTCAAAATTACTTCCTCGCGCCAACGTTGTCACTTTCCCCATTTCTTTCCGGAAGATCTTTTTGAAGCTCTTCCCAAATAGGAAGCTTTGCATCAATGGAAGCAAAGAAACGTTCCATATCCTCATTCAATGACCGCATCTCTTCTACTGCATTCATTGCATGATCGGATAAGACGATTTTCCCGATTGAGGTTGAAAAGATAAACCGAAGGAAACGAAAACATTTTTTTCGGTAAGCGGCGTTTCCGAATTCCTTGTCCTCTAAAGGAAGTATCTCGTGCCCCGCCTTAAGAATCGCCCGATACGCTTCCACATTGGCATCAATGAGTTTATGGATGTATTCTTTGTCATTTTTTATCTTTTTAAGATTCCCGCCCGTCTTGTAGCAAGCAAACGTTAAAGGCAACATGAAAGCAGCATGGCAAAGGAGATAATCACCGATATTGGGCTCGTATTTCACTTTGTATTTGGTGTTGCTAAAAATTGCATCGATAAGCGCCTTGTTCCCATTCGGAAGAGGCCCAATGGTGATTTTCCTAAAATGCATCGACACAACCCGACCTTTCTCTCGATATCCCACGCTACTAGCGAAAGCGAACATCACGTTTTTCGTAGGAAGCCTCGCCGAAAGTTCCTTCGTTTTCACATTGTTTCCAACAAAGACGATATTCTTTGTCTTGTTTTCCTTTAGAACATCCAAGATGGAATCTATCTGGTTATAACGGACCACGACGAAAATAACATCGTAAATATCTTCTTTCCGAAGAGTCGTGATGACGGGTATTTTCGAAGCAGAAGTCCCGAAACGGAACTTATCTTTGATTCGCAACCCATTTTGCCGTATTTCATCGGCCCATTCGCCTCTCGCTAAAAGAGTCACGTCTTTCTTGTTTTTAAAAAGATCCCTAGCAAGATTAGAGCCCAGAACTCCAGCGCCAAAAATTAGAATATTCATAGCAAAAGCCCTCTTTTCATTTAAGATTTCGTATCCGTTTGACATTTCGATTCATAAACCTTCTTCCAACGAAACGGAAGGAAAGTTCTTTCAAAAATCCTATCTTTTGCCCATGCTCCAAAAGCAAGAGGTCTGGCAAATCGTAAACCCCTAAATCCCTAACGATGCCTTCCTTTTGGATATAGGTGTCACAAAAACAAAATTCGATCGGAGGATGGAGGAAGTCCTTTGTAGCCACGCCATATCCCATAAAGGAACCATCCGGATGAGGAGCGAATTCCCTTTGAAGGGAAGAAAGGTATTTCCTATCGAGAATGAATCCTTCGAGGTTATACCACTTCCCATTCACAGAAGCTTCGACATAGCTATGGAATATCTCGCGAGGTGCAACCCGATAAACAAAGCCAGTCATCACTCCTTTTTGAAGCTTTTTATCGATCGTAAACCCATGCATACGACAAGGTATCCCTGCGGCACGAAAAAGAGCCATAAGGAGAATCCCTTTGGTATTGCATTGGCCATAACCGTCTTTCAAGATGCGGCTCGCTTTCAAAGAGTCGCTTGCGTTATAGCCAAAAAGAATCTCATCTCTTACGAAATTGTAAATTGAAACCACTTTCTTATCTTCTTTTAAGTCACGCCACCCTCTTTTGGCAAAAAGCGTTTGGATGCCTTTCGAGCGATAATCCAATAACGACGTCTCCTTTAGAAGTTCATGTCGTTCCATTTTTAGATCTTTTCTTCCTTTTCGAAAACCATAAAATCCATCTTTAAGAAGTCGGTGACGTGATGCATTCTTTTTTAGATACCTTCATTCATTGCATTTAAAGGCCTTTCCAACGAGAGTATAACATAAATAAAACCATAGTTAGAATATGCTAACTCATTCAAATAATCCACTGCACAAAACACGAATGAAACACCCTTTTCGATGGCATCAAAAAGATTATTCACATATCAAGAAAAGCAAAGATACTATGTGTTATTTTATCCTTAACATATGGATATTTTACTTATCAAAAGAGAACCTTTGGCATCGCTATGGTTTTTCTATAACATTAGTTTGATAAACCTTGATAGGAGCAAAAAATGAAAATGCCACGCGACAAAAAAGAGTCGTTTTATTCCTTCGATGATAAAAACAAAGAAGTCGTTTTTCATCGTCATGACATGCCTTCTCCGTGGATGAACTATCTCACCAACGAGACTTTTTATACGATGATCTCTCAAGCGGGTGGGAACCTGAGTTGGTATAAATCACCTGAGATTTGGCGTATTGGTCGTTATGGCTTCTTCCTTACTCCTACCGATGCCCAAGGTCTATTCATCTATATCAAAGACAAAAAAACTGGCAAAGTATGGAACCCCTCTGTTCTCCCGACCAATACCCCTTTGGATTTCTTTGAGTCGCGCCATGGAAGGGGCTATAGCAAATTTCTCGCCAAAAAAGATGGCGTGACCATATCCTTAGTTGCCTTCGTCGGAAAGGAAAACGCCCTTATCTACCGTCTAAAGATTTCCAGCGATCATCCCGCCGACTTAGAAATCTATATCGCCAAAGAAATGGGGAACATGGAATACCTCCGCGAAATGCAATGGCAATGCTACACCAAACAAAGCAATAACATCTTCTATAGCAAAGAAGCCGATGCACTCGTTTACGACTACTTTATCGATGCCCAAGCACGCCCCCTAGAGACCCCCTACGTCTTTTTCACCTCGACTCTCCAAAGCAAATCTTATACCGGCATAAGGAAGGACTTCTTGGGCCCTTATCGCGATCTGTCGAATCCAGAAGCCATCGAAAAGGGGAAGTGCCCCAATACGGAACTTTTAGGAGGAGAGGGAATATTCGCTTTTTCGTACGCCTTAAAACTAGAAAAAGACGAAGAAAAGGATATCGCTTTTGTCTTAGGAACGATGGGTAAGAAAGAAGACATACCAAGCACCATACGTAGATTTAAAAGCCTTGGCTATTTAGATGAGCTTTATGATGGACTCCTTCAAAAATGGCAAGAGGTCGATGGCGCTTTCCACGTTACGACCAATGACAAAGAATTCGATAGAATGGCGAACATCTGGACGCCTTACCAAGCCTATATCAACTTCCTTGTATGCCGCGAAATATCCTTTTACGCAACAGGGACCGTCCGTGGTTTTGGGGTGCGCGATTCTTCCCAAGACGCCATTTCCCAAGTCTTATACCGCGGAGAACAGGTCAAAGAACGGATAAAGGAAATCATGAGCGAGCAATTTCAGTGTGGCAAAACGACGCACCGCTTCTACCACATCGAGAAAAAGCATTCCGACATCAGCGATCGAAGCGACGACCACCTTTGGATGATCTATACCGTCGATGAATACCTTAAAGAAACAGGAGACGATAGCTTCTTGCAAGAGAAAATCCCCTATTATGACGGAGGCGAAGGGACGGTTTTGGAACATCTTGAAGCCTCTATCCGCTTCACTTATGAGCATATGGGAAAAGACGATATCCCTTTGATGCTGGGAAGCGATTGGAACGATTGCCTTAACACCGTCTGCCGAAAAGGAAAAGGCGAATCGGTTATGGCGGCAGAACAATTCATTTTGGCCTTAAGAATCATGTCAAAAATCGAAAAAAGATTGGGAAATCCTACTTCTTTTTACGATGAGGCCATGAAAAAACAAATCGATGTCCTTAACGAAACCATGTTCGAAAAGGACCACTATATCCGCGCCACCACAGACTCTGGAGTTCGCATTGGCGGAGAAAAAGAGCCTTGTGCCAGGGTGTGGATCAACTCCAATGCTTGGGCCGTGCTTTCGGGCACTGCCGATAAAAGTCGCGCCAATCTCGTGATGGACACCGTCATGAAGAATTGTGATACCTCTTTCGGCCTTGCCATTCAAAACCCACCCTTAAGGCCGAATTATCCAACCCCAGAAGAAGAAATATCCTGGGCCACTCCGGGAATTGGCGAAAACGGAGGCATCTTCTGCCATGCCAATACCTGGTCCATCATAGCTTTGTGCATGCTGAATCGCGCCGATGAAGCCTATCACGTCTATAGTGAGCTTCTTCCAGACCACATTATCTCCCAAGTTGGAGTGGACGCTTATATTGCCGAACCTTACATCTATTCTTCCAATGTCCGCGCCCCTTATGTTCTTCGCGGTGGCGAAGCAACCGTCAGTTGGCTTACAGGAACCGCCACATGGATGGACATCGCGCTTAAGGAATATTTCTTCGGCATCCGTCCGACGGAAAATGGTCTCTTTATCGATCCGACTCTTCCAAGTCATATCAAAGAAGCGAAAATCATCCGCAAATATCGCAATTGCGTCTATGAAATCGAAGTGCTCTTTAAAGGCAAAAAAACGAAACCTTGCGGACTCTATATAGATGGCAAGAAAATCGAAGGGAACATCGTTTCCCCTCAAGGGGAAAAGGTTTGCGTCCAATGCGTCGTTTCCTAAGTGCTCTCTAAAAAGCAAAGAAGACGTCTTTCCGAGTTTGGCGTAAGAAACGTCTTCTTTATTTGAAAAGCATTGACGCCGTCACGTTCCGAAAGAGAATCCTAGATCTTCTTAAATGAAGCGCATGAAGCGATGCTTCAAAATTGCAAAAAACGTAAAATCACCTTTATTTGGATAGATCAATTACAAAATATCGATATCCTTTTCATTTTCTCCAGCACCAACGCGGAAGAGTTTTGCATGATTTTTCGTCAAAACGAGGATATCGAAATCGCATTCCTCATGTTTATCGAAATCGTCCACGCTTGCGCCTAAGGGAAGATCTTCCTTATCCACTCCACCATATCCTTGACGAGAAGCGATAAGATACCCATCGCGTCGCGATTCGCTATTGAAATGAGAATCGCCGGAAAGATGAAAAACAAGCTGGGACGAAACATTCCTAAAATCCCACAAAAGACCATCAAATTCGCCCTTCTCTCTAGAGGCGAAATCTTTTTCGATTCGCCGAAGGGCTTGCATTCTTTCATTTAAAACCTCGGGATAGCGATTCCAAGCGCCACATTCATTAAGGCAATAATGGCTAATGATGACGATTTTCTTTTCGCTGGCATTCATAAGCTCATTCACGACAAACCGAAGTTGTTCCTTCGAAACGTTGAAACCCCGGACGTTCTCTGAAGTGTTGAGGAAAAGGAATTTCGTATCGCTTTTCGTATCGATATAGTAGCCATAGCCGCCTTCGTTCTCATCGCTTAAAACGATCCTTCCTTTTTCGGGGTCCACTTTCGAAAGGAAGTAGCAATTTAGATAAGGACTCAGCCCTTCCTTTCCTAGAAGATTCGGTTTGTTGTCGTGATTCCCCTTGCAAAAGAAATAAGGCATATCCCCATAGTCCGTAGCTTCTTTTGTAAGAGAAATAACGCGCTTGGCTTCTTTCTCATCTTCCCCCACATCAAGCCCGATATCTCCACCATTCGCGACGAAATCGATTTTGCTTCCTGGCAAAAGGCGCTTAAGAGCCCTAAGTTGCTCGATATGATAGGCATTAAGACCGCCGATATGGACATCGGTAATGAAAAGGAGACGAAAGGATTCCTTTTCATTACCCTTTATAAAATCATCAATGCGTTTATTAACCCTTTCCCATGATTGTTTGATGTTATCAAGAAGCATAAAGACTACCCTCTTCAAAAGCTATCCGAAAGACAAAATATTGTATCTTCTTTCTTTTGTCTCAAACAAGCAAACACTAATTCTCAATCCGTAGATTCTTTCCAAAATACAAGCTAAACCTGAAACAGAACCGATTGAAATAAGGCAAAAAGAACGTGCTCTATATCCTTTCCATAAACATTGTTTGCAAATACGAAGCAAAAAATGCCTCTTCTCTTTTGCTTAGAGAGAAGAGACATTTACCACAATAAATATGTTTTTTGGAAATTCGCTGGTCTTCTTTAGAGGTTTGGGAAGAAGACCGTGTAGTCAAGATCGTATTGCTCCGAAAACGATTTATAGCAGTTCATCGCAATTTCGAGATTCGTTTCGGCGAAGCCTCTTCCGGTTTCCTTGGAGATAACGCCTTCAATGGCTTCCTCTTCTGAGATCGAGTAGGCTTTTGAACCAATCGTATAAGCATCCTCCATAAAAGCTTCAAGCACATAGCAAGTTTGGTTGTTGTCTTTGCAATATGCGAACATCATGACACTCCCTTCGTTGAAACGAACGGTAAGAGAATAACTATCTGAATAACCTTCGATCTCCATCAAAACAGCAACATTAAAAAACGTCCCTTCCAACCGCGAATCCGAAGGCAACGCCATGGCAACGGCCACATTAAAAGTGTAGCTATCTCCTCTAAGCTCTCGATTGGAAATAATCGCAAGCCTATATTTTTCGGAGTATGCCGAAAGATTCTTGATGGCTCTAGTCGTTTCCTGGATGACATCCGTTGTGGTCTTTTCCGTTTTAAGCGAAGTGCTTGAAGTTCCAAGGGATGAGCTTTGGGTGTTACCGGAAGTATCCCAAGATAAATCGGTCCTTTTTGATGACCCCTCCTTCGATCCGCAAGAAGCGAGAAGGAACGCTCCAAGGCAAAACAAGACACGGCAAATTTGTTTTTTCATATGCTTTTTCTCCTTATTATCAAAGCACCTTTAACCTATCCCCCTAATAAGCGGGTTGCTTTTAACAATGCCTTTGGGGCTTAAACAAATAAAGCAACCAATTTGTTTAAAAACATCCCAGTTGCCTTCGGCGATTGTTGTTTCCATTAAAAAACAAAAAAAGATTGCAAAACCCAAACATTCTTGGGTTCTAAAGACATTCCTTTTTAAAACAGAACCATCGAAGGTTCACCTAATATAAGGAAGCAAAGCATGTCTTCTTAGAAATGTCAGGCCATAGAGCTCGCCAATCCAATCAACACGGTGACGATTGCGATTGCTGTGAAAAGAATCCGATACCATCATCCAATCGGTCCTTTGAATCGATGGGAGGAAATAGACGCCTTATATGAACCTAGGACGATGCAAAAAAGAGGAGTGCTAAAGCGCACCCCCTCTTCCCATCCAAAAACTTAATCAATAATTCGGATATAAGGTAGAGAAATCCAAATTGTTTTCGTCAAAGAATGTTTTCACGCTTTCGAAGGTGAGAACAAGGAAACTATCAAAGAGTTCTTGACAATCTCCCTTGGTCCAAGGGCAATCGTTCTGGTTTTTATAGTTATCCGCAAGGACTTGGTACTTATCAGAAGCCTTCTCGTAATCCTCCCCCACTTTAGCGTCTATGGAATACATGAAGGGGAAAGCGCTTAGGGAATCATCCCAGCTGCTTGAAATGGCAAACGTAACGTTGTATCTATAGTCTGTTTTGGCATATAAGTCCAAGACGAGGTCACCGCGACGAGCGCATTGACTATACGGTTGATAAAAGCTTATTCTCGTCGCAACGGAAATGACAGCCTCTTCCTTTGGCTCAGCTTTAACGCTTACGTCCCCTAATGTATTGTCGCTTTGTTGATAAATGACGAGCTTATTTTCGCTTGCGTCATAATTCGCATTGCTTTTTATGGCTTCTTTCGCTCCTTCAATCGCCTCCTCTCGAGAAGCATCCCCTTTCGACCCGCAAGAGCCAAGCGTAACCGCCCCAGCGAGCAAGAGCAATCGACGAATTCTTTTTTTCATATTTTTCCCTTTCTTAAAACGTCTAAAGATTATGTTCATAATGGAGAAAACACTTTTGACAAAACCCTTTTCGATTGAACAAGGCGCTTAAACATTTTGTTTAAAAGCTTTGGACGCAATGTGCGTAGCTCGTCTTAAAGAAGACGCTACCTCTATAAATCGATAGCGGTCTTTGAAATCGCTTAACGAAGAAGCCATCCTTTCTTCTTGATGGTCATGTAGGAAAAGTGACCATTCGCCTCAAAATCGAAGATCCTTGCTTCTTATGGCACCCTGGATAGCAATCAACGCCACGTTTCCTTTAGATTGGCGAATCAATGACTCCAAGAAGGAACTATCTAGCTAAAAGTTCTGAAAGCCCTTGCGAGTTTATATTTCGAAAAGGGGAGATCGAGCATATCATGGCGAAAAAGGACCGGTTCTTCGTCCATAGTCCCCTCCCTCTTTAAGTGCCCGATTTCAAAATATCGATATATTCTGCATATTCAAAGACTCTGTCACGTGCCTTCGCGGTTATTTCATTTAGTATGCCCATTTCAAGCATCTTTTTGACAGCGGCGGAAACGCCGTTATATGAAAGCCCAAGGGTAGTTGCAGCTTTGCCGATAGAAAAAATCGGATGCCCTTTGATATAATCGAAAACCTTTGAAATCGTTTGGGTTTTCTTGGCAAGTTTTTCTTCGTCCGAGTGGATAAGCAAATGCATTCTTTCGATTGTCTTGATACCATCCTCAGAAGTCTCGACAATCCCACGCAAAAAGAATTTAATCCACTGCTCGTAATTGCCTTTGGCACGAACTTCGCTCAATCTGTCGTAGTACTCGACACGGTTCGTTTTCAGATATAACGATAAATACAGTACGGGGCAATGAAGAATTCCGTCGGCAAGCAGCATCAAAGCGATAAGAATTCTTCCAACGCGACCATTGCCATCCAAAAACGGATGGATGGTTTCAAATTGGTAATGCACAAGCGCTGTTTTAAGCAAGATATCCATATCGCAGTCGTTTATAAACTTCTCAAGGTCCTGCATGGCGATCTGCATATCCTCCACTGTCGGCGGAATGTATCTTGCAGTCCGCAAATCACTGTTTGAGGAACCAATCCAATTCTGGCTACGACGGAATTCGCCCGGATTTTTTTCTTGTCCGCGAACGCCTTTTAGCAACACCTCATGAACGTTACACAAAAGCCGATTGCATATGGGGAGTTCTTCCATTCTCTCAATTGCGTAGTTGAGGGCATTTACATAATTCACCACATCGTTTGCATCGAGATTTATTGCGACATCGACGTTGGGGTTCAGCACATCTTCCAAAGTCGCCTGCGTTCCTTCGATTTGACTGCTGAGCAATGCCTCTTTACGGACATATGCGCTCAAAAATAGATTCATATCCGGAATAAGCTCCGAGATCATATCTAACTTTCCGAGATAATTGTGCGCCTTGGTGAGTAGTGCGACCATTTCTTCATCCTTTTCGAGTTCGGGAAAAGGCGGAAGCGGATTAGGCTTATAGGCTTGGCAGCTAGCGATACCGCCGAGCGCGGTAATATATCCTCCTGCTCTATTCATACAGCAATCCTTGGAATTGGACCTTTATTATAGAAGCTATTTCGCAAATATGAAATATTATGAAATAGCTGACCGCAAATATTATATCTCAAGTTTTACAAAATAAAATTAAAAAAAGGACCGAAAGTGCAGTAACAATCG